>PVMK01138926.1_pt1 | contig 19071 bp, 18 predicted proteins | sample 1853481 | NCBI WGS metagenome assembly PVMK01 (sample SAMN08533507, study PRJNA380276) | Marine sediment metagenome, whole genome shotgun sequencing project. | reverse complement strand
TCGAAGGGCAAATATCAATGACCGAAATTCAAAAATTCAAACTGACATAAATCCCTAACTTCAGCGTTTTGGTCATTGAATATTGGTATTTGAAATTTATTTGTAATTTGGTACTTGGGATTTGGAATTTTATAAATAGCTGTTTTACGGTGATTGGATTTTTCAGGACAGGACTATGCAGAATTAAAAGGAGTTCATTACATTTGGGTCACGAAACCATCATAGACCATTTACTGGATGATTTGAAAGCTCTGCGGTTTGGAGCTCCGGTCACCCACGTTTACAATCCGCTGGAATACGCCCGCAAGCCCTATTCTGAGTATTGCAAACGATATGGCAGGCCTGCTAAAGAGATCGTTCTGGTCGGCATGAACCCCGGCCCCTGGGGAATGGCGCAAACCGGCATACCTTTCGGGGAAGTCACCGCGGTAAAAGAATGGATGGATATCGAAGCGCCGGTGGGCCAACCCGCCAACATGCACCCCAAGCGGCCGGTGATGGGATTTGGTTGTACGCGAAGCGAAGTCAGCGGCAAACGCTTGTGGGGGTGGGCCCAGGCAACGTTCAAAACACCCGAACATTTTTTTACACGATTTTTCGTGACCAATTACTGTCCGTTGCAGTTTATCGAATCCACCGGGCGCAACCGGACGCCCAATCAACTGCGCAAGGAAGAAAAGACCGGATTGTTGGCCGCCTGTGACCAGGCGCTGCGCCGCACCATAGAATACCTGAAGCCCCGTTATGTGATCGGCGTGGGCAAATTCACACAGGACCGGATCCGAATCGCAATATCCGATCCAGCCATAGCCATCGGGGGTATAACCCATCCCAGTCCGGCCAATCCAAAGGCAAATCGCGGTTGGGATACCCTGATCAGAAAAGAGTTTCAGGCAATGGGGATACAATTTTAGTAGTTTCATACGAGCGCCGCCTCTGGCCGAGGAGCGTCCGGTCTGATCGTAAGAGAAACTTTGGCCTTGTGCTTTACTCGTAGGGGCGGGGTTTATCCCCGCCCGAATACCACCGCGATTACTGCTACGGGCGGGGATAAACCCCGCCCCTACTTTATTTCAATGTAGTTTCATATAAGATTGTCCCACTTGATGCCCCCCTTTTGTAAAGGAGCTGGGGGGATTTCGATCAGGCAGTCAGGAAGGTCAGAGAGAAATATTGAGTTGACTTCAATGTATACGACCAAAAATGAACTGAAAGTTAACAGAAAAATAGGTTTTTCTCAGCCGCAAAGTTTTATTCGATATTCGATGTTGAAGAGGCGTTTAACCGGCGCTTTGCTGCTGCTCGTGTTTTTGCTTGCAGGTTGTTCAGCCGCTCAGCACACCTACCGGAAGCCCCCTGATCATTCGACTGCTTCAAATCGCTTAAATGACGCGGTCTACAGTGAGAAAGTCGGCGCCCTGCAAGACGATCTAACCGACCTCAACCGGCAGGCGAATATGCTGGAAGCCAGGCAGGTTGCGGAAACGGCTGTCACCTACTCCAGTTATCTGGCTGAAGTATACGAACTGGTGCGTCCGGCTGTTTTGCACAATGTACTCGTTCGAATGAGTTTAAAGGAGCGCGGGCTTTGTTATCACTGGACCGAAGATCTTATGAAGCAGCTCAAATCATTGGACTTAAAAACCTATCAACTTCACTGGGCCGTGGCATATCGCGGCAGTGAACTGCGGGAGCACAACAGCGTCGTTATCACGGCCACGGGCCAGGCTTTTGAGAATGGAATGGTGCTGGATCCCTGGAGAAATTCGGGCAACCTATACTGGGACCTGATTAAAATGGACACATATCCGTGGCAGGAACTGCCACCAAGTGAATGGTAAATTAAGGATACTAAATGCGAATGCAGCTCAAAAAGGATTTTACCAATCCAAGACACAACTATACGGCGGCAGAGTAGTTGAAATACCAAATAACAAATCCCAAATAACAAATAAATCACAATGACCAAAATTCCAAAATGAACTGCTCCGCGGCAAGCTGCCGGGAATTAAACCCTAAAAGAGAATTAAACTTGACTCATCTGTACGAGTAAGCATTTGCCGAACACTCTGGCACAGGCAGATTGTTTTGGTCATTGAATATTGGAATTTTGAAATTACCCTTCGACCTGGCTCAGGGTGGTGAGCTTGTCGAACCATTTGTAATTTGGTGCTTGAATTTTGGAATTTTATATTCAGGTTTAATTGCCTTAAATGACAAAGGAAACTGATGGATCTATTCGACCTGGTAAAAGCCGCCCAAAAGAGGATAGAGGGTCACGCCCATGTAACACCTGTCATGACATCCCAAACCCTGAATCAAATCACTTCAGCGCAAATCTTTTTGAAATGCGAAAACTTTCAACGCATGGGTGCCTTTAAGTTTCGCGGTGCTTTTAATGCCATGGCCCAGCTGACGGAAGAGCAAAAAAAGCGTGGCGTTATCACTTATTCATCGGGCAACCATGCACAGGCAGTGGCGCTGGTGGGGCGTCTGCTGGGAATCCGGACGGTGGTCGTCATGCCGGACAACGCACCCGAAATCAAACGAACAGCCACTGAAGCCTATGGCGCCACCGTGGTTGGGTATGACCCTGGGGAAACCACCCGTGAAAAGATCTGCCGCGACCTCGAAAACCAGGCACGGACACACCCTGGTGCCGCCCTATGATCATATCAACATCGTTGCCGGGCAAGGGACCGCCGCCCTGGAACTGCTTCAGGAAGTCAAAACTCTGGACATGCTGCTGGTGCCGTGCGGCGGCGGTGGACTGTTAAGCGGATGTGCGGTGGCTGCCAAAGGCATGAATCCACACTGCCGCGTGATCGGAATTGAACCGGAATTGGCCGATGATGCCACCAAATCCTTTCAGACTGGAAAACTGCATACCGTAAAAAATCCGCCCACCATCGCCGACGGGACCCGGACCCCATCTCTGGGTGAGGTTACCTTCCCCCTGGTACTGGAATATGTTGACGACATGAAAACGGTATCGGAAAGCGCTATTGTGGACGCCGTCAAATTTCTATTTTACCGCATGAAACTGGTAGTAGAACCATCGGGTGCCCTCGGTGTCGCCGCTTTACTGGGCCGTTCCGTCAGACCCCAAGGTCGGGTAGGTATCATTCTCAGCGGCGGTAATATCGACGGCGCCACAATGAAGAAAATTCTGGTTTCGTAACCCTGTCCCTCCCTTGGCCACTTTTCCTGTTCACTTCTCCTCCGGTGAACTGTTTGCTGACTATTGACTTAAAAGGACCAGTACATAGATTGATAGTGAAATTGATTCCTGGAACCGGAAATTCTTCTTGGGATCAATCAAAAATATGACCTTAAGGAGGCAATTATGAAGCAAATCCTTTTCATTATACTGGTATTATCTCTGGCGGTGTCAGCCAATGCTAAAGTGGTATCCCAACCGGTGGAGTACAATCACAATGGAACCGTCCTCGAAGGCTATCTGGCCTATGATGATGCCGTCAAGGGCAAACAGCCCGGCGTACTGGTGGTCCACGAATGGTGGGGACTCAATGATTATGTCAGGGACCGGGTGGAAAAACTGGCCAAACTTGGATACGTGGCATTCGCCCTGGACATGTACGGCAAAGGCATCTGGACCAAAGAACCCCAAAAGGCCAAAGAATTGTCCGGCCATCTCAGGGGCAAGCCGATTATGCGTCAGCGGGCCAGCGCCGGATTGGAAATTCTCAGGAATAATAGCCGCGTGGATCCCGGCCGGATTGCCGCCATCGGCTACTGTTTCGGCGGCACCACCGTGCTTGAGCTGGCTTACAGCGGTGCGGATCTCGCCGGTGTAGTGAGCTTTCACGGCGGGCTGACCGCGGCCAAAGCGGATGATCGCAACCGAATCAAAGCCAGATTTCTCATCTGTCACGGGGCCGACGATGGATTCATTTCCGCTGAAGCCATCCAGGCCTTCCAGGACGGTATGCGCGAATCCGGTGCGGATTGGCAGATGATCTACTTTGGCGGGGCCGTGCACTCGTTCACCAATCCGGCTGCCGATCAGGTGGGAATCAAGGGGATTGCCTACAACAAAAAGGCGGATGAACGTTCCTGGAAATTCATGCAGACCTTTTTCGTGGAAATCTTTTCAAATTGATATTGGTAACCCTTGAACGATTACGATTATTGACCATAATCGCAATATCAGATATGCAGAAGAATCATGAAAATATACACGGGTACCGGTGATCGGGGGAAAACCAGTCTTTTCAGCGGCGAAAGAGTCTCCAAAGCCAGCGAGCAAATCGAGGCCTACGGTGATATAGACGAGCTCAACTCGATCATCGGTGCCCTGATTGCAACCCTTCCCCCGGAGCATACGGATCTTGTGGATGAATTGCAGCATATTCAATCGGATCTCTTTGACCTCAGTGCCCTTCTGGCCACCACTCCCGATTCCCCCTCCATGAATCAACTCAATAGTTATTCCCGGGAGCGATTTGATGTTCTGGAGAAAGCCATTGATGCGCGGCAAGAAGTATTAACTGAACTTAAAGGATTTATTCTGCCGGGCGGTCATCTGACAGCAGCATGGAGCCATATAGCCCGAACGGTTTGCCGGCGAGCCGAACGGCATATGGTCTCCTTTCTGGAAAAATCTTTCCAGGGGGGGATCCCGGATCAATATCGCAACGCACAAATTTATTTGAATCGATTATCGGATTATCTTTTTGTCATCGCCCGCTATTGCAATCATTTATTGGGCACTTCTGAAAAACTCTGGAAGAAATGAGATATTTCTACCTGTGGAAACTAAAACTGATATCTACTCTACAAAACTTTTCAAGCGCCGCTGGCTTTCCAAAAAAACACTTGAAATCAGCCTGAAAAAGCCGCCGTTATTTACTTTCAAACCAGGCCAGCGGATATGCCTGATTTACAACACTGTCGAGAGAGACTACTCGATGGTTTCCACTCCGGCGGACAATGACCTGATTCTGTGTATTCGCAAAGTGGAAGGGGGTATTCTGTCCCCCCAACTGAGCACGGTCTCCATGGGAACCCGGCTTAACTTTACCGGTCCTCATGGCTATTTTACCTTTCAGCCGTCTCCTCGCCCGGCCATATTCGTCGCCACAGGCACCGGCATAGCTCCCTTCTGTTCTATCGTGAGCTCCGGAGTAACGGATATCACTTTATTTCACGGCGTAACGTTTGCAGAAAATCTCTATTACGCTGACTTTTTGCGGTCCGCCGTAAAACGCTACGTACCATGCCTTTCAAACCCTGATAAATCATCTGGCGATCATTTTGCCGGAAAAGTGACCGATTATCTCCAAAAGCATTTAGCACCCGGGGCATACGATTTCTATCTGTGCGGCCGGAGTGAAATGATCCGGGATGCGACACTGCTGATCGATGAAAGATTTCCGGGCTCATTTATTTATACGGAGCAATACTTTTAGAAGCCATCTCAAAAATTCAAATCGCGGCTAAAAGCCGCTCCCACAAGCTATATTGGGCGCTTATTTAAACTAACATATGTGGGTTATCAAGGAGTGGGAGTGGCTTTTAGCCACGATCATTACGCACCGCTGACCAGGCTTGGGAGTCTGTCTAATGAATAGCATGAAAACTAATCACCCTCCACCTAATCAACCATTCAACTAATCAACTAATCAACTAATTTACGGGAGGCTGAATGAAGTTTGAAACGATTGCAAGAGAAACCGTTCTATTAGATCCTAACGACAATATGGCACGCAAAAATATCCCCAATGAAATCCGCAGGGATCCGCTCACCGGCAGGACCTCGCGCATCTGCCATTTCAGGGAGCTTAAATGGAAAAAACCGGACCTGAACAAGCTGGTTGCCGGGACCGAATCGTGGTGTCCGTTCTGCCCGGACAAGGTGCTCAAGGTGACTCCCTGCTTTCCGGAGGAAATTATTCCCGGCGGCCGCATGACGCTGGATAACAAGGTTTTATTTCCGAACATCGCACCCTATGACCGGCTGAGTGCGGTGGCCACACTGGGAAATCGTCATTATATCCCCATGACGGAAATTGAGCCTCAGCGTATTGCAGACGGCTTTCGTCTGGCGCTAAAATACTTTCGCCACCTGGATGACATAAAACATCCCGACTCGGTAGATCACCTGATCAGCTGGAATTACATGCCGGCCTCGGGCAGCTCGATTATACATCCCCACCTGCAGGTGTTCGCAACATCCTTCGCACCCAATTTGCTGCGTGAAAAACTGCAGGCCGCAAAAGATTATATGGCAGAAAATAAAACCAATTACTGGGATGATCTGGTAATGGCGGAGATAAAAAACCGGGATCGGTTCCTGGGAAAAATCGGCCGCACGACATGGCTGAGCGTTTTTGCGCCATTGGGATCGGTCGGAGATGTGATTGCCACGGTTGACAGCGTTGGATCAACGATAGAACTCACTGAAGATGATCTCTTCGACCTGGCCACGGGCCTAACCAAATTAATGGCCGCCTATGACCGGATGGGAATCTACAACTTTAATATGAGCTTTTTCGCAGGTTCCTCCCAAGATGACCATGCCCGCTTTCACCTGATCTTCTCACCGCGCATTTATTTTAATCCGGCCATCGGCACTCCCGATGTGGCCGCCCTGGGCCGTCTGTTTGGCGAAAGCGTGTGTATGGGATTTCCGGAAGAAATTAATAAAGTCCTCAAAACAGAATTTTTATAGGGGCACGTATTCAAATAGATTTGAGGTAGCTGTAAATATAAGATTTGCTTGACTTGACAACCAACAGAGCACAATTAAAATGTTGACTCATTTTAAAAGAAAGTTACGAAATCTGAATTCATATTATTAAGAATCTTGACATTATTGAGCGGGTAGTTTAGCTTTGAGTCCATTTGTTTCTGATGCCCGCCAACCTGGATAACCGGAAAAAAATCATCACAAGAGCTCTCCAGTACCATTCTTCCGGAGCTACAGGGCAGGCTAAAGGGTGAAAACACAAGAAAGAAGAAAAATCCATACAAATTTATGCTTTCCATCATACGGATGTTTTAGTGGTTAAAATCCGACAGCGCCATAATAACCACAAAATCTACTTATATAAGGTATGTCTAATGAAATCCATCCGCATCGCAGCCATAGTTCTCTTTTTATTCGTGTTAACAGCCACCTTTCAGGTAGCCGCAGAATTGCCCCCCCAAGAAACTTTACGCCAGTGGGTTGAAGAGATGAAGACCAATTCAAGGGGACCCTTTGCCCGTATTCGCTGGTTTTGCAAAGACGGTAGTATCCTGGCCCCCAAACCTTATGCCTGCAAAAACCATGGCGGCGGTGTGCAACACGGCGAATGGTCCGATCAGGTAAAGCGTTTACGCGCCGGCGGATATTATATCGGCAATGTCCTTGCCGCCCTCGATATAGACCAGGTTACAGATGCACCGGGCTATTCCGATCTTTATAATCAGATTTTGATTGAAAAGTTTTTGATAGCGGCCGAAGATGGATGGATCTTTCATAAGGCACGCTATTACCGTGGGGCGGTTCAGGCCGAAAATGAAACCGCGGCGGCACGAGAGCTATTACTGGGCCTTGCGGGTAAAGACGTCTGGAGTTCACGGGGATTCGTGCCCCCTCAGGATCGGTGCGAGCCTTTTGGGGCATGGGGTTGAAACCGCCAGCGTTGCGAAAGGTTCGTCAACATTCTCTGGCACTTTCCGAAAAAGATAAGAAGTTTTTTCCGCTGCGGGCCAAGATTCATAATCAACCGGATCGGGAAGACGCTAAGCGAGTGCGGGACTATGCTGCAGACGTTCGGGATCCTGAACTGGCTGCGGAATATGAGCAGCTGGCGGCTGAAATTGATAAAGTGTTTGCATCCCAATCAGCATCCAAGCGCTTGAAGGCGTTTAAAAAGAAACTCAGCGGCAATCCCGAACTTGCCCGGGAAATTGAGACGGCCATCACGGCCTTGGAAACAGCCCAAGATCCCGCCATCCGGTTTGCGACAACGTGCAGGATAGTGGCGAAGATTCGAGAGCGGCTTTTGCACATTCGCAGCGCCGAACTTCGTCTGGCCGCACTGGACACCGGCTTGGCAATGGAGATCGACCAGTTCGCTGTGGGCAGGGCCCTGATCGAGCGGCGGCAGGCCGCCTCCCGTCGTGAACGTCTGCAGTGGCTCAAAGACAGCACTTTTGCCATTTATGGCGCCGGTCTCATTTCGGCCGTTCAACTGCAGGATTTACAGGCCAACTTCGTCAAATTCGAAAACAAGACCATATCTCTCAAAAACTACAAGGCTGCACTGGATTACATGGCCCGGGTGCCGGGCTGGGGCACCCAGTGGCTGCGCTTCCATTTTTTTGAAAGTAAGCAGAAACTGACTGAAATCGAACCCTTGGCAGACCGTGTCATCCAGGATGCCTTAAGGGGAAGCCCCCTGTTTTTTTACACCAACATATTGGACAGCCTGTTGCGCGACGCCAATCAACTTGTGGGATTGCGCTACGAGCTTTTCGGTCGGGATGTCGGTGCCGGACTGCGCAGCCTCAATCCCGGTCTGGCACGCGGCAGACTTCGCTTGAAACCCGTAGATCAGCATGATGACTTTGAACCGCAAGGCATCTATTTATTACCGGAAACGGTTGCTGCATTGCCGCCGGTGGCGGGCATTTTGACGGCCGGCGAGGGTAATCCGTTATCCCACGTGCAGCTGCTTGCACGTAATCTGGGCATTCCTAATGTTGCCGTCGACGAGAGCTTAATCCCCGAGTTGATGGATTATCAGGGGCGGAAAATTATTCTGGCCGCCAGTCCGGCCGGATCCGTTCAGCTAATGCTGGATAAGGGCCAGTTGGATCAAATCTTTCAGCAAACCAGCGCTTCGCAAATTCTGATCCGTCCTGATCTGCAAAAATTGGACCTTAAAACACGTGACCTTATCCCCTTAAGCCGGCTGCGGGCCACAGACTCAGGACGTATTGTCGGTCCCAAGGCCGCCAATCTGGGCGATTTGTACCACCATTATCCCGAAGCGGTGGCAAATGGTCTGGCGATCCCCTTCGGTGTTTTTCGCAGTCTGTTGGATCAGCCTGCCAAAAACGGCAGGCAGACTATTTTTGAGTGGATGGAAACTGAGTATGCCGCGATACAAGCCATGCCGTCAGCTTCCGCCAAACGTGCAAAAAAGATGGAATCCCTGCGCCAACAACTGGAAAGCTATATCCTGAATGCCGATCCGGGCGATGATTTTCGGCGACGTCTGGCGGCGGCCATGGATACGGTATTCGGCCCCGCTGGAACCTATGGCGTATTCGTGCGCAGTGACACCAATGTGGAGGACCTGCCTGGATTTACCGGTGCCGGGTTAAACAAAACGATCCCGAACACGGTGGGTTTTGAGAATCTTCTGGCGGCCATCCCCCGGGTATGGGCATCGCCTTTCAGCAAGCGTGCCTTCGCCTGGCGCCAGTCACACATGGACCACCCGCAACATGTCTATTCCTCTGTCCTGCTTCTACACAGTATCCCGTCTGAAAAGTCAGGTGTGATGGTGACCCGTGATATTGACACCGGGCAACTGGGATGGCTTTCGGTGGCGGTCAACGAAGGGGTCGGCGGAGCTGTTGACGGGCAAGCCGCTGAATCTTTGCGGATTAACATGAAGACAGGTGAGGTTCGTATGCTGGCCCAGGCCACGACCCCCTGGCGCCGGGTACTCAAATCCAGCGGCGGAATGGATAAAGAGCTGATCAAAGGCGGCGGAACCGTGCTCAGCCCGGATGAAATCAAGCAACTCATCAACCTGGCGCAAGACTTGCCCCAGCGATATCCCTCTATTTTGGATGCCGACGGCAATCCTGCACCGGCCGATATCGAGTTCGGTTTTGTCAAAGGCAAACTGCAACTCTTTCAGATTCGTCTCTTGCTCGAAAGTGCCCAGGCACGCGGGAATGAATACTTAATCGACCTGGATAAAGAAATAATGTCCCAACTCAATCAAACGGTGAGGTTGGATGAACAACCCTAAGCCGGATAAACCGGAAATAACAAATTACAAGCACCAAATTACAATATCCATATCTCAAATAAGATCAAAAGCCAATTGTTTGGTATTTTGAATTTCGGTCATTGTGATTTATTTGGTATTTGTGATTTGCTATTTGAAATTTTCTATTCCTAAAACCTTCGGTTTCTGACAACATGTTGTCAGAAAAAACCCGCTAAAAGCCTAATAGGGGAGGACAAATGAAACGCTATCTATCCTTTTTCTATGTTTTACTGCTATTGTCCATCTCCAGCCTCTGCCTTGCCTATCCCCTGGACGCCTATCCCGAAACGGGGATTCGACGTATTGAAGCGGCCCGTTTGGCTGTTTTAGGTGAAATGCGCGGACGCCGGCAGCCCCCCGGTGCCCTGCTGCCCGCCAAACTGGTGGAGTTGCGGCTGCTGGATCACCCGGATTTAAAGCTGCCGGAACCTGATCCGGAATTCACCGCCCGCGTGGTCCGGCTTTTAGGGGATAAGGCAGACCGCTATGGAATTGCTGTTTTGGATCTTTCAGACATTGACCATCCACAGTATGCCGAACACCGTGCAGATTTCAGACAAAACGTCGGCAGTGTCGGAAAAATTGCGGCCGGCGTGGCTGTATTTCAGGCGCTGGCCGACATTTACCCGGATGACATCGAGGCCCGTAAACGAGTGCTGCGCGAAACGATTATCACTGCGGATGAATTCATCCAAAAGGACCATCACGAAGTCCGCATCTGGCATCCCGATACCGGAGCCCTGAGTTTTCGCCCATTGCAGAAAGGGGATCAGGGATCCCTCTGGGAGTATTTGGATTGGACCCTCTCCATCAGCTCCAATGCCGCGGCTTCAATGGTGATGAAAAATGCCATGCTGCTGAGACAATTCGGCCGAGATTATCCCGTTTCAGACGGCGAGGCCGACCGATTTTTCAAAGAGACCTCCCGCAAACAGCTGCGTGATCTCTACGAGCAAACGTTTCTGGTCCCGTTCACCCGCAATGGCTTGGACTTGGAATACTTTCGCCAGGGAAGCTTCTTTACCCGCTACGGAAAACAACGGGTACCCACCGGCTATAACAGTTACGGCACCGCCCGGGAGCTGATGCGCTTTCTTTTGCTGATGGAGCAGGGACGGCTGGTAGACGTCTTTTCCAGCCGGCAAATCAAGCGCCTGCTGTATATGACCGAACGCCGTATCCGATATGCCTCTTCTCCGGCCCTGCAGGACTCGGCTGTTTATTTCAAATCAGGATCGTTATACAGCTGCAAATCCGAGCCGGGATTCAAATGCAAAAAATACCACGGCAATGTTAAAAATTACATGAATTCGGTGGCCGTCGTGGAAACCCCTGCCGGTGTCAACCGCTTGTTCTATTTGACGACCTTGATTTCGAATGTGCTTTACAAAAATTCAGCGGTGGATCACCAGACCCTGGCGACGTATATCCATCGAATGATCGAGGCGAACCATCCACCGCAACCGACGCCGCCCGGGCAGCTGCCAGTGGAGTTGACTTTTGGCCGCAACCTGATCGGTTTCACCGAAAAACAGCAGGAACGCGTACAAATCGCAAATGCACAGGCAGCCCTTTTACAGCTGGGCTACCCTGTGGGCAAGATCGATGGGAAATTGGGAACCCAAACGGCAAAGGCCATCAGGGCATTCCAAAAAAAACAACAGGTGAAGGTGGACGGAAAAATTTCTGAACAATTGCTGGAGCAGCTTAAAGCGGCCGTTAAAAGTCTGCCGTCGCCTGATCCTAAGCAATCCAATACTTCACAGCCTGATCGTGCATCGGACCAATGAAAGGATCCGCCGCCCTGTGAAGCCTTCGAAACTGGATAGATTTCTTTGTATTTTTACGGAGGTACATGCGGGGGAGGGATTCACCGCCCTGCTGATGTTCGTCAACGTCTTCCTCATTCTGTGCGCCTACTACTTCATCAAACCCCTGCGGGAGGGATGGATCGCCGTTTCCGATATCAGCGGGCTTTCCAAGATGGAGGTCAAGGCTTACTCGAGCTTTGGGCAGAGCCTTTTGCTCATCCCCGTGGTGTGGTTGTACGGCCGGCTCTCCGATCGATACCGGCGCAGCGACCTCATCACCCGCTCCACGATTTTTTGTATATCGAACCTGGCTGTCTTCTGGGCGGTTCAGCCCGGTCTTTTTATCGAACACCTTCCGTACGCGGGCATCGCATTCTACCTCTGGGTCGGCATGTTCGGCGTGTTCGTGGTCGCCCAGTTTTGGGCCTTTGCCGCCGACCTCTACACCAAAGAGTGCGGACATCGCCTGTTTCCCCTGATTGCCATCGGGGCCACCGCCGGCGCCGCGTGCGGGTCCTGGATCACCGAGGTCCTGGTGACCTCGGGACTTTTCGGTACGCAGTGGCTTCTGGTCGTGGCCATGATACCCCTGACGGCGTCCATCGCCCTTAGTAAAATGGTCGACAGCCGCGAACTGGAGCAAAGCGCTCAAACGGAATCAGCCCCCGATCCCGGCATCGAGGACTCGGGACGCAGTGCCATCTCCATCGTTTTCTCCAGCCGGTTCCTGATCGCCACCGCCGTGATCACGCTGCTTTTGAGCTGGGTCAACACCAACGGCGAAAACCTGCTGTTCCGGGTGGTCCAGGAGTTCCTGGCGGGAAATGCACTCAAAGAAGGCATCTTGCAATCCGATGCGCTGTTGGTGTTCACCCGCGACGGAACTGCAGCCTTTTACGGTGACTTTTACTTCTGGGTGAATATCTTCGCACTTCTTCTCCAGGCCTTCGTGGCCTCGCGACTTCTCAAATTCGGCGGCTTCGGCGTGATGTTACTCATGATGCCGGTGGTGGCTCTGATATCCTACTCCGCCATGGCGTTCGTTCCGATCCTGGCCATCGTCAAGGTGATGAAGATCGCGGAAAACTCGACCGATTATTCCATCAACAACACGGCACGCAACGTCCTGTGGCTGCCTGCCTCAGCGGAGATGAAATACAAAGGCAAACCGACAATCGACTCGCTTTTCGTCCGCATGGGCGATGGGATTGCGGCCCTCACGGTCCTGATCGGCGTCCAGTTTCTCGCCCTTTCGACGCAATCCTTCTTTATATTGAACGTGGCGCTGGTCTGCATCTGGATCGCTTTTTCGTTCACGGTGATCCGGGAGCACCATCGCCTGTCCGAAGATAAGGCGTAGTGCGAGGCATGCACTGGAGAAAACAGAACTCGTAACTTACTTTTAAAAGGTTCACAGCCCTTTGACCAAACTAAATGACGAGGGCTGAATGTAGTAAACTGGAAAAAAGATTCTGGATTTAAAATCAGAGCTCAGCTATACTTGCGAAGCGGATTTTGGATTCAATCCCCATTCTTTCCGGAAGTCAGGCAATGCGTGTTATGGGAAACCAAGAATTCAATGCCATTTTTGTTCAGACAGAGGTTGACCCGCCCATTCAGGCTCAGGCGTCTGCGGCTCTTTCATGCCGGTTTAATATGCTTTGCCGGATCAGTCAATCCAGGTTGTGTTGCTCCTGGCTGCGGTACCGCAAAATCATAAGAGCGCTATTATACGCCACTTGCCTTTTGATATCCCTTGAACTTTTTAGCGGCCATGCTGCTTTTGGCCAATCCCCCTATCCGAATCTTCGCGATGCGCATAGCCCCGAGCTGCAAAAAGCGCTGGACAAAGCTTTAGACCATCCAATTTTCTGGTCCGGCGTAAAAAAAAAGGAACTGAGCATCGTTGTGGCGGACGTGACAGACCTTCAGCACCCAAAGGTCGCATGGTATAATCCGAACCTTATGTTATACGCTGCCAGTCTGCCTAAGATTGCAATCGTGCTGGGAGTCATCGTGGAAATTGACCGGGGGGTAATCAAGCTGGATTCGAAAACCCGCAACCAGCTCATCCGAACGGTGCGGCATTCGTCCAACCGGGACGCCACTGCATTACTGCATAAGGTGGGATTCGAGCGACTCGCTGAAATCCTGCAGGACGAACGCCACGGCAAACTCTATGATCCGGCCCACGGAGGCGGTCTGTGGGTCGGAAAAGAATACGGCAAAGCAGCTGCCTGGCGCCGTGACCCACTGCACGGTATTTCACATGGCGCTTCAGCAATGCAAACAGCCCGTTTCTACTACGGCGTAATGACCGGCACCATCATCGATATCAAATACCTGCCCCTGTTTAAAGAATTGTTCGGCAATCCGGCAATCAAGCATAAATTTGTCAAAGGTCTGGAAGGGCGCGAAGACGTGGAGATCTTCCGCAAGTCCGGAACGTGGCGAGATTATCATGCCGACAGCGGCATTGTCGCACGAAAGGATCTCACCTATATCGCCGTCTATATTGATCACCATCCGGAGGCCGGCCGCGAAGCAGTGGTGAAAATCCAGAAAATCGATGACGTGATGCGAGCATACGCTAAAGGAAAGCGGTAAAAGGAGGCCAAATGACTTGCTAATAGCTGCCTGAGGCTGACTGGATTCTACTAATCGACCGTCATTTATTACAGGGAGATCAATATTCCTGAAGTTCATAAGAAAAGAGCGGATGATTGAGTTTAAGCTTAGATGTCAATCGACTGAGATAGGAAGTAAATCAGTAAAGATCCGGGTCCAGAGAACCAGGTTTTCGATTTTGAATAAAAAGGGGAGGGACACATGCAAAAGATATTTCGGTACAGAAAATTTATTGGTATAACCGTGTTGATTTCAATATTCTTACTGAATTTTCCGCTTTCCCCTGCGCGGGCCGTTATGATAACCACCGAATACGCCATTCATCAGGATTCTGAACTGCTTTCTGACCGGGCGCGACTAAGGGCCTTTCTCGGAAGGGCGGATGTGATGGCTCAAATGCAGACATATGGAATCAGTCACGAGGAAGCGCTATCCCGGGTCGATAGCCTGACAGATAGAGAGATTGCCACGATAGCAGGCAAGATGGATCAGATCCCGATAGTAGCAGGAGACACTTATGAATTTGACGGCAGCTTACTGGCCATAATAGGCCTGCTCCTTTATACAATCTTTTTTGCCATCGTATTTTATTTTTCGAGAACCATGGAACCGGAAGAGACACCCCAATCGTCAACCAGTGAAAATGAAGGGAAACCACAACCGTTAACCATGGAAAAGGAAGAGAAACCACAATAAAGGCTTTGGATGCCGCTAAAGAACCATTGAATCAATCCCTGAATTATTCGTCTGCCTCTTTCAGGTCTTCCTCCCCGTGGATTTTAATCCGTCTGAATACGAGGTCATTCATCTTCTGGGGCGTTACCGCGCGCTGGGTAGTCAGTTCCCTGACTCCGGCTTTAAAAGCATCGATGTCATGAAACGGATGGGTGCCTTCCACAATTTGCAGATCGGGGTACTCCGTGCGGATGGCTTCCGTAAATTCCTTCAAAAAGGGGCAAACCTGAACCAGGCAGGAGGTCAAATGCAGGGCCTCGATCCCATATTCCTTCAGCGCCCTGACTTTTTGCCAGACGCGGTCGGTTCCGAAGGCCGTAGGACATCCGCCGCAACTGATAATGCCGACCAGCTCCGGGGGATCGTCTTCCGTATAGCGTTCAAACATACCCCTGTCTGCCCCGCAGATTACCCAAAACAGCCGATCATCACACAATCCATGTCCCGGGTAGTGGCCTAACAGCCTAAAATTCCAACCTTTGGCATGTTACTCTCCTCCGTCAGTGATTGTTTTTGTAGATAAAAACACAATGTCATTAACTTAAGGAATTGGGTTTAATGTTTGTGGGAGCGGCTTTCAGCCGCGATCGATTTAAATCGCGGCTGAAAGCCGCTCCCACCAAAAAATAATGCTAAGTTAACGGCATTGAATAAAGACTCTCAATTTTTGATCTGGGAATAGCAATTTTTCGTAAAAGGGCTGTTTCCAGATTAAAGGTTCTATAACCGAAAAAAAGGCTAATCCACCATGTGATTGTGATTTTAGATTAATTTCGGAGTGTTGGAGTAATGGAGTATTGGAGTACTGGTTGAAAAGCCGGCTATCTTTTTACAACACTCCAATACTCCATCACTCCAGTACTCCACGATCGTTAGGCGCTTGGACTTTAGCTAACTCTGGATTGGCCTTATTATTGGTTATAGTTCCGAAAATCTATGTAAGCCACCGCTTGCGACGCTTGTAGAACTTCGCATCCTTGTAACTGCGCTTGGTTCCCATTTCCGTCAACCCCAGATAGAACATTTTGATGTCTTCGTTTTCTTTCAACTTGTCGACCGAATCATCCAGCACGATCTTGCCGTTTTCCATCACGTATCCGTGCTCGGCAATTGACAAGGCCAGATGGGCGTTCTGCTCCACCAGCAGCATGGTAATCTTTTGCTCCCGGTTCAGTCGCTTTAAAATGTTAAAGATCTCGGCAACCAGTATCGGACTCAATCCAAGCGAAGGCTCATCCAGCATCATCAATTGGGTTCGCGACATCAAGGCCCGGCCGATCACCAGCATTTGCTGTTCACCGCCGGACAGGTATCCGGCCAATCGGTGGCGCAGGGGCTTGAGCGCCGGAAAATATTCGAACACCATGTCGTAACGCTCCCGGATCACCTTGCGACTTTTGCGGGTTCGGGTGGCCGCAATCAGGTTTTCGTGGACAGTCAGGTTTTCAAAGACGCATCGTCCTTCCATCACCTGAAAGATGCCCAGGCGGACGATCTCCTCGGGGTCCAGGTCGTTAATCCGCCGGCCCATAAACTCGATGGATCCGCCGGTGACCTCACCCTCTTCGACTTTCAACAGGCCTGATATGGCCTTTAAGGTAGTGGTCTTGCCCGCCCCGTTGGCACCTAAAAGCGCCACGATCTGGCCCTCTTTAACCTGCAGCGAAAGGCCCTTCAGGACCAGGATGACGTCATCATAAATGACCTCTATGTTGTTGACGTTAAGCATAGCTAATTTCTTTCGGGGGCGATGATAGTTTCCCCACGCATAGATTCATGTTCCTAATTTTTGGTTTCAGGTATCAGCCCGGCCGCCGGCCAAAAAAACGGCCGGTCAAATCGAAAAAGAAACTCTGGTCTTGTGCTATCGTAGGGTCGGCCACCGTGCCGACCAGTATCGGCGGGCACGGTGGCCCGCCCTACTTCAGCGGACGGTTTGATCGAATAAAAAGCTTCTTCAGATTAATGAAGTTTCATACAAGCGTCGCCTCTGGCCGCGAGCGTCCAGTCAAATCGAAAAAGAAACTACATTTTTGTAATAAACGATGTAGTTTCATACGAGCTGTCAGGAAATCAATGATTTAGGAATTAAGGAATTGAGGAATTCTTGTATCGGTGAAATTAATCGACAAATTCCAAAAAATACCTAAATACCTAAAGTCCTAAATTCCTAAATTTGCAATTCCTCAATTAAAGGATGGCTGACACCTTCTTTTTCCTGACACCTGTCACCTTATTTATCCTGATTATCCTGCATCTTCTCCTGCAACACAAATCGCTGAACTTTGCCTCCTGAGGTTTTGGGAATGCTGTCGGCAAACTTGATCCAGCGCGGATATTTATAGGCCGCGATGCGATCTTTGACGAACTGCTTGATCTCCTCTTCCAGCTTGTCCGAGGGTGAAACGTCGGGTGTTAAGACCACAAAGGCGTAAGGTTTAATCAAATCATCCTTATCCTGGTAGCCCACCACAGCACTTTCGGCCACGGCCTCATGCTGGTTTAATGTATGTTCGACTTCCTGCGGTGCCAGCCATTTTCCGCCCACCCTCAGCATGTCGTCACTGCGGCCACGGAAGAAAAAAAATCCATCCTCATCGACCAGATAGCGATCTCCGGTGACAAACCATTCGCCCAGCATGTTGCGCCGGGTTTCCTCCCGCTGGTTCCAGTAGACCGACGCAATGGAACCGCCGCTGACCTGGAGATTTCCGATCTGACCGGGGCTGACCGGGTTGCCGTCGTCGTCCAGCAGCCGCATCTGATATCCGGGTACAGGCTTGCCGGTGCTTCCGGGGCGAACCTCGCCAAAACGATTGGAAAGAAATATATGGCATATCTCGGTGGAGCCGGTTCCTTCCAGGATTTCAACACCGAATTCTTTCTTAAATCTTTTGTAAATCTCCGGGTGAGAGAATCTCAGCGGATGAAACACAGGTTCTCAAGCCCTCTACCGGCGGCAAATCTACTCCGTCCTGACGACAGGATTTTTTATAATCGGCCAGAGCTCCCAGGAGGGTCGGAACCGTAAAAAAAATCGACGGCCGGTATTTAATAAGATCCTCATAAAATAATCCGGTTTGGGCGCATGGCTGATGAGGATGGTCGTCGCGCCGACCGCAAACGGGAAATAGGCCCCGTTGCCAAGGCCGTAGGCAAAAAACAAAAAGGACCCCATGGCCCGGTCATCGGCGGACATATCCAGAATGCCCCTGGCATAGGCTTCTGAGCAATATACCCATGTGGCTGTGATGGTGCACGGCGCCCATCAGCTTTTCAGGATTGCGGCCGCTGTACAGCCAGAAGGCCGCATCATCGCAGGTAGTCGCGGCGGCCTTGAAGTCGGTTGCCGCCTTTTCAAGGAGCTCATTGAAGGAAAGATGATGGTGATCCTGATCACCGCAGACCACCACCTTTTTTAAAAAAACAGCCTGATCGAGAATTTTCTCTATTTCCGGTAAAAAGGCCGGATCAACGATCAAAACCGGGGACCGGCTGTCGTTGAGCATATAAAGAAAATCCGGTGCTTTCATCAGGATGTTGGTAGGAATAGCCACCGCACCCGCTTTAATGGCACCGTAAAAAGAATAGAGCATCTCCGGTATGTCACGCAACAGGAGCATCACCCGGGTTTCGATGCCGACCCCCAGCTCAGTAAGCACATTGGCCACCCGGTTGACATTTTCCATCAGCTGGTCATAGGTCACCACCTGGTCCTCAAACAGGATGGCTGTTTTATCCCCCCTGCCCTCGGCCACATTGCGATCAACAAAGTATTCAGCAGCGTTAAATTGTCTGGGTAAATTCAGTTCAATCATTTTTTGGTGTTAACAGTCACTTAAAAGGTTGAGTCAGTGGCCAGTTGTCCGTCGTTA
>PVMK01122882.1_pt1 | contig 19076 bp, 19 predicted proteins | sample 1853481 | NCBI WGS metagenome assembly PVMK01 (sample SAMN08533507, study PRJNA380276) | Marine sediment metagenome, whole genome shotgun sequencing project. | reverse complement strand
ATATCCACAGAGCCTTACAACCTTTCTTTGGGTTGATGCAATTCCTTAAGCTTTCTTTCTATCTGTTTGAAAAATATAACATTGTGTCTGAGTCACTTTTGTGGCGCTTCGTGACAACACTCGAAACTACCTCTTGTAAGCTGTTTTGCTACATCTGCAAAGCGGTCTAACCCCTTAGAAAATTGAAATAATTCCTTGACAGGTTGCCATGCTCAGACTATATTTGCCCAGAAGGTGGTGAATTGTGTAATTTAAGGCCAAAGAGGGCCAAATGGAATTCCAGGGCGTTTATTATAATTCAATCGATCCAAAGGGGCGGGCGAGTATTCCAGCCAAGTTCCGTGAGCAGTTGAAGGAATTCTGTGAGGGCGATGCCCTGGTTGTTACTCAAGACCGCTGCGGAGTCGTCGCTTATCCTATCCCTGAATGGGAGAACTTCCTCAATAAATTCTCACAGCTCCCGAACGACCAGTTTCGGGAAGACCTCTATTTTACAACAGTAACCCCTGCCACGCACTGTACGTTCGATAAGCAGGGCAGGATCCAGTTGCCACAATCTCTACGCGAATATTGCCGTCTCGATGCAGACGGTGTGCGCGATGTCGTTATTGTCGGTGGCGGTAAAAAAATTCAGATTTTGAACAAATCACGATATCTCGAAATGCTCGCCGAGGCAGAACAGCGTCAGGCAGAGGATCGACAGAAGCGTTTCGACCTGGGACTTTAGCCGTGGCTTCGGGGGCGTTCAGCCATGTATCAGTGATGGCGGATGAGGTCCTCCGGTTCCTCAACCCACATCGTGGTGGTATTTATCTGGACGGTACTCTGGGTGGTGCAGGCCATGCCCGATTAATCCTTGAGGCAACGTCTCCAGATGGTGTTTTGATTGGTATGGATCATGACGCAGAAGCTCTTGCAGCGGCCAGTAATAACTTGGCTTTTTTTGGCGACAGGGCGATTCTCAGGCAGGGCAACTATTCCGATATGGACGCTCATCTCGACGCTCTCGAAATTGACCGGCTCGATGGGGTCTTGCTGGACCTGGGAGTCTCATCCCACCAGCTTGACAGCCCCGAACGTGGTTTTTCGTTCCGGGAAGATGGCCCGCTCGATATGCGCATGAATCCAGCAGAGGGCCATCCCGCTGCCACAGTTGTTGCTGAGGCCGAGGTTGGTGAATTGAAGCGGATCTTTCGTGACTATGGTGAAGAGCGCTGGGCAGGCAAGATTGCCAGGGCGATTGTGGCGGATAGAGACCAGGCTCCTTTTGTGACGACTTTGCAGCTGGCTGAACTGGTCCGTCGGGTTGTTCCTACGAGCAAAGGGCCACAACGAATTCATCCTGCAACCCGCGTATTTCAAGCCTTGCGCATTCATGTCAATGGTGAGCTTGAAAGTCTGCATGCGGGACTGGATGCCGCGTGGCAGAGATTGAAGGACGGCGGCCGATTGGTGGTCATCAGTTTTCACTCTCTTGAAGATCGCATAGTCAAACAAACGTTCCGTACTTTAGCGACCGGTTGCATCTGTCCTACCAGATTTGCTGTCTGTGCTTGTGGGCACCAACCTGCAGTTCGAGTTTTAACCCGCAAGGCTGTTCGTGCAACAGAGAATGAAAAAGAGAGTAACCCGCGTGCGCGAAGCGCTGTATTGCGGGCGATAGAGAAACTCCCGTTGGAGGATAAGCAGAATGCCTGATGCAACGGTAAGAGCTTTACCAAAAATTAATGGCTTTGCCTTGCGTCAGCCAAATCTTGTGCCGGTGCTTGGGTTCATCGCTTTGTTGCTTGCTGTCTCACTTTTTTTCGTCTGGTCCCGTGTTCAGGCGACCAGACTTGATTACGAGATCTCTCATTTGGAAGGTAGATTGCGTACTGTGCGACAGGAGACTTCGACTCTTCGCTTGGAAGCAGCCAGTCTCAGCAACCCTGAGCGGATCGAACGAGTGGCGCGAAAAAAACTGAACTTACGCCTGCCTTCTGCTGATCAGGTGATAACGGTGGAATAATGAAAGAACTGGGGAGAGGTGTCCGTATTCGCATCCGCTTGATCGGGGTCGTTTTTATCCTCGGTTTTGCGCTGGTGACGATGCGCGCTTTTGATCTTCAGGTCATGCAGGAACAGCAGTGGAACGAACGTGCCGAACGGCAACATCAGAAAGTCATCCCTTTAACACCTCAACGCGGCACGATATTCGACAGTAATGGTGAGGAGCTCGCAGTCAGTGTCGATGTCGATTCGATCTATGTCGAGCCACGCAAGCTGGAAGACCGCTCCGCTGCAGCTAAAAAACTGGCTACGGCGCTTGGTCTGTCTTTACGAACAGTCAAGGCGAAGTTGAAGAGTAACAGAAGCTTTGTCTGGTTAAAGCGTCAGGTGACTCCCAGCCAGAGTGAACAGGTTAAGGCGATGAAGCTTAAAGGCGTCGGGATGATCAAGGAGCCTCGTCGGTTCTATCCCAATTCCAATGTTGCCGCACATCTGCTCGGCTTTACCGGTCTCGATCCGAAGGGGCTGGAAGGTCTGGAGCTTGAATACGACAAAACCATTCTTGGTCGTGGTGGTTATCTGGTTATGGAGCGCGACGCCTTGGGCCGGGGCATAGGCACGGGGTTGCCGCAGGTTCAAGGTGCGACACGTGGACACGATCTCTTTCTGACACTTGATAAAAATCTGCAATACATTGCCGAACGAGAATTAGCTGACGGTATACGCAAAACAGAGGCGAAGGCTGGCACAGTCGTCATGATGGAACCCTCTACCGGAAAGATCTTGGCTATAGCCAACTATCCGGAATACAACCCGAATGCTTTTACCCGTCACAAGCCTTCCCAATGGCGAAATCGAGCGGTATGTGACAGTTACGAACCTGGGTCAACCTTTAAAATTTTTCCGATGGCAGCCGCCCTCAATGAGGCGGTCATAAGCATCAACCAGAAGATTGATTGTGAGAATGGTCTATTTCGGGTTGGTGGCAAGGATATCCACGATCATAAAAAATACCAGAAGCTGACACCGGCTGAGATTATTAAGTACAGCTCAAATATTGGCTCGGCAAAAATTGGTAAATTATTAGGGAAAGATACATTTTACAAATATATCCAGGACTTTGGTTTTGGTCAGAAGAGCGGTATTGACCTGCCCGGTGAGGCCGTTGGTATACTGAATCCATCAAGCAAGTGGTTTGAAGTTGATTTGGCGGCAATCTCCTTTGGGCAGGGCATCAGCGTCACACCGATCCAGCTGGTCGCTGCGACGGCGGCGATTGCCAACGGCGGCTATCTGATGGAGCCTTACATCGTCGATCGAGTTGTTGACAGTCAGGGCCAGTTGACCAGCAAGAAACAACCGCGTGTCGTACGTAAAGTGATCGCCAAAGATGTTGCAAAGATTGTTTCCAGGATGATGGAAATGACCACAGAGGATGGCGGTACTGCAATTAATGCCAGAGTGCCAGGTTTCAAGGTTGCTGGGAAAACCGGCACGGCGCAGAAGGTGGACGCAGTGACCGGTGGTTATTCGGCTGATAAGCGGGTTGGCTCTTTTATCGGTTTTCTGCCAGCCGACGAGCCACGCCTGATTATGCTGGTTACAATAGATGAACCGAAGAAAGGCATCTATGGTGGGCTGACTGCAGCTCCGGTTTTTTCCCGGATTGCTGCCCAGGCCATGCAGTACCTCAAGATTGCTCCAAGTGAAGTAATAGCAACAGGGGAGACACTGCCATCACTTGATCAGATTATTGTTGAGGCGATGTCGACCAAACAACCCAAGAGGCAGTCAGTTGCGGCAATAGATGGGTCTGGTGGTCCGCAAATGCCTGATTTTGTTGGTTTGAGCTATCGGCAAGTTCTAGAAGTTATGGAAGAGAAGCAACTTAATGTCAGTTTCAGAGGACGAGGTCGGGTTATTGAACAATCGCCGGTTCCTGGTGTGGCGATTCCCTACGGTGCTCCAGTTTGGGTGCGCCTGACGCCGCCATCTTGATGAGACTTTTTGACTGACGGCCCTTTATGAGACACATGCAGCTATGAAACTATCACAACTCCTCAAAAGCTGTCGGCAGCAACAGATTCATGGCAGCGTGGATCTGGATGTAACAGGCATACATTATGACTCACGTCAGATCAGGCCTGGTGACGCTTTCTTCGCTCTGCGTGGAGTTGTCAGCGATGGTCATAACTTTATCTCCAGTGCGATTGCCAATGGTGCCCGGGTGGTGATCTGTGAAAAACTGTTGGAGGGGATTGAGGCCGAGACCACTGTGCTGGTCGATAATTCGCGCCAGGCGATGGCGATGGCAGCGGCCGAATTCTACGGTGATCCAACGCAGGGAATGCCGGTTGTCGGCGTAACCGGAACCAACGGCAAGACGACGATTACCTATCTGCTCGAAGCGATTCTTAATAGGGCAGGGCTCTCTCCGGCTGTGGTTGGCACGATCAATTATCGCTATGGCACAGACCTGCGTCAGGCACCGCATACCACGCCTGAATCCCTTGACCTGATGAAGCAGGTCAGTGACTTCCGTCATAGCGGAGCAGGCTCACTGGTCATAGAGGTCTCCTCGCATGCTCTGGACCAGTATCGTGCCGATGGTGTGCATTTTGATGTCGGAGTTTTTACCAATCTGACTCCGGAGCACCTGGATTATCATCAGAACATGGAACGCTACTTTACGAGTAAATATCATCTGTTTAAGGAGCTTCTTCCCCGCGATAACGGCCGCACGGTGATCAATGTCGATGATGCCTACGGCCAGCGTCTGGCGACAATGCTCCCTGACGCTTTAACCTGCGGTCGGAAACAGAGTGCAGACATTTACCCCGAAAGTCTCCATGTCTCACTCAGCGGAATTAGTGGCCGGGTGGCAACTCCTCTTGGTCCAATAGAAATTGTCAGCTCTTTGCTCGGTGATTTCAATGTTGAGAACCTGCTTTGTACTATTGGTGCCGCGGTTGCACTTGATCTGTCGCCACAGATAATCGCGGCGGGAATAGCAAATGCCACTGGCGTGCCGGGACGCCTTGAACAGATAGAGAACGATCGTGATGCCGTCATTCTGGTCGATTATGCGCATACCGGTGATGCCTTACGTCGGGCTCTCGAAGCGATGCAGGCCCTTGAGCCACAGCGAATACTGACAATTTTCGGTTGTGGCGGAGATCGTGACCGCAGCAAACGTCCGATTATGGCTGAAGTTGCTGCATGCGGTTCCGATATCGCTATCGCAACATCTGATAATCCCCGTACAGAAGATCCTGAGCAGATTCTCAATGATGTTCGTGGCGGGCTGGTCAAAGTTCATGCGTGCGAGTGGAGTCAATCAGAGGCAGAAAAGGGCGAAGGTAAGGGCTACGTTGTCATTCCGGACCGTCGTGAAGCTATTCAGTTTGCAATCAACATGCTACGGACCGGAGATCTTTTGCTCGTAGCAGGTAAAGGGCATGAGGATTACCAGATCCTGAATAGTGGGCGGATCCATTTCGATGATCGTGAAGAGTTGCGCAAGGCTCTGCAGGCAGGAGGTCAGCAATGATTCGCATGGATATGCGTGAAGTCGCAGAGATTACCGGCGGGCATCTGATGCAGAATGGTGCGTCTGTCGAATTTCAGGGGATTTCCACAGATAGCCGCACATTGCAACCGGGGGATCTTTTTATCCCGTTGCGGGGTGATAATTATGATGGACACGATTACCTGACATTGGCGATACAGCGTGGTGCTGCGGGCTGTCTCAGCGAGGAGATGATCGGTGGTTTACTGGTTCCAGTTGTCAAAGTTGCTGACACACTTAAGGCCCTGGGAGACCTGGCGGCAGCTGTACGGCGCAAATTTGCCGGTCCGGTGGTCGGTATTACCGGGACGTCGGGTAAGACAACTTGCAAGGAGATGTTGTCGGCCATTCTTGAGCATAGCGGGCCTGGTCTGAAATCGGCTGGTAATTTCAACAATTTGATAGGTGTGCCGCTGACCCTCTTTGAACTGAAGGTTGAGCATCGTTGGGCGGTTGTTGAGATGGGCATGAGCGCTCGTGGTGAAATTGCCCGTTTGGCTGAGATAGCGACTCCGAATATCGGTCTGATTACTAATGTTGGTGCAGGACACATGGAAAATTTTGAAGAGATTTCCGGCGTGGCAAGGGCCAAAGGAGAGCTGTTCATAAATTTGCCGGCAGATGGTGTTGCCCTGATCAACGCAGACGATCCGGAAGTATGCCTGTTGCCTGTGGCCAATGGTGTTCGCAAGGTTCTTTTCGGCACAAGCATTGATGCTGCCATCCGGGCGGACAAGATTATGGCACAAAATGGCTCGGTCGGTTTTGATCTGATGATTGATGGCGCTGTGCAACGGGTCGTGTTGCCTTTGCCGGGTCGTCATAATGTCTCCAATGCTCTTGGCGCAGCAGCAGCGGCAACGGTTCTCGGTGTCCGGTTGCAGGAAATCGCAACCGGCCTGGAAGCTTTTAACCCCTGCCCGGGGCGCATGGAGTTACTGGAGTTGCCGGGTGACATTGTTATCCTTGAGGATAGCTACAACGCGAACCCTTTGTCGGTACACGCCGCGCTTGATGCTTTGCATGACCTCGGCTCGCCTGGTCGGAGAATTGCGGTTCTCGCGGACATGCTCGAACTGGGGCCTACTGCTCCAGAATTACATTACCAGATCGGTATTATTGCCGCCGAACGAACTGACTGGCTCTTTTCTTACGGGGCTCTAGCCGAAGAGATTGTTCGTGGTGCTGCGGACGCAGGGTTGCCCGCTGATAAGGTTTTTGTTGCTGACAGTCATGATGAGTTAGCTGCACAATTGCTTGAAATGCTTCAATCCGGTGACCGGGTTCTGATCAAGGGCTCACGAGGTATGCGCATGGAGAAGATAACTGCCGCTTTGCGTATATCAAAACAGAAGAGTGCCGTAAACGGCAACTGACGGAGATTTAACGTGCTCTATCATCTGCTCTACCCTTTGCATACGGAATTTTCAGTCTTATATGTCTTCCGGTTCATTACCTTCCGGACGATATATGCGGCGATTACGGCTCTCGTTATCAGCTTTTTACTGGGTCCCTGGTTGATTGAAAAGCTTTCGTCGTTACAGTTGGGGCAAACGATTCGGCGATCTGGACCTGAGTCCCATTTCAAGAAAGAGGGTACACCGACCATGGGTGGTTCTCTGATCCTTTTTGCCATAGTACTGCCGACCCTGCTCTGGGCTGACCTGACGAATATGTATGTCTGGTTAGTCCTTTTGGTCACTGTTAGTTACGGCATCATTGGTTTTGTCGATGACCTGTTGAAAATTCGTAAGAAAAATAGTGACGGATTGTCAGCACGTAAGAAAATGTTCTGGCAGATGTTGATTGCATTTGGGGTCGGCATGATCCTGATGGCTTATCCCGGGTTCCAAACCACACTGGCTTTCCCCTTTTTCAAAAGTTTGAATCCCGATCTTGGCTGGTTCTATGTACCATTTGCCATGTTGGTGATTATCGGCGCCAGCAACGCTGTCAATCTTACTGACGGCCTCGATGGCCTGGCGATTGGTCCGGTGATTATTGCGGCAGGGGCTTACCTGCTTTTCGCATACGTAGCCGGGCATGCAACCCTGGCCAGTTATCTGCAGATCGATGGTGTTAAAGGGGCCGGTGAACTTTCGATCGTGTGTGGTTCCATGATCGGCGCTGGACTTGGTTTCCTCTGGTTTAATACCTATCCGGCGCAGGTCTTTATGGGTGACGTTGGCAGCCTGTCATTAGGCGGAGCCATCGGCACCATTGCCGTAATTACCAAGCAGGAGATCGTGCTGGTGATTGTCGGTGGAATCTTTGTTATGGAAGCGCTCTCAGTGATTGTGCAGGTAGCTTCGTTCCGTCTCTATGGTAAACGAATTTTTCGCATGGCACCGATTCACCATCATTTTGAACTGAAAGGCTGGGCAGAGCCGAAAATTATCGTACGGTTCTGGATTATCAGCATCATCCTGGCATTAATTGGTCTCTCTACCTTAAAACTGAGATAGGAATTTAAGGCTAAATGCAAAGAGATTATCGGAACAAGAGAATCGTTATTGTCGGTGCCGGTTCAACCGGATGCAGTCTGGCGCGTTTTTTTCGTGCACGGGACGCTCGGGTTACCTTGTCCGATTGTCGTTCCGCTGATTTTCTCAACAATCTTGATGAATTAAAGAAATCCGGGGTTGAACTGGACCTGGGTGGTCACACGCAGGCACTTTTTATGGCAGCTGATCTGGTTGTGATCAGCCCAGGTGTGCCGCTTGATATCCCGATTCTGAAAGCCTGTTGTAAGAATAAAGTGCCAGTTCTCGGTGAAGTAGAAATTGCCTGGCGAGAACTGACCGGGACCATGATTGCCATTACTGGGACCAATGGTAAATCGACAGTCACCACCCTGATTGGTGAGATGTTCAAAAGCTGGCGGGAGAAGGTCTTTGTCGGTGGCAATCTTGGCACACCGCTGGTTGATGCCGTCAATCAGGATTTTAACTGGTATGTGGCTGAACTTTCATCGTTCCAGTTGGAAACGATAGAGTCTTTCCGCCCACGTTACGCCATGCTTCTCAACATCACTGAAGACCATCTGGATCGTTATCCGGATATGGCCAGTTATCAAGCAGCCAAGGCACGGATTTTTGAGAATCTGCAAGATGATGATATTGCAATTCTCAATCTTGATGATCCATTAGTTATGCAGTCTGCAGCAGAGACTCGGGCAATCAAGGTCTGTTTCAGCTGTAATAAAGTACTAGCGGATGGCATGAGTCTGGTTGACGGCAAAATCATTTGGCGCTGGCAGGGCCGTGGAGCCATCTTTACTGTCGATGAATTGCAAATCCGTGGTCGGCACAACCAGGAAAATGTTATGGCTGCCTTGATCCCGTTGCTGCTGGAAGGCTGTCCTGCTGAGATCGCCTGGAGTGCAGCCAAAAAGTTTACCGGCCTGCCACATCGCATGGAGCTCCTCGGCGAATTACGTGGCAGTTGTTGGTATAACGATTCCAAGGGCACCAATATCGGCAGTGTGGTGAAAAGTTTGTCAGGGTTGCAAGAACCCGTCGTGCTGATCGCTGGTGGTAAGGACAAACATGGTGATCTCTCAGCTTTAGTTCCGCTGATTAAAGAAAAAGTATCCCACCTGGTATTGATTGGCGTAGCAGCAGAACGCATGGCAAAGGCTTTTGCCGGACTAACCGAAATTCATCGTGCTAACAGTATGCATGACGCAGTTGGACTTGCCGACCAATTAAGCAATTCCGGAGGGGCGGTCCTGTTGTCGCCCGGGTGTTCTAGCTTTGATATGTTCAAAAGTTTTGAAGAACGAGGTCAGATTTTTACCCGGGAGTTCCGTGCTTTAAGTCATCACGGAGAATGTGTCAATGGAAGTTAGACAGGGAACAGACAATTCCATATTGGTGCTGGCGGTCTGCTTGACCTGTCTCGGTGTGGTTATGGTCTTTTCTTCTTCATCGATTATGGCAGTGCGAGATTACGGTGACAGTTTGTATTTCCTCAAGCGTCAGGGTATCTATGCCGTGCTTGGTTTCGGTGTTATGGCCCTGTTAATGCGCATTGACCTTGAAATCCTGCGCAAGGCGGCCTGGCCGGTATTGGGCCTGTGCACCTTACTGCTGGTGGCCGTGCTGATACCAGGGGTTGGTAAAAAGATAGGTGGTGCAACACGTTGGCTCAATATCGCAGGGCTCACCTTCCAACCCGCAGAATTCGTCAAAATTGGTCTGGTGCTCTTTATGGCACATTCGTTGGCTCGTAAACAGGAGAAGGTTAAGAGGTTCCGCTCTGGTTTCCTGTCTTACATGCTGATTCTGGCTGTACTTATTGGACTACTGCTGGCCCAGCCTGACCTTGGCAGTGCCGTGACTGTCGCAGTCGTGGCCACTACCATGCTGATGGTAGCAGGCACTCGGCTGAGTTATCTGGCCGGTATCGGCTTAATCGCGCTACCGCTTCTTTACTTTATGGTCATGAATGTTGATTATCGTCGCCGGAGGATTCTGGCGTTTCTGAATCCATGGGAAGACCCGAGCAACACTGGTTTCCAGATTATTCAGAGTTGGATTGCCTTCGGCTCCGGCGGTGCTTTCGGCCAAGGTCTCGGTGAGAGTAAACAGAAACTCTTCTTTCTGCCCGAGGCACATACCGATTTTATCTTTTCCGTGATTGGTGAAGAGCTAGGCTTTATCGGCGTAATTGTAATCGCTGCGATGTTCATGTTGTTGATTCTGAGAGGGTTGCGGATATCACTCAACGCTCCGAATGAATTCAGCTGCTTTCTGGCTTTCGGTGTCACCCTGCTGGTCGGCATGCAAGCTTTTGTCAATATGGCCGTAGTCATGGGCATGGTGCCAACGAAAGGGTTGGCGCTGCCATTCATATCGTACGGAGGAACCAGCCTGGTGACAACGCTGGCAGCAATCGGCATCTTACTGAACGTTTCACGTCATCTACCGGGGGAACTGCGATGAAATTGTTGCTGGCCGGTGGTGGCACCGGTGGACATCTCTTCCCGGCGATTTCTTTGGCTGAACAGCTCAAGTATGAGGAGCCGCAGAGTGAGATTCTCTTTGTCGGTACCGAAAGAGGACTGGAAGCCCGGATGCTACCTGAACTTGGTTGGTCTTTAAAAACGATCGAGATGAGCGGCTGGGCCGGGCTTGGTTTTGTGGCCCGCCTGAAAGTCCTTGGCAAGTTGGTGAAGAGCTTTGCTCAGGCGAGAACGATTTTACGGGAATTTTCACCGGATGTTGTGGTTGGCGTCGGTGGTTATGCTTCAGTTCCCGTGTTGCTGGCAGCAAAAACTTTAGGTATTCCTTATCTGGTCCACGAACAGAATGCCTGGCCTGGCTTAGCCAACCGCCTGCTTGGTCATTGGGCAAAAAGAGTCTGTCTTTCATTTGGCGAGGCAGACCGGGCCTTTCACAGCAGCGCAACGGTACTGACTGGCAACCCGGTTCGTGTGTCCATGGAGAATTGTCCCGCCATCCCGAAAGAGAAGATTTGCCTGCTGGTGTTCGGTGGCAGTCAAGGCGCAAGGGCAATTAATCGAGCTGTCGTTGCCGCTCTGCCTGACCTGGCAGAGTGGCGGGAGAAACTGGAAATCGTACATCAGTCCGGAAAGTTGGATTATGAGGAGGTTGTGCGAGGTTACCAGGAAAATGGCTGGCCAAAGGTTGATGTGCAGCCGTTTATTGTAGATATGGCACAGGCTTACGCAAAGGCGACCCTGATTATCTGCCGGGCTGGAGCAACTACTATCGCTGAATTGACGGCTTGTGGGCGGCCAGCTGTTCTGGTGCCATATCCACATGCTGCAGCTGGCCATCAGTCAGTCAATGCCCAGGCTATGGCAACGAAGGGTGCTGCTCTGATGATGGAAGAATCTGACCTGACACCTGAGCGTCTGGGTAAGTTGATCAGTGGCTTGCTCCATGATCGGACCAGCCTCACAACCATGGCTGCTGCTGCTAAAAGATTAGCACGTCGTGGTGCTGCTGCCCGGATACTGCAAGAATGCCGAGCCGTTCTCTTGGAAAGGGTTTAAGGGGAAAATCATGTACGGCAAGATTCAAAAAATTCATTTTGTTGGTATCGGTGGCATTGGTATGAGTGGGATTGCTGAAGTCCTGATTAATCTTGATTATCAGGTGTCAGGGTCCGACCTCAAAGAAAGTGAAATCACCAGGCGTCTTGCTAGTCTGGGCGGCACGATTGCTTATGGTCACCGTGTTGAGAATCTAGCGGACGTTGATGTTGTGGTGACGTCCACGGCAGTTAATCTTGACAATCCCGAAGTGCAGGAAGCAAATCGACGCAAAATCCCAGTCATTCCTCGGGCTGAAATGCTGGCCGAACTGATGCGAATGAAGCATGGTATCGCTATCGCAGGGACTCACGGTAAAACGACCACGACCAGTATGGTGGCAACCGTCCTCTCCCACGGCGGTATTGATCCAACTGTAGTCATTGGTGGCCGACTCGATTCAATTGGTTCCAATGCAAAGTTGGGACAGGGTGAGTATCTGGTGGCTGAAGCCGATGAGTCGGATGGTTCCTTCCTCAAATTATCACCGACCATTGCTGTTGTTACTAATGTTGATGAGGACCACCTTGATTACTATCAAGACCTGGACGAAATCCGTTCAACGTTTATTGAATTCATCAATAAGGTGCCATTTTACGGACTTGTCATTCTTTGTCTGGATGATGAAAACCTGCAGGGTATGATTCCCCAAGTCAAAAAACGTCTGGTGACTTACGGTCTGACCAGTCAGGCGGACTTCATGGCCTCTGAAATTGAACACAATGCTGATCGAACCAGTTTTATGGTGCAGTACCGCGGTGAATCGCTCGGTCGGTTGAATATCCGTATGCCGGGACGGCACAATGTCCTCAACGCATTGGCAGCCGTTGCCGTTGGCATGGAGCTAGACATGTCTTTTGCCGCGATTGCCGAAGGATTTCATGACTTTGGCGGTGTAGGACGCAGGTTCCAGATCAAAGGCGAGGCTCAAGGAATCATGGTCGTGGATGATTACGGTCATCATCCTGTGGAAATAAAAGCCACTCTGGGCGCTGCCCGTTCCGGCTGGAATCGGCGGGTGGTCGCTGTTTTTCAGCCGCATCGCTACAGTCGTACCGAGGCTTTGTTTGATGATTTCCTGACCGCCTTTTATGAGGCTGACCATATTGCCGTTCTGGATGTTTATGCCGCAGGGGAAGATGTCCGCCCTGAGGTTACTGCTGAAAAGCTCGCCGATGGCATTAGCGAACATGGACACAAATCGTGCTGTTACTCCGGTAATATCGAATCAACCGTCGAGCATTTGCAGGCGGTTCTGCAGCCTGGTGATATTGTTATTACCCTCGGTGCCGGTAACGTCTGGCAGGTGGGCGCGGAACTGTTGAAGCTTCTGGAAAAAGATAACTAAGCGATAGACGCAAGTTTGAGATGTGAGTTATGGCAAAGCCTGATGATTTGAAAAATACAAAGATTGCGGTGCTCATGGGTGGTCTCTCCGCTGAGCGGGAGATCTCACTTAAAACCGGGCAGGCGGTTCTGCAGGCATTACTCGAGAATGGTTGCAACGCTGTTGGAATCGATGTCGGTCACGATTTACCGGGACAATTGAGCGCAGCTGAAACCGAGGTGGCTTTTATCTGTCTGCATGGGCGTTACGGTGAAGATGGGACCGTTCAGGGAATGCTTGAGATGATGCATATCCCTTACACCGGTAGCGGCGTAATGTCCTCTAGCATGGTCATGGACAAGGTTGTTACCAAGCAGATCCTGCTTTATCACGAAATCTCGACGCCTGGCTTCGTGGTTTACCGTGCTGGAGATGATCAGAATGAAATACTGAAGCGTTGTCGACATTTTCCGTTGGTGGTCAAGCCCGCCCGGGAAGGTTCGACAATCGGCATCAGTATTGTCCACGACAAGTCACAACTCGAAGCGGGTCTTTCAGAAGCGCTGAAGCACGATGATCTGATCCTCATTGAAGATTTTATTCAGGGTGATGAAGTGACAGTCAGCGTATTGAATAACGAACCGCTGCCGATTATCAAAATTGTGCCGAAAAGCGGCTTTTACGACGATGCGTCTAAATATACACCGGGACAAACCGAGTATCTATTGCCAGCGCCGTTGGAAGCAGTCCTTTATAACCGACTTCAGGAAGTTTCCGTGGCTGCTTGTAAAGCCCTCGTCTGTAGGGGCGCAGCCAGGGTTGATTTCATGGTGCGGGAGCGTGAATTCTTCTGTCTTGAGATTAACACCATTCCCGGAATGACTGAGACCAGTCTGCTGCCAAAGGCTGCAGCTGAGGCTGGTGTTTCCTTCAACGAGTTGGTGATGCAGATTCTTACGGATGCTGGGCTGAACAAGTAAACAAACAACCGGATTAAATGATGCGCGACCTGAAAACTCACAAGCAGAAGAAAATCAAAACCAACCGGCGCAAGCAGGAAAAGCAGCCTCGAGACTGGAAAAAACTCTTCCATCGTCTGCTGCGTATAACCATCGCGTCAGGGAGTGGTTTTCTGCTTGCGAGTGGTGCCTTGTTGACGGCTCAGATGCTTTTGGACTCGGGTTATTTTGGTGTGAGGCAGATTCGTGTAGAGCAACAATTGAGAGTCAGTGAAGGCGATATCCTCGATGCTTCTGATATCAAGGTAGGTGCCAGCTTGTTCGATCTTGAGCTGTATATGATCGGCCGCAAGATCGAAGAACATCCATGGATTGCCAGAGCTGACGTGGAGCGATCCTTCCCGGACCAGGTCGTCATCCGGGTGGTTGAACGCGAAGTAAGAGCCATTATAGATCTTGGATATCTCTACTACGTTGATAAAACAGGGGTGGTTTTCAAAATGCTTGATGCGGCTGATCAACTCAATTATCCGGTGATTACCGGGATTGACCGGCAGTATCTGCTTGATAACCCGGATCAGACTCAGGACTCCCTGAATCTGGCCCTCCTGCTTATGGATGAGTTGGATAACCGGACCATCTTTAACTTGGAGGATGTGTCGGAAATTCATTTCGATCAACAGGAGGGGCTGATCCTGCATACCCGGATAGGTGGAGTTCCAGTACGTTTGGGTAAGATGGGTTTTCACTCCAAGCTGGAGCGTCTGGAGAGAATTTACAGCGATCTGGAGCCACGCTTAATGGCTCTTAAATATATTGATTTAAACGTGTCCGACCGCGTTATCGTGAAGGTGGATGTGAAGCGTACGGTTGGCAGAAGTTAGCCTGGAAGAAGGGGAGTGACATGAACAATAAACGGGAAAACCTGGTGGTCGGGCTTGATATCGGCACAACTAAAATTTGTGCGATAGTCGGGGCAATGACCGATGAGGGCTTGGATATTGTCGGTATTGGCACCAGTCCATCGCGCGGTCTACGCAAGGGCGTGGTTATCAACATTGAAAGTACAGTCAGTGCAATTCGTAAGGCACTTCAGGAAGCTGAGTTGATGGCCGGGTGTGAAATCAAAACAGTCTTTGCAGGAATTGCTGGTGGCCATATCAAGGGGATTAACTCCCAGGGCGTGATTGCTATCAAAAATCGAGAAGTCACCAACGATGATGTGCGTCGCGTTATTGATGCTGCCAAAGCATTGGCTATTCCGATGGACCGGGAAGTGATCCATATCCTGCCTCAGGAATTTATCATAGATGACCAGGACGGCATCAAGGAGCCTCTTGGTATGAGCGGTGTGCGCCTGGAAGCACGCGTGCATATCGTTACCGGAGCGGTAGCCAGCGCACAAAATATTATTAAAAGCTGCAATAAGGCTGGTGTTGATGTCGGGGATATTGTCCTGGAACAGTTGGCCTCTTCTGAGGCCGTATTGACGTCAGATGAAAAGGAACTCGGTGTTGCGATTGTTGATATCGGTGGCGGCACCACAGACGTAGCCATCTTTGTCGACGGGGCGATCAAACACACTTCGGTTCTAGCGCTCGGTGGCAATCATCTGACTAACGACATTGCTGTTGGCCTGCGTACACCGACGGCCGAAGCGGAAAAAATCAAGCAGGCGTCAGGCTGCTGCCTCTCGTCGATGGTCGGCAAGGATGAAACGATCGAGGTGCCGTCCGTGGGTGGCCGCGAACCACGCATTCTGTCACGTCAACTGCTGGCAGAAATTCTGGAGCCACGGGTCGAGGAAATCTTCACCCTGGTTAATCGCGAGATCGTCAAGAGCGGTTTTGAGGATCTGATCGCATCCGGGGTGGTCCTGACTGGTGGCTCGGCGATTTTGCCGGGGATGCCGGAACTGGCTGAGCAAATCTTTGACTTGCCAGTGCGAAGAGGGAAACCGACCAATATCGGCGGCCTTATTGATGTTGTTAATTCGCCAATCTATGCCACCGGTGTGGGCCTGGTGAAGTATGGCAGTCGCAACATGGAAACACGCAACTTCGTGATTGGTCAGGAGAATCTGTTCGATCGTGTATCGCGGCGTATGAAAGAGTGGTTTGGAGAATTTTTCTAATAAATAAGAAACAGGTTTGTAACTTTAAACCGACCGGGGCAACGGAGAAGACCGGTCACAACAATGACGGAGGGAGTCATGATGTTCGAATTAGCCGAAAAAGATCAGGTTGCAAAAATCAAGGTTGTTGGTGTTGGTGGTGGTGGGAATAACGCAGTCAATACGATGATTACTGCGCAAATTGATGGTGTTGAGTTTATGGTGGCGAATACTGATGCCCAGGCTCTACGGGTTAACTTGGCACCACTGAAGTTGCAACTCGGCCCCAAACTGACTAAAGGGCTTGGTGCTGGTGCAAACCCGGAGGTTGGCCGTGCCGCAGCCGAAGAGGACAGAGAGCGGTTGAAAGATATGTTGCAAGGCGCAGACATGGTGTTTATTGCCGCTGGTCTTGGTGGTGGAACCGGTACCGGTGCAGCTCCGGTGATTGCTGAAGTTGCCAAAGAGGTCGGTGCTTTGACTGTAGCCGTGGTGACCAAACCGTTCGGCTTTGAAGGTAAACAGCGTATGGGTAAAGCTGTGGAGGGCGTTGAAGAACTTAAGCAGATTGTCGATTCACTGATTTTGATTCCCAATGATCGACTCAGTGGCCTTGCTGATAAAACAATGGGTATCATGGATGCCTTTAAGCCGGCAGATGATGTTCTGCGTCAGGCGGTGCAGGGCATCTCTGATTTAATCACCACCACTGGCGTCATGAATCTCGACTTTGCTGATGTGAAGACGGTGATGAGTGAGCGGGGTATGGCGATGATGGGTATTGGTCACGGTGAAGGTGAAAATCGCGCAATCACAGCTGCTCAGCAGGCGATCAGCAGCCCATTGCTCGAAGAAATTGATATCTCTGGGGCCAAGGGTGTGCTCGTCAATGTTTCCGCTTCCTCCAGCATGACCATGGCAGAATTCGAAGAAGTGAATGGTCTCATCAGTGAAAAAAGTACACGAAGACGCGAAGATCTTTGTCGGGTTAGTTGTCAACGAAGAGATGGGTGACAAGATTCAGGTGACGGCGATTGCCACCGGTTTTGGCTGCACCTTTGATACGAACGGCCGTTCTAATTCGGAGCTAGGCCGCCCGAATACACCGACCCCGACCAAAATCGACCGCGATATCCCTGCCTTTATCCGTAACCAGAATCAGGACAAACCTCGCGCCAGTATGCGTATTGGCGCTTACAATGAAGATGAGGAATACGATATCCCGACCTTCTTGCGTAAACGGGTCGATTGAGAAATAACATTTCCCTGACGGACTGTTCTTAACAGTCCAGATGGGCAACTGCTGAAATTTAATTCTGTGCTTGTCAAAGGGTGAGTAGCCGTGCCGGTTCTCCGCCCGGCGTCTAACGGCTTGCTCGATGCTCTGCGCTTGCCTGTGATGTGACTCCCTTAACTACTTTTGGGCCGCCTTGTGCGGCCCCTTTTTTTGTATGCGGGCAGGGCGCGGCAAGCAGCATCCTGCTGCCACAGGATTTGCGTTTGACTTGCTATGTGGCTTATTGTAGAAGAAGTAAAACCACCATGTTTACCCTGGAGACAACTTAAATGACTCTGTCCAAAGATCTACTCGAAATTCTGGCCTGTCCGCAATGTAAAGGTGAAATTGTTCCCGGCGACAAGCATGACCAATTGTTCTGCCATGCCTGCAAGTTGGCCTATCCTGTTCGTGACGGAATTCCCGTTATGTTGGTCGATGAAGCCCTGCCGCTGACATAAATCAGCTCTCTTTGTTTTTCGTAATCGATACCTCTTGAAAAATCTCGAACCAGAAAAAATTCAACGCATCATGGTCAGAACTGCTAACTGGGTCGGCGATGCTGCCATGACTTTGCCGGCAATGATGGCAATCAGAGAAACTTATCCTGATGCACATATCGCTGTGGTCGCTAATCCTCTGGTTGCCCAACTGCTGGAGAACCATCCTGGTTGCGATGAAATCATTGTCTATCACAAACGTGGAGAACACGCAGGCATCTTTGGCATGCTACGATTTGCTTCCGTCTTGCGCCGTCGCAAGTTTGATTGTGCGATTCTCTTTCAATATGCAATTGAAGCCGCGATCATGACTGTTCTGGCCAGGATTCCGCGACGCATCGGTTTTACAACTGATAACCGCAGATTTCTACTGACACATCCGGTACCGTTTGGCGATGTGGAAAAAAACATCCACCAAACGGATGCTTTTCTACGTATCGTGAATCATTACAACATCAAGGCCGCAGAGAAGGTTCAGGCCCTCGCCCTGCTTGAAAGTGAATGTGCGTGGGCAAAAGAACAGCTGCCTGAAGGTCCGGTTGTGGTAATTAACCCTGGCGCAGCTTACGGTGCGGCCAAGCGCTGGTATCCAGAACGTTTCGCGGCCGTCGCAGATTTCCTGGCGAAAGAATATGGCATGACCTCTGTTCTGACTGGTGGTCCGGGTGAAATTGAAATTGGTAATGATATTGAGGCTGCGATGCATTCACCGGCGCTGAACTTTGTTGGTAAGACCTCGGTGCGGCAGATGATGGCTCTGATTGATGCGGCTTCGCTGATGATTACCAACGACTCAGGCCCTATGCATGTGGCGGCTTCCTTCAAGGTGCCGATTGTCGCTGTTTTTGGCCCTACCAATCACATCACGACATCGCCTTTTACCGAGAGCTATCGCATCGTCCGTCATGATGTTGGGTGCTCTCCATGTATGCTCAGGGAGTGTCCGACTGATCACCGATGTATGGATCGGGTTACGGTTGATGACGTCATTGAGGCAGCAAAGTCTCTTCTCCTTGAGATTGGTTGAAATCTCACTCCTATTCACCGGAAAGTACCGTTGATGTCACGTCATCTGATTGAAAAATATCGTCAACGTTTCGAACAGGCAACACTCAGACGGCCTCCCCAGGGGTTGGCAGCCAATCCTGTTTCCTGTTCGAAACGTTGACGATATTTTTCAATCAGATTACGTGACATTAACGGTCCTTTCCGGTGAATATGAGTCAGATTTCAAACAATCTCAAGACGAAGAGACTTTGCTGCCTCAATGACGTCATCAACTG
>PVMK01142796.1_pt1 | contig 19077 bp, 20 predicted proteins | sample 1853481 | NCBI WGS metagenome assembly PVMK01 (sample SAMN08533507, study PRJNA380276) | Marine sediment metagenome, whole genome shotgun sequencing project. | reverse complement strand
GGGCGAAGCCCCGGGTCCTCGCAGTTGAAGGGGCAAGGAACCGTGGTATCTCGGTCCGCTCTGATAAATCCGAACATCGAGGTAGGTCAATGCGCTATTCGCTGATGCCTTCGGCCCGGACGACCCCACACTACGGGGTGCTTCTCCTGGTCCTGTTGATTCTCTTCGTGGTGGCGCCACTGGTACCGGCCGAACGGGCCGGCTACGGTGTCGAGTTCTTCTTCGATCTCGTGCTGGTCACCGGCGCATATTCCGCAGCATGGCAGAGCAGGCATCGTCTTCCCTTTCTCGTGCTCACCGCGGTGACGCTCGCTATGCGCTGGACGGACATGGCCTTGGATCACACCGCGTTCTCGCTCGCTTCGATCGTTGTGGTGTTCCTTTGGCTCGTCTACGCGATCGGCCTGATCGTGACCGCCTTGTTTCGTATGGAGAGGGTCAACACCAACGCGATCCTAGGGGCGATCGTTGCCTATGTCTTAACCGGAGTGGCGTTCGCTCAGGCATTCCTGCTCATCGAGCTATTACAACCGGGCTCCTTCACGGGCCTTCCGAGCGGCGGAGTCCAGCGAGAACTGGAGCACGCGCTCCTCTACTTCAGCTACGTGAGCATCACGACGATGGGATACGGAGGTATCCTGCCCGTTTCGGCCCTCGCTCGCTCGGCGGCCTCGATCGAAGGCGTGTTTGGGACGCTCTACCTTGCCGTCATGATCGCAAGGCTGGTCGGCCTGCAGAGCGCCGCCAAGACTGGTGCGTCACCGAGCTCGTCCGATCGTTAGTAGACCCAGGTCTCGAGCACAGCGCCCGCCACGTAGGCGATCCACACCACGGTGAGGCCCGCGACGTGAAGCGGTCGGCTCGTCGACGATGCGAGCACGAGGCAGGTCAGAAGCACGATTGCGTCGATGGCGGCGTCCAGCGTGAACCCCGTCCCGAGAACGAAGCCCGCGGCGATCGACCAGACTTGCAGGAGAGCGAAAATCACAAAAAAGCGGCTCTGCCGGACGCTCGAATCTCGCTCGCCTGCATCCTCGGCCCCCAAGGCCCCGAGCATGATCTGTGTCGCGAAAAGAAGGAGGACCGGACCTGTCTCTGCAAACAAGAAGAGCCCGAAGTCCCACTCTTCGAGCAAGGTGATGTCTGCCGTATGCCAAAACAAAATGAAGTACGCGAAGAGCAAGAGCAGGGCCCAGCCGACCAGCAGCCCGTCACGTTGCCGCCGTTCCACGTTGCGAACCACCTCGGCCAGCTCGGCGAGAACGCCGGCGATTCCCAGGGTGAGAATCGTGATGAACATGAACGCGACGAGCAGGGTATTGATGTTTTCCATGGCAGTGGCCTCGCGTCGCCTAGCACCGGATCCTTCTCAGCTCGTCCAAAAGGTCGCGACCCGTTGAATCATCCAGAACGATGCCAGGATGCCGACGGCGTATGCCGCTGGAGTCTGAAGCGGCCTCAGCGCGTCGATCGATAGGTCGCGATCTCCGATGGCTCGCGCCCCGAGGCGCACGAGTTGGTATGCCAGGATTACTCCGGCCACGAAGATGATCTGACCAACCTCGACACCGACGTTGAAGAAGAGCAGGGCGGCGGGGATATCGGTTTGTGGCAGGCCCGTTTCGCCCAGCACCGCGGCGGAGCCGAAGCCATGCAGTAAGCCGAACGAGGACGACACCGCGATGGGATACCGGTGGGCATAGCGAATTCAAAGGGCCTGTGTGCGCCGCGAGCAACGCGACATAACATCTAGCCCCGCGCAACTCCGGTGCCGCAGGGCCCCCGCCGCGAATAAGCCGAAGGCGTTGAGCGCGGCAAGCGGGGATTGGGGACATCTTCGATGTCATACAATCCCACATCTTGCCCCGGACAAGCAGGCTCCTTCGTTGCAACCGCATGTAAGCCGGTGAAGCTCGCCGCGACTCACGGTGACTTGCTGTGACAAGAACTTTCTCAGCGTGATTGGCTGCGACTGATCGCAATCCCGCGCGATTCACTCTCGCGGAGTTTCAACCAGTACCGCTTGCTCTCACACAGGTGCCGGAGTACCGACCACGCTCAGCGAGTTGCAGCAAGTTCCAGCGAAAAACTTCGCGTCTGATGAAAAAAGACGCCCCATTTGAGAATACTTTGGGTCTCCAAAACCGATAACAGGCTTGTGAGCAGGGATTCCCAATTCGAGTATCGGTCGGCGGAGGCTCCAGAGTGCGAGCCGTACGCCTGTTTTGTGCAGCGCAAGGAGCAGATCGCAGCGTGGCTGCGGGCTGGCTACTCGGTGAAAGGCGTTTGGAATGCGTGTCGACGCGTGACACCGCCATTTCAAGGCTCCTACCAGACGTTCTGGCGTTACTGCCGAATGCATGGCCTCAGCGTGCCGCGCGGGACGCGCCCTGCAGCGCCGCCGCAGTCGCCCTCGGCAGCCCGACGCGCGCCTACGAAACCGGCCGCACCGGGGGCCACTCCCAAGATCTGGCCACGGCTCGAGGGCAAGCCGCGAGAGTTCGTTCCACGGACGGAGGAGTAGAAGTGACAACTCTACGATGCCTAAAACCGACATTTGCATCTTGGGACCGGGCATCGGTCGTGGGTCGAGTGAGTCGGATTGAGAGCACGGTGACTCGTGACCTCGGGGCTGGAGCGACGGTCCGGCCTTGCCGGTGCCGCGACGGCCAACCGTCGCGCTCCTCTCGTACGCCCCGCTGTTTCGAACACGCCGAGCGAACAAGAACATGACACAAGCTTTCACATCTCCCCTTGCCACCCCGGCCGAAGCTCGGGCATATCTACGTCTCAGTCGAAAGAGCTTCGATCGACATGTGCGCCGGCACCTCGTGCAAATCCGGCAGGGTGGGCGTCTGTTCTACGAGTGGAAGGAGATCCAGAAGTGGCTCGAAAATCAGAAGGCTGGTCCGTACGTAAAGATCCACGGACCGGCAACTACACCGTCAGCTTCCGGCACTCGGGTCAGCGAATCCACCGATCCACGTGTCGCAAAGATGCTCGGCAAGCTCAAGTCGAAGCGGAGAGAATCTACGCGGAGGTTGTTTCCGGTCGGCGTGCCACGAACGTAGGGTCCGACAAGGCCATTGAGCTGCTCTTCGCCGAATGGTTGGTCGACAAAGAAGCCGAGGCCTCAGACGAGACCGTCGGGTTCTACACCGATCTCGTGTCCCGCCTGTTCCTCCCCTTCTTCGAGTCGGTGGACGGGTTGACGACCGCAAGCGTAGACGACTACGCCCGGCACCGGCTGCGCCTCGTGCGGCGTGATACAGTGGTCCGCGAGCTGACGGCTCTCCGCTCCTTCGTCCGTTGGGCAAGCCGAAAGAAGTACCTCAGCGAGGACGTCGAGGTCTCGGACCCACCGCGCCATGCGGTGGGAACGCCGGTCATCGAGAACATCACGGTCGAGCTGTCCGCAGAAGAGTGCGAGGCCATCCTCGCAGCGCTTCCCGTGCGTACCCGGTACGGTCACCCTGTGCGGGCGCTCTTCACCGTGATGTGGGAGACGTCGCTTCGCATCGGAACCCTGCGGCGCCTGAAGGTGCCTGAGCACTACGCTAAAGGGGCGGACTCGCTTCGGATCACGCAAGACATCGACAAAGCGCGCTATGCCCGACGCATGCCCCTCACGCCCCGCTCAACGGCGCTCTTGGACGATACGTGCCCCGAGAAGGGGCTTTTGTTCGGGCGCTACGACTACCGCCGGACGCTGCGCACGGCGGCCAAGACGGCGGGCCTACCGGCCGACAAGCGCAAGCACCTGAGCGCCCATGACATCCGCCACGCCGCGGTCACGCACGCGCAAGAGGTCTCGCAAAACATCGCGGGCGCCGCCTACATGGCAGGGCACCGGCGCACGGCCACAACGGCGGCCTATACACATCCCAACTACGCCGCGGGCCTCGCCATTCAACACGCGCGATTCGGCTTTCGACACACCAAACGACACACCGATTCAGAAAGCGCAAATGGCGGAGAAACGGAAACCGCGCCAAGTGCCTGCAATCCCTTAGTAGGCACGGGCAGGATTGAACTGCCGACCCCTACCGTGTCAAGGTAGTGCTCTCCCACTGAGCTACGTGCCTGTTCGTCATGTCCACACACGGTGGAAGCGGCGTCTTAACCCCGGCCCCGAGAGGTGTCAACCCCGTAAAACCGACGGTTTGCGTCGCCCACGGGGCTCTGCCCCACCCTCCTGTCAGGCGGACCCCACGGCCAGCCCCGCGCAGCGAAGTCGCTTTGCGGGGTCGCCTTTGCTTATTGATTGGGCCGCTGATAAATGCAGCGTTCGATGAGCGTCGATCCCTCTGAAAAGGAGCCTAGCGGGCTGCGACCGTTGCCGTCGGTCAACATGGCGCTCCTCCCCAATGAGCTGCGGGCGCGCCGCACGCGACGTGTCGTGGTGGGCGCCGTGGTTGGTGCCGTGGTGTTGGGCGCTCTCCTGTTCTGGGTCGCCCGAAGCCTCATCCCCCAGACCTGGGATTGGGTGGAGGACAGCCTCGGCAACCAAGACGCCAAGCTCGCGGCGGATCTCGGGATGCTGCAAGGGCTCGGGGCCGAGGAAGCAGACGGGGGGGTGGAGGAACAGCTCACCGAAGCGCAGGAGCTCGCCCTCGCTCGCTCGCGACCCAACGCACGATACGAAACTCTGTTCGGCGGCGTGCCGAGCTTTCGCGGCGCGCTGCTCAATGCCGGACTCGAGGCGGAAGAGTGCGCTGCCATCGAGCAAGCGCTCCAACACATCGTGGACTTTCGGCGGTGCCGCCCCGAACACAAGCTGATCGTCGAACGGGACGAGACCGCCAGCTTGAAACGGTTCGAGTACCACCCCTCTCCGACCGAATTCGTCGAAGTGACCCGTAGCGAAGACGGCGTCTTTCGCGCGGAGCAAATCCGGGTGAAGGTCGAGCGAACGCCGATCGCCCGAGCCGCTTCGGTGGAAACGTCGATCGGCGATGGCTTGGTCGGCTTGGGGCTTCCCGCCGGGCTGGCCACGTTCTTCGTCGAGGCGTTCGAAGGGCAGATCAATTTTTCGTTGCAGGCACGCGAGGGCGACGTGTTCCGCATCATCGTCGACGAGGAGCGAGTGGACGGCGAGTTTCTCCGCTACGGCCGCGTGCATGCGCTCGAGTACGACGGCCAACGAACCGGGAAAGTGCAGGCGTTCTACTACCAGGCGGGCAACTCGCAGGGGCAGTTCTACGACGACAGCGGCCGCGCCATGCAGGGCGGCTGGCTACGCACTCCCCTTCGCTACGACCGGCTCTCGTCCCGATACAATCCTAGGCGTTTCCATCCGATCTTGAAGCGCACGATGCCCCACCTCGGAGTGGACTACGCGGCCGCAACCGGCACGCCAGTGTGGGCGGCAGCAGACGGCCGAGTGACATTTGCCGGACGCAAAGGCCCCAACGGCAACCTCGTGGTCATCCGCCACGGGGGTGGTTTCGAGACCGCCTACGCGCATCTACACCGCATCAAGGGCGGCATACGCCGGGGGACGTCCGTGAAGCAGCGTGAGCTGATCGGTTTCGTCGGATCGACGGGCCGCTCTACTGGTCCGCACTTGCACTTCGGTCTCAAGAAGTACACCCGCTCGCTCGACCCGCTCACGGAACTGAACGGCCCTGGCCTGCGCATGGCGACACGCGAGCTGCCCGCGTACAAGGACGCAGTCGGCGATTGGCAGGCACAGTTGGGCGATATCGAGAATGTGCCGAAGCTCGTCGCGGGGGCAGATGAGCCCCTCGTCGAGCAAGTCGACGAGATCATGGACTGACGCATGAGCCGGACCGTCGCACTCGAACGGATCGTGTTTGCGGTGGTGCCGCTGTTGACCGTGTGGGGGATCTGGTCGTACGGGCTGTGGGACCCGTGGGAGCTCGGTGCGGCCGACACGCTGGGCGTTGGCCGCCTCCCGGGCGTCGTCGCGGGCTGGCTGACTTGCCTGTTGGCCTTTGTCTTGTTGGAGCGACACGTGGGGCGGCGCGCGGGGGTCATCGCGGTTGCAGTCATCGCCTCGACGCCGCTGTTCTTGCTCAACGCACGCTTGCTGATGGGCGACGCGATCGCGATGTTCGCGCAGACCTGGGTCGGCCTGACTGCCATCGCCGCCCTGTCCGGTCCGCGCACCGGCCGCCGCGAGCTCGCCAGCTACATCCTTCTCGGATTCGGGATCGCGTTTAGTACGCACACGAGCGGGGTTCTGCTCGGCCCCCTTCCCCCGGTTCTCGCGGTCGCCGCCACCAGCTTGCTCTCAGACGACACCGGGCAAGGGAGCCGGATCGGTCGCTGGCTGCTGCCGCTTGCTGCGTCGATTTTGGTGTTGGGCGTCATCCGGGCGGTTTCGCTCGATGACCCTGGTTTCAACCGCTGGCTCGGCGGAGGCGCCGTCGGAGGAAACCCACCGACGTTCGACAAGGCGATGGCGCTCATCTTCCACGGATTCGCACCATGGAGCGCCGCCCTCCCCGTGGCCGCGATCTGGGCGCTCCTCTCACGGCCGACGCGAACCCGGGACTCGCAGAACGTGGCGTGGGTCCTCTTGCTCTGGGCTGCGTTCGCGTTCGTGTCCTGGACCGTGTTTGCGTCGCGCTACGGCGCGCCTCCGTACCTCGCTCTGGTTCCGTTGGCGGGGTTGGTTGCGATCTGGTTGGCCGAGGTGAGCAGCGAGCCCGTCGTGCGGTGGCCCGCGGCTGTAGTCGTCGCCCTGTTGTTCGGTCTGTTGATTCGGGACTACGCGCTCTATCCCGACAGCCCACTTCACTCCCTGACCGTCGACGGCTTGAGCGTCCCGGACGTGTACAATCCAAGAGGTCAGTGGGCGCTGCTGTTTTTGATCGCGGGCGCCCTGCTTTGCCTCACTCTGGTGAGCCACGAGGCGATCACACGGCCGCAGCCACGGAACACCGTCCGGTGGTTGCGCGGGCAGTGGGCAGTCGGCTGGGCGCACCGTGGATGGCTTCTGCTCGCGGCACTGCTGCTCGGCGCCTGCTTCTCGTTTGGTCTGATGTGCTTCGTGCTCGAGCTTGGGATCGCATCGGTTGCAGTCCGTGTGGGCCGCGTCGTGTTTTTCGTTCCTTTCGTGATCGCGGGCGTCGTGTTCGGGCTTCCCTGGGTGCGGTACGCGTATGGGCAGCTTGGGAGTCGGCGGGTGTTCCCCGCGCTCGCGGGAGGCCTGGCGGTTGGAGTCTTCGTGGCGCTTTCATTCCAACCCACGCTGAGTCGGCACTTCTCGCCCAAGCCCGTGTACGACGCCTACAGCGAGCTGACCGACGGAAAGGCCGAGCCCTTGGCGTCGTACAAGTTGCCGTCGACTGCGGCGCAGTACTACACCAACGCACCAATTGAAGAGATCGGCGCGCGGTCCGACCTCTTCCGATTCTTGCGGGACGGCGGACAGCGCTGGGCTGTCATCCAAGCGGACGACCTAGCTGGACTCGATCGCGCCTACCGCCGCGAGACAGGCAAGCACTTGTACGTGGCGGACGCCCGGAGCGCACGGTTGCTCTTGATTGCAGCCGAGCCGATCGACGGACGGCCCAACCAGAGCTTCCTAGAGAGCGCGGTCCTGAAAGATGCCCCGGCGCCGCAGCATGCGGTCGGCGCGAGCTTCGAAGACCGCATCGAGCTGGTGGGATACGATCTTTCCCTCCCAGGCGGAGACTCGGTCGGCGCGGGGCAGCGCTTCGAAGTGACTTGGTACTGGCGGGTCCTCGGGAACGCGCCGAGTGGGTACAAGGTCTTCGTGCACATCGATGGGTACGGGCTGCGGCTCAACGGCGACCACACGCCCGTCGGCGGTCGGTACCCCGTCAAGCTCTGGGAGAAGGGGGACGTGATCGTCGACACGCAGGAGCTCACGGTTCCCGCGAACTACGGCGTCGGCGAATACACACTGTACGTGGGCTTGTTCAGCGGAAGCAAGCGGCTCGAAGTGAAGTCGGGGCCCGAAGACGGCGACGACCGGGTGAACGCCGGCACGCTACACGTTCGCTAGTCGGAGCCGGAATCCGCGAACACCGATGCGGCCAACTCGAGCCCGCCGGGAAACGCGCTTTGAGATGCCTCGATGTCCCCCTCGCGTTGAGAAGGGGTCGCAGTGATCCGCGACGGGCGGCCCAGGTACGGCGCGGAAGGCGACGGGGCGGCCCACCCCGCAACGGTGCTGCCCGGGTTGGGTGCGGGCCCGTCGGCCTCCCCGACGCCAACGGGTACGCCTGTGAGCGTGCGCTGATCCAAGATGAAGGCCTCGTGCGCTCGGAGACACCGCATGCTTTGCGTGAGACGGCGTCGCTCGTCGATCCGCAGGGCCTCGAACTCGATCCCCATGCCGACTGCGCTCCGGTCGCCCGGTCTTCGTTGAAGCTCTACGCGCTGGACGCGGCCGGCCACGTAGAGTGGCTCTTCCCAGTCGGGGGGATAGAAGGTGAGTGTGACCTGCGTCCCAAGCTCCAACAGGAGATCGGTCTGGATCCAGAGACCCTCTTCGCTCACGTCGGTTACCTGGTGCGAAATCGCTTCGCCCCAGAGCTCTGAGTACACCGCGCACTCGAGATCCACGAGCCGTCGGACGACCCTGCGCGCCTCGCGTTTTGCCCCGAACTGGCGAGCTGCCATACCCGTGCTTGTATGCGAGCCAGCGCCAGGGCGGCAAGTTACGGGTCGATGTCGATCGCCTGGTCCGGTTCGAGGACGTAGCGCGTTTGATCCCATCTCCCGGGCGTGGCCGTCGCGCGGCCATCGCCGATCTCGTACATCCACAGCCCCTCCCGGCCGGCGTGGGTCGTGCTGCCTGCGCAGCACAGGGTCAGCGGAGTCTCCGGCACGCGAACGTGATAGCGCCAGTGGATGTGGCCGTGGACGATGACGCCACTTCGAGCGGCGGCGCTGATCGCCAACAGCTCATCTGCGTTCTCCAAACCATGCGCCGGCCTGTCCGGTCGGCCGCTAGCCAGGCGCGGGGCGTAGTGCGTCGCGATCATCACGAAGCGATCGCGCACGCGAGCATCGTCCAGGATTTGCGCCAGAGCCTCGAGCTGTTCGTCCGGAATGCGCCCGCTCGAGTACGTCGCCTTCGGGTTCGGCCGCGCACTGTTGACGCCGACGACCGCCAAGCCATCGACCGGAAACCAAACCTGCGGCCAGACGCCGTCCACGGCGTACTCGGGGAGCTCGGTCTTCATGAACTCGCCAAAGTGCTCGTCGAACCATCCTGCCTCGACAGTGTCCCGGAGGTACAGGTCGTGGTTGCCAGGGACGGTGAAGAAACCGAGCGGGGCGTGCGTGAGCGGCTCGATGATCTTGCGCGCGTACGCGATCTCTGGCTCGGTGCCGAGGGCGGTGTAGTCTCCGGTGCAGATCATCAGGTCAGCCCCCTGCTCTTCGGAGAACGCGGCTAGTGCTTCGACCTTTCGGACCGCGTCGGCGAATACCCTTCGCCGACGAAAACGAAGGTTCGCGAGACCGACGATGCGCTTGTTGATGAAACTCTTCAGCGGCACGCCGGGGAACCCGTTCTCGAGGTGCAGATCGCTGACGTGCACAATCCTGGTCAGGGCCATTGTGCCGGCGCCCGGAGGCCCGCCCCTTCATCGAGGCCGAAGCGGACGTTCAGGCATTGAATCGCTTGGCCCGACGCACCTTTCACCAGGTTGTCGATCGCGCTCATCGCGATGATCGTCCCGCTGTTGCGATCCTGCGCGTAGCCTACGTGGACCCGATTGGATCCACGCACCCAAAGGGTGTCGGGATGCTGCCCTTCATCGAGCACGTGGACGGAAGGCGACCCTGCGTAGAGCGCGCGAGCAGCCTCGGTGCACGACTCCGCGGTCACGCTCGTGCTGGCAGGCTGGGCGTAACAGGTTGCGAGAATGCCGCGCGTCATCGGAACCAAGTGCGGCACGAAGGTGATGTTGAGCGGCGCGCCCGCCAGTCGGCTGAGCTCCTGCTCGATTTCGGGCCCGTGCCGGTGTGCGCCAGCTTTGTAGGCCCGGGCGCCCTCCGCGGTTTCGGAGAAGCTAGTCGCACTCGATACAGCGCGGCCCGCGCCCGATACGCCACTCTTCGCGTCTACTGTGATCCCCTCGGACTGAACGAGACCGTTCTTGACCAGGGGCGCAAGCGCCAAGGTTGCGGCCGTCGGATAGCAACCGGGCACAGCGACCAGCTCCGCATCGCGCAGCTCTTCTCGATGAAGCTCGACCAAGCCGTACACCGCCTCGGGCAAACGCTCCGGAACCGGATGCTTGCCGTACCAGGCTTCATACACGGACAGGTTCTCGAAACGAAAGTCGGCGGACAGGTCGAGCACCTTCTGCCCGCGTTGCCGCAGCGCGCTCACTGCTTCGGCGCTCGCCGCGTGCGGCAGTGCGCAGAACGCCACGTCGGCCCGCTCAGCGATGACGTCGGGGTCGAACGTCTGCACGACGCCGTCCACGACGCCTCGGAGGCTCGGCAATACGTCGCCGACCGCCTGACCCGCCGTCTGATTCCCGACGATCGACACGAGCTCGAGGGAAGGATGACCCAGCACGAGGCGCACGAGCTCTGCTCCGGTGTAGCCGGTCCCTCCAACGACGATCGCGCGTATGGGCTTCGAGGTCATGTGCTCAACTCCATCCTGATACTGACATGTCTGTTGTCCACGACGTTAAGCAAAAAAGCCGCGGCACGAAAGGCGCCGCGGCTCGAGGTTGCAGTCCGAAGTTCTCAGCGCTTGGAGTACTGGAACTTCTTGCGTGCGCCGGGCTGGCCTGGCTTCTTACGCTCCTTCTTGCGAGCGTCGCGGGTGATGTAGCCGGCCTTCTTGAGGGTCGGCTTGTTGTCCTCGTCGAGGCCGACGAGCGCGCGCGCGATGCCGTGCCGAACGGCCGTGGCTTGCGCCGAAACGCCGCCACCCGAGACGTTGACCTCGACATCGAACTGGCCCTGCTTCGACAGCGCCGCGAAGGGCTGCATGGCGATGATGCGGAGAATCTCGCGGGGGAAGTAGTCTTCGAATGTGCGGCCGTTGACGGTCACGGTGCCTGTGCCGGTGCTCAGGAAGACTCGCGCGATCGCGTTCTTTCGCTTGCCCGGTGCCATAGTTGCGTCCGTCGATGACTTTAGAGTGTGTCATTTACCAAATCTCTCGAGATCAAAAGGGAAAGGCTTCAGGCTTCTGCGCCACGTGGGGGTGAGTCCCTTCCGAGTAGACTTTGAGCTTGCGAAACATCTGCCGGCCGAGGCTGTTCTTGGGGAGCATGCCCTTGACCGCGCGCTCGACGACGAACTCGGGCTTCCGCTCGAGCAGGTGGCCGTAGCTCACCGAGGTGAGGCCGCCCGGATAACCGGAGTGCCGATGGTAGAGTTTGTCCTCGCGCTTGTTGCCCGACAGGCTCACCTGAGCCGCGTTCGTGATGATGACGAAGTCGCCCGTATCGACGTGCGGCGTGAACTCGGGACGATGCTTGCCACGAAGGACGTGCGCCACCTTGGACGCAAGACGGCCCTAGCGGTTGACCCGCGGCATCGACAACATACCACTTGCGTTCGATTTCAGACGCCTTGGCACTCTGGGTAGCCATGATTCGCTCCTAAGACCCCGTTTCAGGGCGCGTTTCGTAGCCGCCGGCCCTTCGCGGTGTCAAGCAGGCGCGAGGCGATAAGTGCGGGCACAAACCCCTAGGTATGAGGTGGATTGGAATCGAAGGCCCACCTGGCGCTCGAATTGAGATACAACGGTAAGCGGTGAGAATTCTTATTCAAACGGGCGGCCGCCGGGCCCACGGGTTCGGTGGGGGTTCGGTCCCAGCGCTCGTGCTGGGAGTCAGCCTGTTCTGCGGGGCAGGGGCGGCCGAGGCACAGTCTGGGCAGATCCGATGCTCGGTCACGGAGAACGGCAGCCCGGCTCGTGGCACCATCGTCGTCGAGCAAAATGGGCGAGAAGTGGGGGGCGGATCGTGCAGCGCTGTCGTTTCCGCCCCGGCCGGCAAGTGCAAGGTCACCGTGCGGCTGGACGGCACGCTCGACAACCCATCGAAGAGCGTCGACGTGACGGTTAGCGCCGACAAGACCAGCCCGATTTCGGTCGACTTCCAAACCGGGGTGCTCGAGGTTCGAATCGAAACCAAGGGGCAACGGGGAACAGGCATCGTCACGGTAAACCGCGGCTCCAAGCGAATCGGCACGCTGGGGAATGGAGTCGCCGCTCGCCTCAGCGCAGGTCGCTATGAGGTGGTCGTGCGACTCGGCGGTGAAGAGCGGCGCTACTCGGTCGATCTGCGTGCCGGCCAGCGCCGCCTCGTGCGTGCGCAGTTTTAGCGGTCAATCGGTCAAGACGCCGGAATAAAAGCGGAACCACGCAAACTCGACCCGATCTAGCACGCTGCTAGGCTCCGACGGAGCGATGACGAACATGCCGGAGCTTGCGCGGCGGTCACCCACGCCGTCGCCCTATTCGCCCAACGCGATCTTGCGATGGCTCTACCGGCGCTTCTTCGCCCACATTCGGGTCGACGAGAAGTGGAGCCGTGGGGTGCGCGACGCCGCTAGCAAAGGGAGTGGTCGTCTACGTGATGCGGTCGCTGTCGTTCTTGGACTTCATCTGCCTCGACTTCTTGCTGAAGAAGTTCGGCCTGCCCTTGGTCCGGTTCGTCAATGACCTGGGGCTGTGGATCCTCGAGCCCTTCGGCAAGGGCGAACGCCGGTTGAGCCTGCGGCGCCAGATCCCGGAGACCGAAGCGTTGGAGCAAGCGGTCGGCGATGGGTACAGCGCGCTGCTGTTCCTGAGACGCCCACCGAGGTTTGGAGAGCCAGGCGCGCCGCGGCCGTGAGCTCGAGGTCGACCTGATCGCGGCCCTCGTCGCGAAGCAGCGAACCTCCTCGCAGCCCATCCTGTTGGTCCGCAGACCTTCGTGTGGAGCAAACGAGCCGCGGCCGCGAGCCCGGGCTTGCTCGACCTGTTGTTCGGCCCCGTGCAGTGGCCAGGCAGGGTGCGCGTACTATTCCAGTTCTTGCTGAACTACCGGGATGCGAAGCTTCGCTCCGGGGAGCCCTTCAACCTCCAGGAGTTTCCTCGCGAAGAGTCCCGAGCTGACCGACTGCGAGGCTGCCGACAAGGTTCGGTACGGGCTGCTTCGGCGCATGGAGCGCGATCGCGCCGTCGTCCTCGGCCCGATGAAGAAGACCACGGCCCGCATCCAGGACGAGCTCCTGCGCAGCCCGCGAGTCCGGGCGCACATCGAACGCGTCGCCGGCGAAAAGGGCATGTCGTACGCCAAAGGCCGAGAACGTGGCTCGCAAGCAGCTCGAGCGCTCTGCGCCAAGCAGAGCCTCCTCGTGGTGGACCTCATGCACCGGTTCCTCACGTGGGTTTGGTCGAAGATGTATGACGGCGTCGACCTCGACAAGGAGGGCCTCGAACGCGTGCGGGAAGCCGCCCACGATGCGTCGCTGGTCCTGCTGCCCGAGCCACAAGAGCCACATCGACTACTTGGTGTTGAGCGACATGCTCTACGGCAACGCGCTGATGCCGCCGCTGGTCGCGGCGGGCGACAACCTCAGCTTCTGGCCGATCGGCATTCTGCTGCGCCGGGGCGGTGCGTTCTTCATTCGCCGCGATTTCCACGACGACACGCTCTACCCTGTGCTCGTAGAGGCGTACATGCGCAAACTGCTCGCGGAAGGCTTCACCCTCGAGTTCTTCTTGGAGGGCGGTCGCTCTCGAATCGGCAAGCCTCTGCCCCCGAAAGTACGGCCTGCTGTCGATGGTCGTCGACTCGGCGCGAAGCTACGCGGCACCAAGGTCAAGCTCGTCCCGATTTCGATCGGATACGAACGCATCATCGAGGAGCGCTCGTTCGTTCACGAGCTCGCGGGCGGCGAGAAGCCCTCCGAAAACGTCGGCGACTTGATCAAGAGCTCGAGCATCCTGAGGTCGAAGTGGGGCCGGCTCTACGTCCAGTTCGGTGAAATCATCGATTTCGACGAGTTCCAAGCGGAGACCATCGAGCGCTCGGGGGGCGAGTCGTCGGAGCATGGACGACATCAGCACCCGAGCAACAACGGAACGCGGTTCGGGCGCTGGCCCACAAGGTGATGTACTCGATCAACGAGGTCACCGTGGTGACGCCGGCAGCGCTGGTGGCCACGGCGCTGTTGAGTCACCAAAAACGCGGCATGACCCGGGCTTCTCTGCTGAGCGCGTGCGGGGACCTGCTCGCCACGCTGGATGTCATGCACGCGCGGATCGCCCAGCAGCTCCGCATCGGCGAGGGGCGTATCCGCGAGGACACGATCGACGAAGCGCTGCACCTGTTCCTCGACGCCCGTCTCATCATCGCGCACGACACGGGGCCGGAGCCGATCTACACGATTCACTCCGAGCGACGCATCGCGCTCGAGTACTACCAGAACACGATTATTCACTTCTTCGTGCCGCGAGCTTTGATCTCGGCCGCGCTGTTGGTGGACACCGAGGAATGGGTCGACATCACGCGCCTCAACGACCGTGTCCAGCAGCTGTCGAGGGTCTTCAAGCACGAGTTCCTGTATCGAACCGACGCGACCTTCGACGAGATCTTCCAAGACGCGCTTCGCGAGATGGCCCAGGACGGCGAGATCGAGCTCCGAGATGGCTATGCGAAAGCTGCCGAGGGGGCGATGCGTCAGCGGCTCGAGCGATATGCAGCGATGCTCCAGACCTTCTTCGAGAGCTACCTCCTCGCGCTGCGCGGTGCGGAAATCGTCCTCGATGGCCCGATTCCGAGGAAGGATTGGTACAAGCGCACGCTCGCGTTGGGGCAACAGATGTACCTCGCCGGCGAGATCGAGCGCCGCGAGTCGCTCTCGAAGCTCAAGTTGGAGACGGCCCTCAAAGCACTGCAGGACTACCGTCTCATCCAACTGAACGATGACACCCTCGAGCGGGGTGACGGTGCCGAAAGTGTCGCGGACCTGCACGCCTTAGAGCCGAAGCTCACCGGTTTTCTTCGCTGACGCGCTCGACCTCTTCTGCCCCTTGGGTCCGCCCAGCGCCCAGACGCTGCATACGTCCTGCAGAACACACCGCTGGCATTTGACCGGGTCGGGCCGACTCGGACACTCCCGCGACACGCCGAGATGGCACAGCGCGAAGTCGTACTTGACCGGGTCTTCGGGATCGAACTCCCGCAGCGCAGCGGTGATCTCTTCAGCCGTCGCCCACGCGGCGGTCCTGCGATCTGTCAGTCCGAGGTTGCGACTGATACGATGAATGTGGGTGTCGACTGGAATCACGAGCTCGGAGGGCGCGATCGGCCAGAGCCCGAGGTCGACGCCGTCGGCCGGACGAACCATCCATCGCGCGTAGAGGACGAGTCGCTTGCACGCGCTTCCGGCGCGAGGATCGCTGACCAAGTGACGCAGGCTGCGACTCGTCGTGTCGCCGCGCAGCGCATCGGCGAAGCGAGCCAGGCCTTCCCTGAAATCGCCGTCACTTGCCTGATGGAACTGGACGAAGGCGTTGCCGAGGCTCCCGTACGCGCGAAACAGCTCCCCGGCCCGCCACAGCACCGATGCGAGATGCTCTCCACGGTAGATGCGGTGGACGAACCCTCGAAGACGGTGACGGAGCTCCTCGTAGCTCGCGCCCTCCACCATCGCGGCGGGCTCGGGGCCCAACGTGGTGAGCACGCGATCGATGCTTCGCCGTGCGGCCACCGCATTGCCGAACGCAAGGCTCGCCGCGATGAGCCCCACGATCTCCTGGTCGCGAGCTTGATCGTAGCGATGAACGCAATCGACAGGGTCTCGCCTTCGGGTAGACTCGGCGTCGCAAGTTGCGAGCAGGGCGTCCAGGCGTTCGCGGATACCGTCCACTTCCCTGTGGTTCTTGCTATGTTGCGGAGTCCACTGCAATGATCAAAAGCAGCATTTCCAAACGTGGCTCTTGGGTACTGGCGATTTTTCTCGCCCTCGGGGTGGGTTGTGCTCATCAATCGAGCGGTGTGCAGGAGACCAGCCCCGAATCGGTAGGTGGCGCGCGACTCGACCTCGGACTGCGTTTGTCGGACGGTCGCTGGCTCGAGTTGGCCGACCTCCGTGGCACCCCGGTGCTGCTGTTCGTGTTTGCGACGTTTGACGCAGGCAGCCAAGCATCGTTGACCTCACTGAGGCCCTTCGTGCCGCAGCATCCCGAGGTCGTCGTGGTGGGTGTCGCCGCGCAGCCTCGCGCAGCGCAGCTGGTCGAAGCATGGGCGTATGCACTCGATCCGCCCTTCGTCGTGGGCGCCAACCCGTACGGACGAGTCGAGAGCGGAGAAAGCACACTCGGGAAAATCGAGGTCGTGCCGACCTACATTCTGTATGGCGCCAACGGCTACGAAATCGATCGCACGACTGGATTCCTCACCGAGGGAGATCTGGCCCGCCTGGTGGAACCCTTGTCCCGCGAGTCCAATTAGACGATCCCCTGCTCCTTCCACAGCGCGCCTAGGTCCTCGTCGAGGCGATCGACCACCAGCTCGCGAACTGCATCTGCAGAGCTGCACGCCAGGGCGTCGCGGGCGACCTCCGTGGCGGTGCGCAGGTCGACGTTGCGAATCACAGCGCGCGCCAGCGGCACCACACTCACGGGGACGGATATCTGCCGGTAGCCGAGCCCCAGCGCGAGACACAGCGCTACGGGGTCCGCAGCCATGTCACCGCACATGGAACAGGGAAGCTGCGCATCGCTTGCCGCCGTGATGGTGCGCTGCAGGAGGCCGAGCACAGCCGGGTCGAGCGGCTGGACAGCTGAGCGGTTATCTCGATGATCGAGTGCCAGTGTGTAGTGCGCCAGATCATTGGTCCCTACGGCGAAAAAGTCGGCGTGCTGCGTGAATCGCTCCGCAAGTAGCGCTGCAGAGGGCACCTCGACCATCATCCCGATCGGAAGCTCCGCCGTCCTAGCACGCTCGTCGCTGAGCTCACTCCTGCACCTGTCGACCAGCGCCCGCGCTTCACGGAACTCTTCCACCGTCGACACCATCGGGAACATCAGCGCCACCGAGCCCTCGACGCTCGCCCTCAACACCGCGTTGATTTGGGTCTTCAACCAACCTCGCTCCCGCTCTCTGAGATCGTGTGCCCGTAGGCGCTTATCACCCCGCCAGTCGAACGTGCGAAACACGACTCGCTTCGGAGCCATCGCCTCGACGACGCCGCGGTACACTTCGAGCTGGGCGTCTTCGGACGGCGGCTCCATGCTATCGAGACACATGAACTCGGTTCTGTAGAGGCCGATGCCCTCCGCGCCGTTTTCGAGCGCGGTCTGCACGTCATTCGGTAGCTCCACGTTGGCTGCCACCGAAATCGAGACCCCGTCGCGCGTAATCGCGGTCGTCGAGCGTTCCGCCTTCAGGAAGGCAGCGAAACGATCCCGACGCTGCTCCGCCGCGCGGCGCTCGTCGGGCGGCACGCGCACGGCCACCTCCCCCGCGAAGCCGTCGACCAGGACCACGTCGTCGTCTTCGATGTGGATGGCCAGTGGACCAACGCCCACGACGGCCGGGACGCCAAACGTTCGGGCGAGGATGGCCGTGTGACTGCTCCCGGCACCCATTTCCGTCACCAACCCGACTGTCGGTGGCGCCAACATGTGGACCGCGTCCGCAGGTGTGAGATCGTGCGCTATCAAGACAGTCGGCCCTTCGGTGGAACGCTCGGTGCGCTGCTCCCCCCGCAGGTGGCGAAGCAGATGTTCTCGAACGTGCTCGATGTCCCGAGCCCGTTCCTGAAAATAGGACGAATCGTTCTCGAGGAGCGGCTTCTTGAGGCGCTCCGTCACCCTAGACAGAGCCCATTCGGCGTTGATCCGGTTCTTTCGAATCGCCTCGGAGGTCGCGTCGATGAGCAGGGCGTCGCCATGCATCAGGAGGTAGACGTCGAGAATCGGCGCATAGGTCGGGCCGTGCCGTTCGGTGAGCTCCTTCTTGGCCGCTTCGATCTCGGCGCGCGACTTCGAGACCGCCTCTTCGAATCGCGAAAGCTCGGACGCGATGCCCGCGTCGTCGATGCGACGATGCGAAGCTCGGCGAGGCTCGCGGCCAACCACACGAGCCGCGCCGACCGCAACGCCGATCGATGCCGCGATCCCCTTGAACCGTGCAGGGCCCGTCACTGCATCTCCCCGAATCCATCTGCCACCAGGCCGCAAAGCGCGGCAAGTGCCGCTACGGCGTCCGTGCCTCGTGCATGAATCGTGATCTGCGCGCCCTGCTGACCACAAAGCAAAAGCACCCCCATGATGCTCTTGGCGTCGGCGGCCTGACCATCCTTGCTCACCTCGATGTGTGACTCGTACCGGTTCGCCAGATCGACCAACTTCGCGGCAGCCCGCGCGTGCAGGCCCAAGCGGTTGGGCACCTCGACGGTGGCCGTCAGCCCCTCTGTCACGGGGCCGCCCGCTGCGCGTCGCGATGGGCCACGACGACCTCATGGTCACCGCCGAGCTGACGACCGAGCTCCTCGGCCATGGCTACGGAGCGGTGCCTGCCGCCGGTGCACCCGAGCGCAATGGTCAGATAGGCCTTCCCTTCGCGCGCGTACTGCGGAAGCGCATAGTCGAGGAGCGGCCGCAGATGTCGAAGGAGCTCCTGTGTTTCAGGAGCTTCCATCACGTACGCCGACACCTCCGGATCCATTCCGGTCTTTGGACGCAGCTCTTCGATGAAGTGCGGGTTCGGTAGGAAGCGCAGATCGAACACCAGGTCGGCATGCATTGGAATCCCATACTTGAAGCCAAACGAGACCAAGCGAACGACCATCGACGGACGCTCCGAGTCGCGACCGATGTAGTCGACCAGTTGATGTCGCAGGTCGTGAACGCTGAAGTCGGTGGTGTCGATCACGATGTCCGCGCGCGCACGGAGGCCCGCAAGACGCTCTCGCTCCCCTGCGATCGCTCCCTGCAGGTCACCCGTCCGCGCAAGCGCGTGGGGCCTACGGGTCTCACTGAACCGCCGAACGAGGACCTCGTCCGCGCAGTCGAGGAAGATCACCTGCACGTGGTGCCCGGAAGCTTCGAGCGCCGCGATCGTCTCCTCCGCTCCGCTGAGGAACGCGCCAGTGCGAACG
>PVMK01120867.1_pt1 | contig 19078 bp, 13 predicted proteins | sample 1853481 | NCBI WGS metagenome assembly PVMK01 (sample SAMN08533507, study PRJNA380276) | Marine sediment metagenome, whole genome shotgun sequencing project. | reverse complement strand
CGAGGGGTCCACCGGCGCGTCTGCGTAGACCAAGTCTTCCGTCGTAGTGAGCAGGTACACCACACCGGTGGACCGGGCGTAGGAGTGGATCTCGGGGATAGCGGCGGCGTAAATTTGGGCATCGTCGTTGGTATCGGCCTGGGTGGGATCGTCGTTTGGGTCTTCGCTCGCCGTGCAACCGGCGGCCGCCAGCAGGAGCGTTAGGGCCAATAGAAAGGTTGTTACTCGTATCATTTTGTGTCCTTTCAGGAATTAAGCTCGATTGATTTATAAGGGCGAAAGTTTAAGAATCAACCTCTATCGGCCGCAGCGTTTGGGCGATTTCGGGCACGAACTGCAAATTACCATAAGCGGCAATTTCCAGGTAATTATCGCCCACGACGGTGAACAATAAATAAACTTGCTTGCTGGCCATATCTTCGAAAACAATCTCAACCGCGCGCCGATCTCCGGCCAGCATCATTTCCACTTCTGACAAGATCGTTATGTCTGAAGCGGACATCCCCTGTCGCCAACGGTCGATGAAACTATCCAGATCATTCTTGGGGTCATACAGATAGACCACGGCCGACATCACCGTTTCACCTTCAGACATAAATTGCGCCCAGAAGCGCGGGATCCTAAGACCTCTTCATCAAAGGTCCATGAAGCAGGATAGTCAAATTCGAAGCCATTTTCCTCATTCCGGTAAACGGCCGGCTCAAAGGGCAGTGTCGATTCTTGTGGCGGAGAGGCCATTAATACAGAGAAGCCGGCCAGACCGTAGATGATACCCCGCCAGTGCTGTTGGCCCTCTGCATCTTCGCTTATCAACAGAATCGCTTCGCCTAGACCGTCGCCACCCCAGCCCTGGCTATAGACCAGATCGACAATGTTCACATCGGGGCCAAAAGCGCTGTAAGGATCAAACTGGCCTAAGTCGGGAAATTGGGCCGGATCCCGAACGAAGCTCACCGCTGCTGGATTGGGCAGCAAGATCAGACGCAGTTGCTCCTCCGCTTCGGCCGGCGTCAATACCTGGCCTTGCGATTGCCAATAACCGATGGTAAAGGGGTTGCTCATCAATCCTTGTAACATGGCAAAATCATTTGCTGTTAAAGCTGCTGCCATCACTTCCACCGTATCTGCAAGCGGCAGCAGCGGTTGCCCCTGCCCCTCGGCGACTGGCTGGCCTAACGCGCCCTGCAAGCCCGCAATAACATGATCATCATCACCCACATAAAGGGCAATGATGTTTTCTTGCGCATAAAAGTGCGGCGTCGCCACCCAGGTCATCATGCTTGTTCCCACCGAGCCTGCACCGGGGGCGATCAGGGCTGCCTCGGCCGCCGCCGTCTCGTTGTCAACATACTCAAAGAGCTGAACCTCAGCGCCGTCGACGAGGAGGATCTGTCCCTGGCTGGAAAAGAATGGTTGTTCGATGGAATCACCTAGCTCAACTGCGTATCCGGCCAAGAGCAAGGCTTCCACCAGATCCTCAAAACCAGTGCTTTCACTCTCCTGAGCTACATCAGTTGGCTCCTCAACTGGTTCTTCTGTTGGGGCCGCTACCGTTTCAGCGGTTGGCTCCTGCATCACCGTTTCTTCAGACTGAGCGGGTACCGTCGCTTCCGGTTCTTGGGTCGTCACTGAGCAGGCAGCCAACAGTAGCAGCAAGCTAGCCAATAGGCTGGCCAAGATGATGGATTTTACTCGATTTCGGATCATTGTTTGCCCTCCATATCAATTAAAGTTCACTAACTTACTGAACGCCTGTGTAGATCAATTGGTTCCCAAATTAGCCATTTTGGCCATCCGTTGTTAAATTTATTACAGACGACATATCAAACGGATAACAGTGAAACGACTTGCCCGGGCTTTGGCCCTCTTCTCCCTGTTCTGGAGCATTCTACCCTTATTTGATCCCAAACCGTATCTGGGCCCTGTAGGATCGACGGCCGCGCGTTATCTGCGTATGATCGCTGGAACGATTTCTCTTTTCACGGCCATTTTTGGTTTGCTGGGCGCCGGCTTGGGTCTATTCACCAGGACGCCTCTCGCTCTGGCGGCCGGGGCCATAGGCGCGATACTATCAGCCTGGCATATCGGTCGCGTCACTGCCCCCCACGACGGTTTCGCCGCGGCCTTCGGTCTGCCAAAGCACCAAGAGAACGCCTCATCCTTAACGCCTCCTTCAGCCCTCCGGCGCTGGTGGTGGTCTTGGCCAACCTCAACCCAGGTCTGCCACGAGCCTGATATAACCTACTACACCGTACCCCAAACCGGCCAGTCTCTGCTCTGCGACCTCTGGCGGCCGCCGCCCCAGGTAACCCCTTCTGGCCTGGCCTTCATCTACTATCACGGTGGTGGCTGGCGGACGCTAGATAAGGATACCCTCACCCGGCCCTTTTTCCGCCGCCTGGCCTCCCAGGGCCACCTGGTCATGGACGCTTCCTATCGCCTTTACCCGGAAGTAGATATGTTCGAGATGCTTGGGGATGCCAAACAGGCCCTGGCCTGGCTGAAATCCCAGGCCCAGCAATATGATGTGAACCCGGAGCGAATCGTGGTCGCCGGCGGTTCGGCCGGTGGGCATCTGGCTCTGCTCGTGGCCTATACCGCCAGGCACCCGGCGTTAACGCCCGCTGATCTGCAGCATCTAGATGGCTCGGTACGGGCGGCCGTGGCCTACTATCCACCGGTCGACATCTCTGCCTATGTGCGTTTCAAGGAATATGGTCCTTTTACCTTCGGCCCGCTTGATATCCCCAGCCGCCGCCAGGTAGCCGCCCGGTTAATCGGTGGCCCGCCAGAAGAGTTACCGGAGCGCTACGCTCTTTTTTCTCCCACCAACCACATCACCCCTAGCTGTCCCCCCACCCTATTACTGGTCGCCGAAGATGACGATATCGTGCCGGTAGAGCCCATAAAAGCCTTTCACCAGCAACTGAGAGAGGCTGGCGCAGCGGCCGTCCTGGTGCAGTTTCCAGGTACCGAGCATGGCTTCGACCTGGCTCTGCCCCGCTACTCGCCGGCCGCCCGGGCCGCCATTTACGATGTAGAGCGTTTTCTGGCCCTCCTAGTCTAAACCAAATAGCCCCCCATTCATCAATTTCGTGTAATCATGGCAGTGACCTATTTCAACCAAAATAATCATCAAATTCGATTTTATGGCCAGCAAAAATCAGTGTATTTCAGTGTCAATCTGTGTCCAATTGGATTTTTTCTCTCAAGTAACCAAGCTTAGTCTCGCCCAGTTGGGGAGATCACCCATCTGCGCTATCATCTTGTACTCTATCTTTGAAGTCGAACCGACTTGTCTATCGATTCAGCATGTTCGGCCGTCAGCAAGTCCGCTAGCACAATTAAGGTCTGCCAATGACTGAAGTGGCTTCAGATTTCAGCCAGTTACCCCCAGAGCACCAGCACCTGCTTCGTTTGGCCCAGGAGCAAAACAATATCATCGTCAAACCCCTGCAACAGCTCAAAGGGGGGCTGTCTGGCGCCACTATCTTTTTGGTTAGCGTTTCAGCAGTTGATTCAGTTGTCGTCGAGCATCTTGTTCTAAAACTCGACCGGCCCTATCCAGGCGAACGAGACGAAATTGATAGACACAGAATCGCAATAGCCCAGGCACCGCCACTTTTTGCCGGCAATCACATGCCTGATATCGCTTTTGATAAGATTGAGTTTGAAGGACTGATCGCCGTCTTTTATCGAGTCGCCGGTGAGTCTCTGTTCAAATATCGACCTCTAGCCGCGTATGCCCAACAACAGCAACTTGAAACCATTTTCGATCTTGTATCTAGCGACCTCTTAACAGAGTGGAACTCGGAGTTGAATTTCGAAGTCGTTCATCCCCAAAGTCTTTTGGCCCAATGGCTGGGCTATCGAATTGAGCCGGGTAACCAAATTGAGCGTTTCCTTAAAGAGAACCAGCAGGTACATGCAGACATGCCTGGTTTGCTACTAGAAGATATCGCCTTTCCGAATCCCTTGCTTTATGCCCAAAAGGCGGACCTTTGGGAATCGACAAGATCGATAGACGCCATGTTTGGCTTTCAACATGGAGACTTAAATACCAACAACATTCTGGTCCGCTTTGCAGCGGACGGCCGCGAGATAGAAGGCTATTATATAATCGACTTTGCCTTTTTCGAGGAGCAAGCACCGCTCCTATATGACCATGCTTATCTTGAACTGGCTTATCTCATCCGCTACCTGGAAAGTGTGCCTTTTGAGGCCTGGATCAAACTAATCGTCCTGCTCACCCAGCAAGACATTCTCGACCCGCAACAGTTGCCAATCGAGCTAGCCGGTCCCCTTACGGTTACGGGCGCGGCTAGAAAAGCCTTCGACCGCTGGGTCCAAACGACTCATCGTAGCCTGGCCGATGATCTCTGGGGACAGTACTGGCTGGCGGCGGTGGCCGCCGGGTTGAATTTCGCCCACAAAAAGGGTCTCGGCGATCGAGAACGGCTGGCCAGTCTACTCTACGCGGCCGCCCATATGAAGCGTTACTGCAAAGCATTCGGCGTACCCTTGCCGTCAGAGACCAGCCCAATTTACATTAACGGCCGATCCAGCGCTAGCGCACCTGGGGGTATCGCTTCCGCTAGTTCCACTAAGCTGCAGCAGCGGCTGCTTGCCCAAATCGACCCCTTCGTTGGCAGAGAATTGGAACTAAATAAAATTGCGAGTTTGCTTGCCAGTCGTACTAACCGTCTAGTGACCATAGTCGGTCCCGGTGGTGTCGGAAAAACACGCCTGGCCTTACAAGCTGCCAACCAGACAAGGGACAACTTTGCCCAGGGGGTCTATTTTGTCTCCCTCGCTCACTTAGATTCAGCCGCGCTAATCGTCCAATCGATCGCCGAAGCGCTTAACTTTCCTCTATCCACCCAGGAAGAGCCTGATAGTCAGCTGCTAGGCTACCTGCGCCATAAAGAGTTATTGCTGGTGCTAGATAATTTCGAACACCTGTTAGACGGCGCTGGCTTGCTTGCCAGTGTATTACGAGCTGCTCCCAGCGTTACGTTATTGGTCACATCGCGCCAGAGGCTCAACCTGCTTGGCGAAACGGCATTTCCCCTGACAGGCATGAAATTCGGCCACTGGGAAACGCCGGAAGAAGCATTTGCCAATAGCGCTGTGCAACTTTTTTTGCTAGGCGCTAAGCGCACTCAAGCAGACTTTTCCCTGCGTCCGCAGGATTTGTCCCATCTTGCCCGCATTCTCCAGCTGACTGAGGGCATGCCGCTGGGTATATTGCTCGCAGCGGGTTGGGTTAACTTGCTTTCCCTTAAGGAGATCGCTAGCGAGATTGCTCACAATCTTGACTTCCTTGAAACCCAACTGCGCGATGTGCCAGCCCGCCAGCGCAGCATGCGGGCCGTGTTCGAAACGTCCTGGAATCGCCTTTCGCCAAAAGAAAAAGATCTGCTCAAGAAGCTCTCCCTATTTAGGGTCAGCTTTTCGCGCCAGGCAGCCCACCATGTGGCTGGTGCCAGCCTGCGAGATCTGGCTGGCTTAATCAACAACTCGATGTTGCGCCGTGAATCTGAAAGCGGCCGCTACAGTATCCACGAACTGTTACGACAGTACGCTGAAGAACGGCTGAGACAATCTCCAGAGAGCCTGTCTCTGGCCCAAAGAGAACATGCATCCTATTTCGCCGAATTTATGCGGCGCAAATGGGAGGAGCTGACCAATGAGCGGCAAAAAGAAGCGCTGATTGAGATTATCGACGATATCGAAAATGTGCGCGCGGCCTGGCATTATCACATCTCGCAGCACAATTTCGTTGATGTTGCCAAGTTTCTTGACAGCCTCTGGATGGTTTATGATGTGCAAGGCTGGTATCGGGCGGCCGACGACCTTTTTGGCGACGCAGTTAAGGCGGTTCGCCAGAAGATAAATGAAACCGCTGAAGCAGCAACCAGCATTGTTCTGGCCCAGTTATTAGCGCGCCAGAGTTATTTTTCCGGTTTGTTGGGTCGTCCGGAGCAAGGGTTAGCGATGGCCGAAGAAAGCGTAGCCCTCCTTAGACAATTCGCATATAAGGGCGATCTGGTGATCCCTCTGGTCGTCTTGAATATGAACGCTGTGTTTATGGACAAAATCACGGCCGTCGGGCAAGACGGTCAAGAAGCAATGGAGGTCGCCAGGGCGAGAGGTGATCGCTGGGGGCAAGCAATGATTATGACCTGGCAGGCGAGTCGTGCTTTAGCTGAGCAGGACTATGACGAGGCCCATCTCTTGGCCCAACAGAGCTCAACCATCTTCGAAGAGCTAGGTGAATCCTGGGGGTTGACCTGGTCCTCTGGGGTCGTGCTAGGCTCAGTGGCTGTAGCCCAGGGTAATTATGCCGAAGCGAGAGAACGGTATCAACGCGGTCTCGATGCGGCCCGGGAAATCGACTATCGCCGGGCCACACAGCACGCCTATAACAATCTGGGGCATGTGGCCCTGCTCATGGGAGATCCGCTGGAGGCCGAACGATGTTATCTGCACAGTCTGGCCATCTCTGAAGAGATCGGCCAGACTCGGGAATTGGTCGAAACGCTATTTGATATTGCCCAGGCTCGGGCCGCGCAAGGTAAGAAGGAAGAAGCAATTCGGTTGATAGCGCTTGTGCTCAGTCACCCGGCCAGCGCCCAATATTCGCTATTCGGTCACAGGCATCTCCAGGAAGAGGCTAAGCTTCTGAGCAGAGAACTCGAAGCAGATCTCGGATCCACTGTCTATGAAACAACATTACCAGGCGATCGATCCCTTGACTTTGAGGCGGTGGTCAGTAACTTATTACAGCCCGAGCAACCACATCAAGCATAAAAGCACTTTCAGTAATTGAGAGAGGTTGGCGCACCGGCCGATCTGGTGCAGTTTCCAGGCACAGAACATGGTTTCGACCTGGCTCTGGGCTTCCATACGTGACCACGATAGTGAGCAGAGGATGATCAAACGTGGTGAGAAAAGCTTCGGCCGATCAGAGTCACAGGGCAAAATTAGCTGAGATAAACTTTCGGCCGTTCCTTGGGGATCGCGTGGTTGGTGATCCGGTCTTCCGGGCGATGTTCCAAGAACGGGCCTTAAAGACCCTGGTCAACCTCAAAGAGTTAGAAAAGCACAACTTCAATTTCAGTCCCTTTCTCGAGCTCGGCGCCGGCAGCGTCCAACGGAGCGCGGCCTTGATGAACCACTATTCGGCCGAGGGCGTGGCCGTCGATATTAGCCAGGGAGCGCTGCAAAACGCACCCTATGTCCTATCAATACTGGGCTATGATAGGCAGCCATTACGAATTTGCTGTGATGCCCACCACCTGCCCTTCTTGCCCAACACCTTTCAGTTTGTATTCACTTACAGAACCTTACATCACTTTGGCAACCCGATTCCTGCGGTAGCCGAATGTTTTCGCGTTCTTGGCCAGGGGGGTCATTTTTTCTTCAACGACGAGCCCATGATTGGGCCCGTGATTCGTTTTTTGCGAGGGGGGCGTTTACTGTCTGATCCACCGACATGGCTGCAGCGCCTGGCCTACCGCTATCGTCTCCAGAAGGTGTTCTGGGATGATGGGGCCCTGGAGCGTTCCTTGGGCATCATCGAAGCCCGCTATGATATCGATTTATGGCGCAAAGCCTTGTCCCCTTTTGTGATAGTTGACGTCGAGGTTAGCAGGCGACTGAAGATCCATTCCAACCTCGAATCACCCGCGCTCAACGCATTTTTGACTGGCCTCATTGGCGGCAATGTCAAGGGTCTATGCCTAAAAACCGGTGGTCAGCCTGCGAGCGAGGATATCAGAGAGCGATTAATGTGCCTCGATTGCGGACATAGTTCATTCTCTGAAATGGAACAGGGGTGGCTCCACTGTGGGCACTGCGGCCGGGAGTATCCCCACCAGGGGGGACTAATTCGTATGCTGCCCAAGGCCTTGGAAGCCGAACTTTATCCAACCAGCCCTTAATGCGGCTCGATGACGATATCCTTGAGAATGATGCCATTGATAAGTGAAACCGGCAGGCTAGGTAACCAGGGTTTGACCAGTATATGAGCCCGGTTATAGCCTATGGGCACGATTGGCACTTCCTCCACCAGGATTTGTTCGGCTTGGCGGTACAGGGCCATTCTTTGTCCCTGATCGGTTATGTGCCGGGCTTCTTCAACCAGGGCTTCATACCGTTCATTGCGCCAGTTACCCTTCCTCAGCCAATCCGGGTAGCGTAGAAAGCTGTCCGGATCCAGGTAGTCGGCGCTCCAACCATAGATCCCCAAATTCGGTGGATCATGCTCAAGGCGACTACTGAATTCGAACCAATCCAGGCCACTGAATTCTACTTGAAGGCCTAAGTTCGTTTTCCACTGCGTCGCCAGGTGCTCGGCCAACAGCGGTCTGTCGCCAAATGATGAGAACATTACTTCGACTGGGGGCAAACCTTGGCCACCTGGATAACCGGCCTCAGCCAGTTTCTCGCCAGCCAAAGCCGGGTCATATGGCAGAGCGATCCCGGGAAAGTGACCGGGGACTGCCGGTGGGACCAGGCCACCTCCGGCCGGAAAGTCGAGTCCTTGCATCAAGCGGTTGGCTAATGCTTGCCGGTCCGTGGCTAAAACCAGGGCCTGGCGCACTCTCCGATCGTCAAAAGGGGGCTTAGTGACGTTAAAGGCCAGATAACTTGTCCCGGGATCCGGCGTTGAAATATAGTCATCCGGATGGTGTTGGATGAATCGTCTGACTTCTTTAATATCCCCATGGTCGTAAGGGTACAGGATATCCAGTTCGTCACCATCATACATTTCCAGCCCGGCCCTTCCCCGGATAACCTCTAATGCTGCCTGAGAAAGATTGCCCTTGAAGCGCCCGTGGTAATCCTGATATCGCTCCAGAATCAGGGATTGGTCCAGAATTAATGACTTAAGGGTGAAGGGGCCATTGGTGATGATCTTTTCCGGTTCGCTCCAGGCTAGCCCCTGTTTTTCAACCATATGCTTGGGAACTGGCTTGGTGACGGCCGTAGCCATGATTTGCAGAAAATAACTACTTGGTTCTTCCAGCTGGACAATAAGAGTGTGGGCGTCTACGGCCTGAATACCCAGCTGATCAGGATCCTCCATCTGGCGCTGCCTGAAGGCTCTGGCCCCTTTGATGTCAAACAAAACCTCACCCAGACTCTGATCGTTGTCCGGATGCAAGACCCGTTTCCAGGAATACTCAAAATCAGCGGCCGTCACCGGATTACCATCGCTCCAGCTCACATCATCCCGCAAATGGAAGACATAGGTTCGCCCGCCATCCAAGACCTCCCAGCTTTGAGCGACGTCCGGCAGCAATTCGTCTTCGGCTGTCAATTGCAGCAAACCGCTAAAGAGTTGGTTGATGAACCAAAAATGGAACGCATTAGAATCTAACGCAGGATCAAGTATTCTGGGGGTGACCCCGATAGAAGCTCGGAATGGATGCTGCGCAGACGCTTTTGAAATACCCTCATAAGCTTCCGTTTCGCCCGCCTGTTGCCACTGAACAAAACCCTGATCGTAAGCCTTCTGGGCTGCATCGAAGGCGAAAATAGTGTGGTAGGTCAGGCCCAATTTCATGAACGTACGGGCAGCCCGTTCGTGATCTTCTTGATCTTTCAGGATGAGTATAGCATTTTCATAGGCCTCGATGGCCTCATTGTAAGCAAACACCTCGCGGGCCGCATCGCCGGCGATTAACAAATACTTGACCCCTTTATCGCCGTCGCCGGCTTCGGCGAAATAACGGCCCAAAAGCGGCGCCAGCTCTTCCCTGCGCTCCGGGAAGGTCTCCTCCAGGGCCAGGGCTACCTGCCTCTGGTAACGCTGCCGGCGTAAGGTGCTGAGATTGGAAAGTAAAGTCGATTGGATGAGGGCATGGGTGAAAGTGAAGCTGGGCAAGGCGCCAGGGGTTGAAAGGCGAACTTCCTCGATAAGCTGAGCCCTTTCGGCCTCTTCCAGGACGTCGATCAACGACTCCTCGTCGGACTTACTCACAGCCGTCAACAATTCATATTCGAATTCTCGACCTAACAGGGCCGCCAATTGCAGGATGTTCTGTTTTTCGGCGGACAGCTTACTTAGTCTGGTCTGGATGGTTAAGCGGATTCCCTGGGGGATCTCCAGATCATGGATATCTTCCGGCCGGTGCCAGCGGCCATCCTCAAAATACAACTTCCCGCTATCCACCAGCGTCTTGCATACTTCTTCGACGAAAAAGGGATTGCCTTCCGTCTCGCGATAGATGCCGTCCAGGAATTCGGGCGAGATCTCTTCGGCAAAGAGCGTGGCCAGTAGATCCCGGGTCTGCTCTTTTTCCAGACGTGAAAGTTTGATGCGAGTTGCTAAACGTTCCCGATTTATATCGCGCAACATTTCCTGGAAGGGCAGGGCCGCGTCCAATTCAACTTCCCGGTAAGTGGCTACAACCATCGCCCTCCGTTGAGTTAAGCGGCGGGCCAGGTAGCGCAGGAAGGCCAGGCTGCCACTATCGGCCCAATGGACATCGTCGACGACCAGCAGCAACTGTCCCGCAGCGGTCAGGGCCCCGAACCAGGTGATGATGCTTTCGAAAAGGCGCTGTTGCTCCTCCTCGGGATCGAGCCGTTCATTGGGCGGAAAGTCAGGATAACGGAGCCGCAGTTCTGGAGCCAGCGTTAGCAGATCGGCCATTACCGCTTGGGGCAGATCCAGGTTGAATCCATCTTCCAGAGAGCTTTGCACCATTTGGGCGATGGGACCATAAGGCCGCCGCTCCTGGGCAAAGCAGAGACCAAGCAGGGTCTGGCCACCAGATATCTCAGCGTAAGCATTCAGCTCCTTGACCAATCGGGTCTTGCCAATGCCCGGATCGCCACTAATCAAGAGTAGCTGGCCATCCCCGGCTGTAGACTTCTCCCACAATGCCAGCGCCTCGGCCAACTCCTCTTCACGCCCCACCATCCGGCCGCGAACCAGGCGGTTTAGTTGGGTTTTAGAGGCAGGAGTCGGCAGATTGGGGGCAGACTCGGCCAAGTTCTTTAAGGAGATGCGGACGGCTTCGGCCGATTCTGGACGCTCTTCAGGCCCTTTTTTTAGTAGCTGGATGATTAGTTGGTCCAAAGCCGCTGGAATCTGCTCATTGTAGGCGCTGGGGGGCACGACCGGCGCGTGCAGGTGTTGGGAGATGACTGCTGTCAGGTTGCCGGCTTCAAAGGGCGGGCGGGCGGCGCTCATTTCGTAAAGCATCACCCCTAAGGCGTAGAGGTCTGACCTGGCGCTGGCCTCCTGGCCCAAGATGATCTCCGGAGCCATGTAGGAGGCGGTACCCATAAAGGTGCCTTGCTGGGTCAGGCGGCTTTTGCCGGAGATGCGGGCCAGGCCAAAGTCCATCAGCTTGACCGAATCGTTGGCGGTCACGGCTACGTTTTCGGGCTTCAGGTCACGATGGATGATGCCCTGGTTATGAGCGGCCGCCAGCGCCTCGCAGATAGCCATGGCGATGTCGATCGTTCGATCGAGATCTGGGGGCTGGTACTCACGCAGGGTCTGGCCCTCGATCAGCTCCATGACGATGAAGGACGTTTTTGGTCCTTCGCCAGCCAGTTCAGCCTGGCCAACATCATAGACGGCCACGATATTGGGGTGGCTGAGCTTGGCGGCCGCCCGAGCCTCTTGCAGCAGCCTGGCCCGCCCCTCCGTGCCCAGGCCGGCGGCCGAAACAAATTTGATAGCCACCGGCCGCTCCAGCAAGGTATCCTCGGCCCGGTAGACCGTGCCCATGCCGCCCCGGCCGAGTTCCGACTTGATGTGATAACGATCTTGGATTAAAGAATCAATCATCATATCCTCTTGGATTTTCTTTCCTTGCAACGACATCTCTAAAATCCGTCAGGTTTTCGGCAAATGAGCCGGCATCGAACCTTTGCATATTTTGTTTGAGTTGGGCACGGGTTTCGTCAACATAGTCCGCTTCTGCCGGTACCAGTGAGCGGTACTCGTCCCATTATCTTCTAGATGTAGGCCCGCTGGTTGGAGAATTCTTCAGGTAGCATATTCCTTATGGCAGGTCTTCAAGTCTCATGTCCACTCATTTCAGGAAAAATCGCGGCCACAAGGATACAATAAGATGACAAGACATTTTATTATCGTTCAGGAACGAACAGGACTTTACCACCTGTCATTTGGCTCTGATAATCCTTCACGGCTTTCTTTGCATCTTGCAACGGATACTTTGCCCGGATTTCGCATTTGAGCTCTGTCGACAGCATCTTTTGCGCTCGCCGCCAGAGCATCAGCTTTTGCATAAAATTTTTTTTTGCTAACCACGATGTCAGCCAAAATCCGTCAACAGCCTTATTTTGAAAAATTAAATGGCCGGGTTGTGCTTGTGCCGGTTCATTGGAAAGACCACCATAAACTGTCACTTTGCTGTGTGCCGGCATGGCTTCTAACAATTGCATGGTCATTGGGCCGGCAACTGCGTCAAAAGCTAAACGGACTTTGCGCTGATGACAGACATCATGGAGTTGCTGGTCAAAGTTGGGCTCACTACTGTCCAAAACTATTTCCGCACTTTGCCGCTTGAGAAGGTCTACCTGTGTGTCTCGACGAACAATGTTAATGACCTGAATGCCCTCGCTTAGACCTAAACGGTTGACCATCTGCCCTAAAGCACTTGCAGAAGCCGTATTTATAATGACGTTGTGTCCATCCTTTTTCGCCATTGTCAAGAAGGCAATTGCCGTCAGTGGATTGACAATCGACATGGCGCCTTGCTCCAAGCTAACGGATTTATCCAAAGGTAGGGCAAAATTTGTTGGTGTCACCATATATTCGGCCCACACACCGTCACCCTTGTCCTGACTCACACAGGCAACCCGCTTGCCTTTGAGATACCGGCCCATCATACTACTACCGACTCCGACAACTGTCCCCGAACCTTCAAATCCAGGCACGATAGGTGTCGGCTTTTGAAAACCGTAAAGACCCTCTAAAAATGCTAAGTCCGAGGGGTTTATAGACGTAGCCGCGACTTTGATCAAAACCTCATTATTTCCCGGTTTTGGAACAGGGTGTTGTTCAACGCGGAGCGCCTCGACACCGGAATAAGAATCCAACACAATAGCAGTCATGTGATCAGGAATTTGGTGCTGCGGCATGCATTTCCTCCACTACAAACGAATTGGCTATCACTTGCTCCGCCAAGGCCAGATCGATCTCGGCCGCCACATCGGCCGGTAAAGCTCCTACATAAGGCGGGGCGCCCTCTTGCCGGTAAGTGTCGGGCATCTGGTCTATGTAATCCTCATCAGAGCAATAACAACCCACCACATCAAACCAGCGCAGTGTCTGCGTTTCCAGATCTATGCTCAGGCCGCGAACGTCGGACCCATCCAACCACATCCAGGCTGTGTTCATTTTGTTTGCCTTCATGTGCTAATCCCTCATCTGTTCCAAGCCGCTCCATAATACCACACCCTTATCTACAAAATGTGCCGTGCACTTTTTAGAGAAGTGCGCGGCACTTGGTTGGCTGACTTTGGAAGAGCCGTACAGACCCCCTCTCCAGTAGGGTATACAACCCCTCTCCAGGGGCATGTGGGCCGTCGCTATTCGCTGTAAGCTGAGAACAGATATCAGCTTTTTATGAAATCGGAGGATAACGATGATAAACAAAGGCGTTCTTGCAACTCATAGACCTGAAGGTAATTCGTTCACCAGGAAGATACCCGACGGAAAACTGGGCACCCTGTTCGATATACTGGTCGTTTTCACCCCTTTATTGATTTTTGGCTTCCTCGGTGAATGGCTGGGAGACAGCACGGCAGTGGGCGCAGTGATCATTAATCTGGCTTATGTGTTAAGTATCTTGCTGGCTACGGCCGTGTTGCGATATCGGGGCAGTGGTTGGCGCGAAATCGGCCTGGCTCGTCCGGCTAGCTGGCCTAAAACAGTGCTGCTCGGCGTGGGTACCCTTGTCGCCTTTATCCTCGTCGGCAACCTGCTCCAGGCGATCTTAGCCAATATTCCGGGTCTGGAATTAGCACCGGCCGACAGGAGCAGCTTCGATTCTATAGCCGGTAACCTACCTTTATTACTCCTCTACCTGGTGGCTGCCTGGACGACCATTGTCTTTGGGGAAGAGATGCTTTTCCGGGCTTTCCTGACTACCAGCTTGGCCGGACTCTTTTCACACCCTAAAGCCAGATGGGCCTTGGCTTTGATAGGCAGTTCGCTCTTCTTCGGACTCGCTCATTACAGTTGGGGTTTAGGGGGGATAATCGAAACCACCATAATGGGATTCGTTCTGGGGTTTGTGTATCTGCGAACCGGCCGCAATCTATGGGTGACAATTATCGCCCACGGTCTGGCCAACACCTTGGGCTTTATCCTGATGTTCGCCGGGGTTCCAATAGCCTAAACGAATCAGGGGCTGCTCTCCTTCTGTTTTCAACGGCTATAGGTCGTGAACTGCAGAGGGAGCGGCCATTTTACCCAGCAACATTTTTGCCAGGTAATCTTGTTCTCACTATAGTGTGCTTATGGACGACAACGCTTCTATCACCAAACGCCGCCAACAGCTTCGCTGGAAACTAACGTTGAGTTACACCGGCGTAACGGTCGCCGCACTGTTAACTGTGGAGCTTATCATCCTGGGCGCTTTGGCGGTGATACTGGTTGTGTTGCTTAATAGTGGTTTCCTGCCGGCCCAACTTATCGAAATCGCTTCAGATAGCTTTACGCCAACCTTACGTTTCTTCCTGACCCAAACACCACCAAATGAGGAAAGTATAGCGGAGTGGTTGGAAGGTGTTGGAGCCGCCACCAGCACGACTCTGCCCCTCTCCTTCGACGCCACAGACCAGATGCTTGTCATCGGTCAAGATGGCCGATTGTTGGGAGCGAGACCGGCTGATCTGTTGGGGAGTGGCCAGATCGGTCAGCCATTTGATACCCAGACAATACCCGAATTAGCAGCGCCTATCCAGGCAGCGCTGGCCGGCGATGAGCTAGTCGAGCACTTATACGCCCTCGACCGGACGGCCGGTACAGTGGTATTGGCGGTGTCCATATGGGATGAAAGCCATGATCAAGTGCTCGGCGTTCTAGCCGCAATAGCCCCTATTCCTACGGTCATGTCCACTTTAGCTGAAATACTTCCTATTCTAGGCGGCAGCCTGTTACTCTTTGTTTTGATCGCCGGCGTGGCCGGCACGGCCTTCGGTTATCTGGCGGCTCGTGGACCGGTACAACGACTCAATAAACTGTCCGAAGCCTCCCGAGCCTGGAGCCAGGGCGATTTCACCGTCTCTGTTGACGATCCCACGGGTGATGAGTTAGGCCAACTGGCCTATCGCCTTAACCAGATGGCCCGCCAACTTGAGCACCTATTAGATACCCAGCGGGAATTAGCGGTGGTGGAAGAACGAAACCGGCTGGCCCGCGACCTGCACGATAGCGCTAAACAACAAGCCTTCGCCGCCGCCGCTCAGGTTGGCGCAGCCCGTGCTTTGCTTAAACAAGATCCGGATACGGCCGAAACCTACATGGAAGAAGCCGAGCGCCTGATCTATGAATTGCGCCAGGAGTTGACAGCCCTTATCCAGGAACTACGACCGGCCGCTTTGGAAGGCAAAGGTCTGGCCACGGCCGTAAGAGAGTATGGGGCGTTATGGTCAAGACAATCTGGTATAAGATACGAAGTGCGCATCAGCGGCGAGCGAACCCTGCCACTGGCTGTTGAACAGACCCTTTTCCGAATAATGCAGGAAGCGTTGGCCAATGTCTCCCGGCACAGTGAAGCCAGTAACGTAGCGATTGGCCTGGACTATGTGAACGGCCACATCAGCCTCACTGTAGCTGATGATGGTCGTGGATTCGATATTAATGGAGAGCAAACAGGAATTGGCTTAGTTTCGATGAGGGAACGAGCGGAGGTTCTTGGAGGAACGTTTGCTGTAGAGAGTTCCCTGAACAAGGGAACAACCGTCTTGTGTACAATACCGGTTACTGCTTCGGACACCAATGGCCAGGAGGAAGCACATGAATAGTCCGATCACTGTTTTACTCGTCGACGACCACGCCCTTGTACGTCAAGGCGTACGCGCTTTTTTAGAGGCTCAGGCTGATTTTACCGTCGTCGGCGAGGCTGAGTCAGGCACCTCGGCCGTCAAATTAGCCCAGGAACATATTCCCGATGTGGTTTTAATGGATCTGGTCATGCCCGAGATGGACGGAGTGGAAGCCACCCGACTGGTAAAAGATACAAGCCCCCGTACCCAGGTTGTGATTTTGACCTCCTATCACGAAGATGAACACATTTTCCCGGCCTTGCAGGCTGGGGCCATCTCTTATATTCTCAAAGATGTAAAAATGGAGGAGTTGGCGGAGGCCGTAAAACGAGCAGCCCAGGGCGAGGTCACCTTACATCCTCGCGTGGCGGCTCGCATCATTCAGGAATTACACGGCGTCAGGCAAGAAGAAGTTAATCCCTTCACCGAATTGACCGGCCGTGAAATGGAAGTTCTCAAATTAATCGCCGATGGACAAAGCAACAGCGACATAGCCAGCCAATTGGTGATCAGCGAACACACCGTCAAAGGACATGTCAGCAATATCTTGAGCAAATTACACCTGGCTGACCGGACGCAGGCGGCCGTTTACGCCTGGCAAAAGGGCGTTGTTCGTCGTAAATAGCTGATTTCCAGGCGAGCTGAATTAGAAACGGCCTTGCCTGACAGGTCGCAAATCCCCATATAGTGGCAACAACTCCATTTTATTCAAAACCCATGGCCTCTAGGAGTTCATCACCGGCTCCAGCTCTTTCCAGAAGGCCACAGATCTGCAAGCGACGAATCAACTCCAGCCACTGCTCCCGTAGAGGATCGGCCGCCAGTACCGGCTGCAAAATTGCCGCGGCCGTGGTCACGTCGGCCGGTTTGTCAGCCAAGGTGACCGCTTGCCAAAAGGGTATTTCCTCAAGTTCCGGAGCCAATTGATAGGCTTCGATCCAACGAGCTAAAGCCGCTTCTCGCTGATCCTGCTCAAGCAGTTCGTGGCCCTCGGCGTCAATGATTTGGGCCCGGCGCAAGCGCGCCAGTCGAGTCAGCTCAGACACTGGTTCATCATGCTCGTCGACCCGTAGATCATACAACGCTTGCCAGTCCGGATAGAGGGGATCGGCGCTTAAATCGCCTTTGACGACCCTCAAGCCGGCCGATTGCATGCCTCGAATGTCGCCTCCTTCCGCTTGGGCGGCCTGCATGGCGGCCAACATACGTTTTGCCAAATCACCCTCTGCTGCTTCATAGGCGGCGGCCATCGCCTCGACCACTGTCCCTTGCAACATCATATTAGCCTGGACGCTATACCCCTCGCCTACCTTATGACCGGCCTCGGGAATGCATCCTTCTCCAGTCCAGGCAGCCGTCTGTCCATGGCGATCGACGACAGCCAGCTGCCGGCGGTGAGCATTTTCGTCGGAGGCAACCAAAGCCTCCACTACCTTTGGCGCCGCTACATCATGCCGCAGCATAGCCAATCCCATGGGTCCAAAGCTGATATTCACCAGCGACTGGGTGGCGATGGCCCCAACACCAGGCTCAAGCCAGGGAACAGCCAGGCCCACGCCCATCTGGTGCGTTTGGACGGCGACGCCCAAATCACCTGTCTGTGCGTCGCGAGCGACAATACTGTAGGTGTTGGATAGCTCACTATGGTGAAAGCGCATTTTCTCCTCCTCAATATCGATTTAATTCCGATACCTAGTTTGTCGGCTATGGTATCACGTCCGAACTGCTCTTCCCTATAACGATCCAGACATCGTCGCCTGACAGGTTATAATAGTCCCTTGCGAGTTCGGAAGGTTTCCGCCCAAGGTCTCCGTGGAGATTTTGGGCCCGGCGAGGCCTAATTCCAAATATCTCCGAACTATCGTATGAACTAAGGAGAGAAGACAACATGATAACTTTGCAAACAGAATTCATGGGAAACACCCTGGAACGGTGGGGATTTGCTCTTTTAATCGCCCTGGGCACCTTCATCGGTCTATTGATCGTGCGTTATATCTTGTTACGTTACTTTAAACGATTGGCCGAAAGGACCTCAAATACCTGGGACGACCTGGCTATCGAGCTGATCCGCAAAACCAAGATCTTTGTGCTCGTGGCTCTTTCCATTTACGCCGGTTTATTGGTTCTCCGTTTTTCACCTCAAACCCAGGTCTGGATCAACGCCATCGTCATCATCGTCGCCGTTATTCAGGTGGCGATCTGGGGCAACAGTGCCATTGATTACGGCCTGAGGCGCTATCAAAGAAAAAATCAGGATGATGCGGAAGATATTACGACGCTAAGGGCCCTGGGCCTGGTGGCCCGCATCACTTTGTTCTCCGTACTGGGCCTGGTGGCTTTGGATAATATCCCTGGGGTGGAGATAACCGCTCTCATCGCCAGTCTAGGCATCGGCGGCATCGCCGTGGCCTTAGCGCTCAACAACGTCTTGGGCGATCTTTTTGCTTCTATCTCCATCGCCCTGGATAAACCATTCGTTATCGGCGACTACATTGTCGTGGGAAGCTTTTCGGGCAACGTCGAAAACATTGGCCTAAAAACCACCCGGGTGCGCAGCTTACAGGGCGAAGAGCTGATCTTCTCCAATAATGACCTGCTTAGCAGTCGAATTCAAAACTTTAAAACGGTAACTGAACGCCGCAACATCATCACCATTGGCGTAACCTATGAGACGGCGCCTCAGAAGCTTAAACATATCCCGGAAATACTCCGTGAAGTAATTGAAGCGCAGGAACAAGTTCGTTTCGATCGGGCTCATTTCAAACAATTCAACGATTCTTCGCTGGATTTTGAGGCCGTTTATCACGTTTTAGATCCTGCTTATGCCGTATTCATGGATATCCAGCAAGCGATCAATCTTGAGCTTTTCCAGCGCTTTTCGGCCGAAGGTATCGAGTTCGCCTATCCCACCCAAACGATTTACCTGGGCAACGGCAACAACAACCTCAACAAGGCAAGCACCAGCCCCCAAGTAGCAGCTGTATGAGATCCGTTCATAACGCATTATGAGTAAAGAACCCTATCAAGTCGT
>PVMK01175126.1_pt1 | contig 19088 bp, 15 predicted proteins | sample 1853481 | NCBI WGS metagenome assembly PVMK01 (sample SAMN08533507, study PRJNA380276) | Marine sediment metagenome, whole genome shotgun sequencing project. | reverse complement strand
GGTGCATCCACCACCGCCGCCTCGTTGGTCTCGTCACACACGAGAAGGTAGGTGTAGTTGTCCCCGAGTGTGGGAATTCGCTCGACCGTCAACGCCATGCCGTCGAGGCTAGCGGTCGCGCGAGCGAGCTTCCACTCGCCAGACAGAGCAGATTTCGCATTTGGCTATTGCATGCGGGGTGGTGCTCGGGCGGGGTGACGGGAGGCCTTCGGGCTCCGAAGGCCCATGTCGCCCTCAAGCCCCCCCGGCTCCCCAAAGCAGCACCCTCATCTCGGTTCGCGGGTCAGTTCCTAGCTTGGGTCGACCTGTGGTGTCTTGGCGAACAGGTGTAACTGCCCCTCTTTGCGAGCGATCGGGTCGGGTGCTGCTGAACCGACCTTTGGATCCGCTGCGACCGGATTCGCTGTGACCGGATCCGCCGCGGACGAATTCGGCTCGGACGAAGAAGCTTCGACTCGGCCGTTTCCGAGGCGCTCCTTTGGATAGATCGGGCAGCGATCGTTGTACTCACACCAGTCGCATAACGCGCTGCGCTTCGGTTTGAATTCGGTTTCGTCGTTGATGCGGTCGACCACGCTCATCGTGTCTTCGCTCAAGTAACGCAGCTGTTCAGGCGTGCGGGTCGAAGTGAGCTTTCGGTCTTTCTGGAGGTAGTGCCAGACCAGGCGCATGGGTTGATCGGGGTAGCGATCCGCGAGTCCGATCTGGAGAGGGCGAGCTGGCGGTCCTCGTCGAGCTGCTTTTGCGTGGGGACGCGTTTTCCGGTTTTGTAGTCGTGGATCTCGATGGCACCGTCTCGCGCGCGGACGATTCGATCGATGATCCCCTGGAAGCGGTATTCGCGCTTCTCGTCGAGCGCGAAGGTCACCCGCTTCTCGATTCCGAGCGTTTCGTCTCCGTCGAATGGATAGTGGCGGCGGTAGTAGGCGGTGAGGCAGTGCTCGCCGAGCTGTCGGTAGAACTCGACCGGCGTTCCCTCGCGGACGATCCGCACGCGGGCCGCGTCGTAGCTTTCTTCGAAGAGCCGGTGGTAGCGGTAGATGACCTTCTCGAGCGAGGGCACCTGCCCGCGTCCGGCAGCCTTGTAGAGGCGTTCGAGGACTTCGTGGACGCGCTTTCCGACGAAGGCCTCGATGCCCTCGCTGTCCGTCGAGATCTTGAGCACGTAGCGGTACTCGAAGCGCTTCGGGCAATCCTCGAAGGTCGCGAGACGCGAGTGGCTGTAGATCTGCGGCAACCGATCACCCCCCGCGGCGAGTGCCGCGTTCCTGTGCTTCGAGCTGCGCTCGCGCCCAACCGATCGCGCGCTGCTCGGTTTCGAACGTGAGCTTCTTTCCGGCTGCTGCGATCGCGCACCAATAGGTTCGATCCATCTCGCCGTCGAGTTCGAGCGCTTCTCCGGGCACCCACTCCATCAGGAAGTAGTGCACTTCTTTGCAGACCCGCTCGGAATCTTCCACGTAGTCGTACTCGACGCTACCGAGTGCGCCGACCACGCGCGCCCGGAGGCCGATCTCCTCGGCCACTTCGCGCACCGCAGCATCCATGGCGCTTTCGCCTGGGTCGATCTTGCCCTTCGGGAGTCGGGTGGTCGTCCGATGCGTGATGCGATCGCGTTGCTCGGCGACCGCGACCTCGATCCCAGCCTCGACTCGGCGAAAGACGACCCCCCCGGCACTGATTTCCCTGCGCTCCGTCATGGTCGGGCCGGATTGTAGGGGATTCAATCGAGGGTCGATGCCGGGGATCGAATAGCCCGGTAGCGCCCGTGAGCTACGCTGACCGATCTCACTTTGCGGAGCGCCCCACGTTCGTCCGCGGAGGTCTTCGCGACCATGCCTGGATTCGATGCTTCCGAGTTCGTCGAGGATGTGGAGGTGGTTCGCGCGCGCGTCGCCGAGCAGCTCGCCGAAGTCGACCGCATCGTGGTGGTGATGAGCGGCAAGGGTGGCGTTGGCAAGAGCGCCGTGGCTGTCAACCTCGCCTACGGTCTCGCGCAGCTCGGCCGTCGTGTGGGTTTGCTGGACGCGGATCTGAACGGTCCGTCGGTATCGAAGATGCTCGGATTGCGCGGCCAACCGGTGCGGGTCATGGGCAACGGCCTGCTCCGGGCCGCGGCCGGTCCGCAGGGGATCCTCGTTCAAAGCATGGATTTCTTCCTCCAGGGCGATCAGGCTCTGGATTGGGACGGCCCCGAGGGAGAAGCGGCGAGCGTTCGAAGCGCGCTCGAGCAGGCTGCGCTCGGAGATTTGCTCGGCCGCACAGATTGGGGTCAGCTCGATTTTCTGGTGGTCGACCTCGCGCCGGGTGCGGATCGACTGCCCGCGCTTGGCCAATGGCTTCCGCGCATCGCTGCTGCACTCGCGGTCGCGATTCCCACCCAGGTGGCCTTGCTCGCGGTCGAGCGCTCCCTGCGCCGCGCTCGCGAAGCCGGTTTTCCATTGATTGGGCTCGTGGAAAACCTCGGCACGTCGATTTGCGCGAAATGCGGAGCGGAAGGGCCATTATTTAGCGAGACTGTCGATGTTGGAGACGCGGAGAGTCTCGGTTTGGAGGTGCTGGCGCGAATCCCGTTCGATGCGGGCCTCGCGGCGGCGGCGGACCGAGGACGCCCGTTTCTCGAGGGAGAAGGGATGAAATCCGCCGCAGGTCGCGCCTTGGCGCAGCTCGTTGCGCGGGTTGACGCCTACCAGATGCCGGGCCCGGAGGGTGAATCATGGTGAAAGCGCGCTTGCGGATGCTCGGTCTCGCGGGGATCTTCGCCGCTCTTCTGCTCGGCGCCTCGACCGCGACCGCAGCAGACGGTGAGGCCGCCGCGGAACCCGAAGGCTGGGCGTACAAGATTTCCCACGACCTGATGAGCCCCTTTTGCCCCGGGCGGACCCTCTCCGCTTGCACCAGCCCCCAGGCCGACGATCTTCGGATGTGGTTGATCGTCCAGGAGGCTTCAGGTCGCAGTCGCGAAGATGTCGAAGCGGAGCTCTTTGAACGCTATGGCGATGTGTTGCGTCCGGCTCCGCTTACCGAGGGTTTCGGATTGGCCGCTTACGTGTTTCCGGTCGTCGCATTTCTCGCCGGCGGTGTCTTTGTCGCCGTATACCTGAGGCGGCAAACGCGCGCCGCCGCAAACTCCGAGCCGCCATCGCCGGCGTCCGACCCCGAACTCGAGCGTGTCATCGATCAGGAGTTGGCGGGCTGACGCGCGCCGAGCGTTCCGTGAAGATCTACACCAAACGCGGCGATCAAGGCGAGACCGACTTGCTGGGTGGTGGTCGCGTTTCCAAGGACTGTGCGCGGGTCGAAGCGGTTGGCGCGGTCGACGAACTCAACGCCTGTCTGGGTCGGTTCGCGGCCGAATCGAGCCATGACGATCTGTGCGAGATCATCCGGGACATCCAATCGTCGCTATTCGACCTCGGTGGTTACCTGGCTTCTCCGGACGCCGGGCGTCGAGGAAAAGTTTCGATCCCAGAGCCGAAAGATCCCGATGTCGAAAGGCTCGAAGCGCGTATCGATGTCCTCGAAGGGGAACTCGAACCCCTGAAGCGCTTCATCCTGCCCGGCGGGACTCCCGCAGCGGCAACCTTGCACCTGGCCCGCACCGTCTGCCGTCGAGCCGAACGCCGTGAGATCACTCTCCACGGGGTGGAGCCGTTGAGCGCAGCCGCCCTCCGGTATCTAAACCGCCTGTCCGATCTGCTCTTCGTAATGGCGCGCGTCGAGAATCGACGGGCGGGTGTCGCTGACGTCGAGTGGGTGGGGCGCGATCGCTGAGCCGAGATAGTAGACGCTCTGCTCGAGGCGCAACCGCAGCGCCGTGCCGATCACGAGGCCCAACACCAGCGAAACAAGCAGCGCGAGCAGCGCAGCTTTCAGCAATTTCACGCGGCACCTCCGCGCTCAGGCGAGCAGTGCGAGCAGGTCTTCCCGATTGAGCGCGCCCGCTGTGCCACCCAGGGCCGCTTCGCTCAATGCGCGCTTCTTCTCCTGAAGCGCCAGGATACCCTCCTCGACCGTATCTTCTGCGACCAGTCGGTACACGATGACCGGACGGTTCTGGCCGATTCGATGCGCGCGGTCCGCGGCCTGATCTTCGGCGGCGGGGTTCCACCAGGGGTCGAGGATGAACACGTGGTCCGCGGCGGTCAAATTGATTCCGAGCCCGCCGGCCTTGAGGGAGGCCAGCAGAACGGGCGGCCCCTCCGGGTTCTGAAAGTTTGCCACCACGCCAGCGCGGTCACGCGTAGTGCCGTCGAGCCGGGTGTAGGAAATGTCGGCACTGTCGAGGTGCGGCTGCACGAGATCGAGTAGCGAAGTCCACTGGGAAAAAACGAGCGCCTTGTGTCCCTCCGCGAGTACTTCGTCGAGAAACTCCAGCAGCAACTCGACCTTGGAGGAAGAGCTTGCGGTCTGGCCCGGCACGAGCGCCGAGTGGCAGGCGGCCTGTCGGAGACGGAGTAGGACTTCCAGTGCCTGCATGACGTTTGCGCCCGATGACAGCTGGGCGACCACGTTCTCGATCGCCGCAGCGCGGATGGCGTCGTAGGTATTGCGTTCACTCTCGGTGAGCGTCGTGTGGAGCACGACATCCGTGCGCGGCGGCAATTCAGGCGCGACTTCGCTCTTGAGTCGGCGAAGTACGAAGGGGCGGATCCTGTCGCGCAGGCGGGCTGCGACGTCGCCGTCGCCGGCTCCGATGGGTTTCGAGTAGCGCTCCTCGAAGTCGCGTCGCGTCCCGAGAAGTCCGCGATTGATGAAGTGGAACTGGCTCCAGAGTTCGTCGAGGCGATTTTCGACAGGCGTACCACTCAGCGTCATCCGAAAATCGCCCCGCAGTCGATAGGCGGACCGTGTAACCTTGCTGTCGGGGTTCTTGATGGCCTGTGCTTCGTCGAGGATCAGGGTGTCCCAGTATTCATCGGCTAGCTTGTCGGCATCGATGCGCAAAATCGCGTAGGTGGTGAGCGTGACGTCTCGCTTTTGATCCAGCCGGCGACCTGGGCCGTGGTAGACGTTGTAGCTCAGGCCCGGACGGAATCGCACGATCTCGTCGCGCCAATTGTGCAGCACACTCGTGGGTGTGACCACGAGTGTGCGCCCGCGCAGCGCGCACAACGCCTGCAGGGTCTTTCCCAGCCCCATATCGTCGGCGAGCAGCGCGCCGAGACTCGCTTCGCGCAGCGCGCAGAGCCAGTCGATGCCCGCTTCCTGATAGTGTCGGAGTGTCGCTGTCAGATCCGCCGGCAACTCGGCGGCGGGGATTCCGTCGGCGCTGCTGATGAGCTTCCGCAGGGCCTCGAAGGCCGGCGGCGGCGGAACGTCCATTTCTTCGCAGAGTCGGGCGAGATCCGGCAGCGCACAGCGCGGCAGTTCTCCCGCTGCGTCGCGGGCTGCGAGGAGATCCGCGATCCGATCCCCGAAGCGACTCAGCCAATCCTCGGGAAGTGGCGCCATGCCTCCACCTGTCAGAGGCACCAGCGAGATATTCTCCTGCCAGGCCGTGAGCACCTGAGACGGATCGGCGCTTCGAGTCTTGGTCGAACCGTCAGCCGACTCTCCGGTGGATTCGAAGTAGACGTCGAGGCCAGCTTCGCCAATTTCGATGCGCGGCTTCACGGCGGGCGCGAGATAGAAATCCTCGTGCCCCGCTCCGCGGATCTCCCCATCCCAGCTCTCGAGTCGGCTGGCGAAGTCGACAGCTTGCTGTCCCTTGAGGCGAAGTTTTCGTCCGGGGGCCAGCTCGAGTTCGTTTTGGAGTCGGCGGATCAGAAATCGCTCCTCGACTTCGTCTCGCAGCGGTACCTTTCCACCCATGATCTTCAGGCGCCCGCTGTCCACACGGGCGATGATCGGATCACCATACACCAATATAGGTAATACAGTGAGCGCCCCCTTTTCTCTTTGCACGTCTAGAACCAGGCGCGGAGGCTCCTGAACGGTCCGAGGTAGGCGTTTGGTCTCGATCATCACGGGGATTCGCTCTCGCAGAGAGGGCAGGATCTCCGTTACCAACTCGGAAACGGCGTCGGCGCCGAAGATGCGCCCACGGGTCAACTGTTCGAGCTCTCGCCCGGTGAGATTCGTATCGCCGACGGGTCGGAGGGTGTCTCCGCAGAGCACCACGCCGTTATGGAAGACCTCGGTGATCGTTGGGTCGCGTTCGACGAACAGTCGGAAATCGTCGCCGTCGTCGACCAGCTTTCCGTGGGGTACGACGCGTTTCGAGGAGGTCTGAACCGGACGGCCTTCGAGCAGGATGTCGGCTGCCCCTTCGAGGGCGCTCAGCAGATTTTCGGTGAATCCCCGGGGTACTGGGCCGTGTACATGCGCGCCGAGCAGCTGCTCGACGGCGAGATCGGCTTCGGTGGCGATAAACTCGGGGCCGTCTACCCGTCCGGATGCGACCGAAGCGAGCGCGACGCGAAGCGGCGGAGAGTCCTTGCCGGCGACGACCACCCGCTCCAATGAGAGGCCGGCATTCCGTCGGCTGAAGCGATACCCGATTCGCCCGCGCTTCTTGCCGCTGTCCGGCAGCTTGTGTCCGTCTTGCCGTGCCTTGCGAAGCGTGATCACAGCAGCGGCGACGTGTTCACAGGGGTTCTCACGGCCCGCGCACTCGCAATCCCAGTCATCCTCGGTGAGGGTAGAGGGTGACCAATGGACATACGAGGCCGCCGCGTGTCGAGATTCGGATTGAGACTTCCTTGGCGTTGGCGCGCTCCCCAGTTGCACAGTCCGATCGTGAAAGTTCCACGCCCCGGGACCACGCACCCGACGAGCACGCCTCGCGAACCGCTTCGAAAAGCGTCTGGACGGATTGAGACATCGGCATCAGCGGCTTTTCCGCAAGGCTTCTTCGATCTCGAGGCCGAGCCGCGTCAGCAGCGCGAGCGCCGAGACCTGGTCTGTCTTCACGCACGCGTTCGCGAAGGGCACGTCGGCCGCCGAGGCTGCTCGATGCCAAACGCTCCGTAGCGCCGCTCGAGCGCGCCGAGTAGTTGGATTTCCCGGCCGTGCAGTCGCCTCTCTCGGAGCGTGTCGGTGTCGATCAGCCGCTGGCGGTGAGCGTCGATCGCGACAACCAGCTCGCCAATCCCTTTGTCATCGCGTGCCGATGTGAGAATCATGGCTGCCTTTGTGTGAGAGTGGTCCCGGTCGCCCTAGGCTGACGCTGCCGCTCAGCTCGCTCGCAGTGCGCGTCGCGGCGGGTCCGAGATCGGCTTTGTTGACGACGAAGACATCCGGGTATTCGAGAACGCCGGCCTTCATGAATTGCAGTGCGTCTCCGGCTCCGGGTGTTGCAACATAAATTAATGTGTCCACGAGAGCTGCTACATCGCTTTCGGATTGGCCCACACCCACGGTCTCGATGAACACCCGATCGAAAGCCGCGGCCAGAATGATCACTGCGGGCCACGCGCTTTCGGCCAGCCCTCCGAGTTGATCGCGCGCGGCCATCGAGCGGATGAATACCCCCGGGGTCCGAAGCGCCCGATCGGACGCGGATGCGATCGCCGAGTAGGGCGCCGCCCGTGGTTCGACTCGAGGGGTCGACGGCGACGATGGCCACGGTCTCTCCCCTCGGCCGCAATTCGCGAACGAGTGCGTCGAGCAGCGTCGATTTCCCAGCACCCGGCGCGCCCGTCAATCCGATGCGCGCCGCACCGGGAAACGGCGACTTCCGTTCGAGCGTGTCGAGGAGTTCGAGCGCCTCTTCACGGCGATCGGCGCGGCGATCGTCGGCGAGATTGAGCGCCTCGGGCACCGCGTCTCGGTCATGGTCCAGCAATCGCTGGGCGAGATCACGCGGCAGGGCCCGACTCCTCCACGACATCGACGATGTCGCTCATGATGCGGGTAAGATCAAAATCCTTGGGAGTGTAGACCCTGCGCACCCCCGCTTTGCGGAGTTTGGTCGCATCTTCGTCGGGAATGATCCCTCCTATGACGACGGGCAGATCACCGAGGCCGAGATCGCGCAGCTTGTCGAGTACGTCGACGACCAGCACGCAATGCGATCCGGATAGAATCGAAAGTCCGACGAGGTGGACTCCTTCGTCGCGCGCGGATGCGGCGATCTCGTCGGGCGCAAGGCGGATGCCGTCGTAGACGACCTCCATGCCCACGTCTCGCGCCTTCACGGCGATCTGCTCGGCGCCGTTGCTGTGGCCGTCCAGGCCGGGTTTGCCGACGAGGATTTTGAGTGGGCGCCCCAGCGCGTCTGCCAGGCGGTGCACACGGTCGCGCGTGTTCGCGGTCGATTGGCTGCCACCGGATCCCTCGGTTGCGACGACGCCTGTCGGGGCGCGGTATTCGCCGTAGAGGCCGCGCAGAACATCCGACCATTCGCCCGTGGTCACGCCCGCGTGTGCGGCGCGGATCGAAGCGGGCATGATGTTGCCGCCGTTGCGAAGCACGTCTTCGAGATTCTGTGTCGCGGCCTCGACGTCCGCGCGATTTCTCTTGTTTCGAAATGCCACGAGTCGTTCGATCTGTTCTCGCTCCGCCGATTCGTCGATCTTCAGGATCGATCGTCCGCCATCCGTCAGCGGAGAGTGTTCGGTGGTCGTGTATGCATTCACACCGACAACCGTGAGTTCACCGCTTTCGATCGCCCGTGCCCGCGCGGTCTGAGATTCAACGAGCCGTTGCTTCATGTAGGCGTTCTCGATCGCTGCGATCGCCCCGCCCATCTCGAGCACCGAATCCAATTCGCTGCGGGCTGCCTCCTTGAGCTCCCGGGTCTTTTCCGTGACGACCTGGGAACCGTCGAATAGATCCTCGTATTCGAGCAAGTCCGACTCGAACGCGAGAATCTGCTGGATCCTCAGAGACCATTGTTGATCCCAGGGGCGCGGCAGGCCGAGGGCCTCGTTCCAGGCCGGCAGCTGCAGCGCTCGACAGCGCGCGTTCTTCGATAGGGTGACCCCGAGCGTCTCGAGGGCGATGCGAATGACGTTGTTTTCGGGTTGGGCTTCGGTAAGTCCGAGGCTGTTCACCTGCACCCCGTAGCGAAATCGCCGCAATTTCGGGTCCTGGACGCCGTAGCGCTCGAGCGCGATTTCGTCCCAGAGTTCCGCCATTGCGCGGACCTTGCAGATCTCCTCGACGAAGCGGATCCCCGAGTTGAGGAAGAAGGAAATGCGGCCCACGACCCGCGGAATCGCGTCTTCGGGCACATCCCCCCGTTCGCGCACCAAATCGAGGACTGCAACCGCGGTGGCCATCGCGTAGGCGATTTCCTGAACGGGTGTCGCACCCGCTTCCTGCAGGTGGTAGGAGCAGATGTTGGTGGGGTTCCACATGGGAATCGCGTCGACCGTGTAGGACACGATGTCGCTGATCAACTGGAGCGACGCCTCTGGCGGGAAGATGTACGTGCCGCGGGACAAGTACTCTTTGACGATGTCGTTCTGGGTCGTCCCCTGAAGTTTCTTGGGATCCGCGCCGGTCTGCTCGGCGGTCGCGACGTAGAGCGCGAGCAACCACGCGGCATTGGCGTTGATCGTCATCGACGTGTTCATCTTCTCGAGCGGAAGGTCCTCGAACAACGTCGTCATGTCGTCGATGTGGCAGATCGGTACACCGACCTTCCCGACCTCGCCGCGTGCGAGCGGGTGGTCGGAGTCGTAGCCGGTCTGCGTCGGCAGATCGAAGGCGACCGACAGGCCCGTCTGGCCCTTGGCGAGATTCGTCCGGTAGAGTTCGTTGCTCGCCCGAGCCGATGAATGGCCCGAGTAGGTTCGAAATACCCACGGGCGATCTCGTCTCGCGTTCTCGGGAGCCGACATGGAGATTTCTCCTGAATCGCAAGTAGCCGGGAATGTTAACGAAACGACTTACATGCAGCAATCTTTGGACGCCAATTGAGTACCATCGGCAGCTGTGACCGATTTCTTTCTGGAATTGACGCCCGATCGCGTCCTGATGGCCATCGAGGCCGCGGGGTTTGCGCCGACCGGCCACTGCACGCCGCTGACCTGTCTGGAGAACCGCGTCTACGATCTGCGCCTCGAGGACGATCGCCACATCGTCGCGAAGTTCTATCGGCCGGGACGCTGGACGCGCGAAGCGATTCTCGAAGAGCACCACTTCCTCGCGGACCTTCGCGAGGCGGAGATTCCGGTTTGCGCCCCGGTGCCGTTTCCGGGTGGTGAAACGCTGCTCGAAGTCGAGGGCATCCAATTCGCGATCTGGCCCCGGACCGGCGGACGCTCGCCCGATGAACTCGCGGACGATCAGATCCAGATCCTCGGCCGCCTGTTGGCCCGGATTCACAACGTCGGTGCCGCCCGCGACGCACCTCACCGCGCGCGCCTCGACGCCCGGGCTTCCGCACTCGCGCCGCTCGAATTTCTCGAGGATCGGGCATTTCTGCCCGCCGAATGTGCGAGGCGCTATCGGAGCTGTGTCGAACAGGTGGCCGAAATCTACACGGAGCGAAGCCGGGGGGTTCCGGTTCACCGCATCCACGGCGATTGTCACATGGGCAACATCCTGTGCGGCGACGTGGGTTGGTTCTTTCTCGACTTCGACGATCTGGTCGTCGGTCCCGCGGTTGCGGACATTTGGATGCTGCTGCCTGGGCGCGACTCTGAGGGCCTCCGCCAGCGTTCGCTGCTGATCGACGCCTACCGCCAGTTTCGCGATTTCGACAGCACGTGGCTTCGCCTCGTAGAGCCCCTGCGCGCTTTCCGTTTCGTCTTCTACGCGGCCTGGATCGCGCGTCGCTGGGAGGACTCGGCGTTTCCGGCTGCCTTTCCACACTTTGGGACCGCCGACTACTGGGAGAATGAGACCCGGGACCTCGAGGAGCACGTCGAGCGGATCTCGAGCGGCCGCGACGAAGTGACGCCGGGAGGGCAGCGGCGCGACGACGTGGAGCCTGACATCGAACTCAGCAACAAGGACTTCTTCTGGGATTTGTGAGCGCAGAAATCGCGCGAGTCGTCGACCACAGCTACCCGTCTGCGGCCCCGAACGGTATTCTTTGGTATGGCTGATGCTGAGATGAAATCGACCGCCACCGAGGCCATCGGCGAGGATTTTCCGGAAGACCTGGAAGAGGCGATCCTGGAACTCAAGCGCGAGCGCAACGCCGTGCTGCTTGCCCACTACTACCAGGAATCGGAAGTTCAGGATCTGGCCGACTTCGTGGGTGATTCACTCGCGCTCGCGCAGGCGGCGAAGAAAGTGGATCGAGACGTCATCGTGTTTTGCGGCGTTCACTTCATGGCCGAGACCGCGAAGATCCTGAATCCCGAGCGTACGGTCGTGATCCCCGACAGAGATGCCGGTTGTTCGCTCGCCGACGGGTGTCAGGCCGATGATTTTCACAAATTCATCGATGATCTTGGGCGACCACCGGTGCTCAGCTACATCAACACGAGCGCCGAGGTGAAGGCGCTGAGCGATCTCATCTGTACCTCGTCGAACGCGGTGCAGATGGCGCGCATGTTTGGCGAGGGGCCGATCATCTTCGCGCCGGATCGCCATCTCGCTCGTTGGGTCGCGCAGCATGACGGTGTACCCGAACTGATCATCTGGCCGGGTACCTGCGTGGTTCACGAACAGTTCAGCGCCAAGCGCCTCACCCAGCTCAAAGTTCACCACCCGGACGCCGAGGTGCTCGCTCATCCAGAGTGCGACGATGCCGTACTCGCGCAGAGTGACTTCATCGCGTCGACGACCGGGATCATCCAGCGCGCCGTCGAGTCGCCCGCGAGCACGCTGATCATCGCGACCGAAGACGGCGTCTTTCACCAGATCCGCCAGCAGGCACCCAACAAGGAACTGATCCAGGCACCCGGCATGGACGAGAGCTGCGCGTGCAACCAATGCCCCTACATGCGGCTGAACACGCTCGAGAAGGTCTACCTCTGCCTCCGCGACCTCCAGCCCGAGGTCGTGGTTCCCGAGTCCGTCCGCCTACCCGCGCTCCGCCCCATCGAAAAAATGCTGTCGCTGTCCTAGGAGCGAGATTCCGGAACGGGATCTCGCGACGCCGCAAAGCAAATTTTCTCCTGACGCGTGAAAAGAGCCATCCGACATGGGGCGGTTTTGCCCCTATTCAAGTTGGCTTGATCGGGTGTCTCTCATCAAAGATTGCCGAAGAACCAGCTTGTTCTTCCTATGATTCGTTGAATATCTGATCTCGCAGCCTGTCAATCCAGCTTGGCTGCAATTTTCAAGTATTTCCATTCTTGATTATGGCTTGGTACTTGAGGCGCCGCAGTCAGCTGACGATATCTATAGCGCCCGACCAGCCAAAACGATGAATGACTCGACACGTGATACGGCCCGCGCGGCGGTGGCAGCTCCGGCCGCCCTGGTCAGCGTCATCTTCCTGTGGATTCCCCATGGTATCCACGGTCGCAACACGTTTGAGTTTGGCTTTGGCTTTCTCAGCGTGCTGCCATTTCTGCTCGTGGCGAGCGCCGCGACGCTCGTGGTGCTGCTCTGGCTCGGCGGCCAATTCAAGGAGCCGGTCCGCCGCCGGGCCTGGCTCGTTGCCCTGAATCTCGTCACCGCGCTGGTGTGGGGCCAGTACGCAGTGATCGGCTGGGACTACGGTCCGCTAGACGGCCGATCTTTGCACTGGACGGGCATGATCCTCACAGGAGTGGTCGATTTGTCGGTTTGGGTGATCGTTCTCGCACTGGGGATCGCGTTTGCCCGCCGCGTGCCGACGAAAGCGGTCCTGCGCTTCTCGTACTTCCTTCTCGCCACCTTCGCGTTGAACTCCGTGGTGACCGCGACCCAGAGTCCGTCTGTAGCGGTGCCGGAAGGCGAAGCCTACGAGTTGGACGATTCCAAGAGGTACCGATTCTCGTCGCTGCGGAACATCATCGTGGTGGTCTGGGACGAGTTCCAGGCCAACGAGGCCCTCGAGGTGCTCGACGAACATCCCGAGCTGGGTGCCCAGCTCGATGGATTCAAAGTATTTCGCAACGCACTGGGCGGCTATCAGAGCACGATCCCGTCGATTCCCTACCTCCTCTCGGGCGAGATGTACGACAACTCTCGCCCCTTCAGTGACTATCTGGAGCAGGCGCACGTTTTCGAATCGGCGCCGCGTGCGCTCAAGGCGGAAGGCTATCTGGCGGATCTCATGCACGCGTATCCGGGCAGCTTCCACCGAAGCCTCGAGATCCAGGACAACCTGGTCTCGGACACCGCGAGCCTGGCGCGAGGCGTCGGTGGCGCGGTGAGGCTCATCGAACTGACGCTATTCGCTGCGAGTCCTCACTTCCTCAAGGGCCTCACCTACTCGCGGGGTGAGTGGTTGCTCTCGGGTTTGCTTGCCTCGATCGACACGTACGCGGACCTTGCGCGCGGTGGACAGGCCAGAGTGACCGATGTAGAGATCACTGGAACCAGCGACGATCAGGATCTCCTCACCCTACGAGAGATGGCGCGCGAGATCCACGTCACCACAGACCATCCAGTATTCAAGTTCTATCACTTCCGCGGCGCCCACGTGCCCTTCAACGTCGACAGCAGCGGCGCGCGTGTCGCACCTGAAACGGACCGCGATCACTATCGCGAACTGCTCGAGTACAAGCTCTATCTGATGACGAAGCTGATTGAGATCCTGAAGGATGCTCGAATCTTCGACAACTCACTCATCGTCTTTACCAGCGATCACGGCAGCGGAAGGTCCGAGGAGACCCGGGTATTTCGGCATCCACAGACCGGGCGAAAGCTTCCGGGCAACCTGGACGTCAAAGCGCGCGCCACGCCTTTTCTCGCCGCGAAGTTCCCCGGTGAGCGCGGTCCTCTCCGGTTCAGCGATCGACCGGTCTCGTTGGGTGACGTCAAACGGATGCTCCTGGATGGCGATGATGCCTTCATCGAAGAGCGGACCGGTAGCGGAGTGCGCCGCTACGTCCTATACGAATGGTCCGAGAACTTTTCGGAGTACCTGACGGACTTCCGGGAGTACGCGATCACGGAGCATTCGTGGTTGGACGAAGCGTGGACACCGTACCACCTGCATCCCAAGGCGTTCGACCCGAGAGGTTGCTTCTTCAGCAACTCCGCTAACCGAGAGTTGGTCGCAACCGAAGTCTACGCCGCGGACCTGGCGCCGGGAGGCACCCTTGGGATCGGCGTGCCTGCGAGCGAGAGGCATCTCTTCGGGCTGATCCGGCTAGCTGAGTTGAGCGACGGACTCCTGCGCAGCCACCGGATCCGGGTGACCCAGGGCTCCCGGACGCTCTTCTTCGGAAGCCTTGGGAAACTCGGCGACTTCCAGGAATCGATCGGTGTGAGCGCCGCGACGAACGGGAGCCCACTGGATCTGTCGTTCGAAACATCGGTCGCGGGAGCGACCGTCACCCTGGACCGAGTGGTGTGGCTCGCCTACGACCCGTGTAGCGGCAATGCCTGCACCGATTCCGCACAGCAGGTCTCGATCACCGACGCCCGTTCCGTGGGCCTTCGCTAGAACGGTGTGGATCGATCGGGTTCGCGATCGACAGGTCGGCGAACTCGGCTCGGGTTCAGATCACTGCTACGCCTCACGACATTCTGAGCCGAGGCCATTGCAGCAGCAAAGCCTGCAATGCGGGAGGTCTTCCCCCACTCTCCCGCGGTTACTTGACGGAGCATCTCTTATCTGGATTTGCCGAAAACCGAGCTGATAAGAAACGACCGTTGTCGATGCCTCCGTATCACTTGGAGGGTGCCGGAGGATTATCTTCGCGCCGGATCGCCATCTCGCTCGTTGGGTCGCGCAGCTACCGCTCAGTTTCGGGTTTGTTCGCTCGAGCGGGGCTGCTTGGGCGTGTTGGCGCGGTAGTAGGCGTCGGACGAGAAGCGGTAGGTGAGCATCTTGCGCTCGATGGCGTCCTGCATGGCCAGGGGCATGTCGCCCGACAAGTCGCGTAGCTCGCGCGGGTCGGTCGAGAGATCGAACACCTCGGATGGCCTGCGCTCATAGTGGAACACGTACTTCAGGTCTCCCTTACGAAGCGCCAGGCAGTGGTCGTCGTACCAGCAGGACGCCAGCACGGACTCGTGACCGTCCGACGACAGCAGGCTCAGCCCCGGCAGCAGGCCGGTCCAGCGCACGTCGAGTAGCTCGAGCAGTGTCGGAAGTAGATCGATGTGCGAGCGCAGACCGGAGATGCGGCGCGGCTGCCCGAGCCACTCGGGCCCGCGAATCAGAAGCGGAACGCGAATCCCCTCTTCGTACGGCACGGCGTCGTGCTGGCGCCGGGTGTGCTCGCCGAATGCTTCCCCGTGATCGCCCACGATGATGAAGACCGTGTTGTCGAGCGCTCCCGTCGACTTCATGCCCTCGTACAGCGCCTGCGCGAACCGGTCCACGTGCTGCACGGCCCTGCCGTAGCCCTCGAGCGCCTCGTCGTGGCCCGGCTCGGGCATGCCCGGAGCCTGGTAGGGGTGATGGGTGCTTACCGTCAGCAGCGTGAGGAAGGAGGGCTGGTTCTTCTTCTCGGCCAGCCACCCGAGCGCCGGTTCGAGCATCGCGAACTCGTCCATTCCGAAGTAGCCGATCTGCTCGTAGTCACCGGCCAGGTCCTCCTGCACGATCCACTTTTCGAAGCCCAGGTTCTCGGCCAGGCCGGGGCGATCTTCGAACTCGCCGCGCGCGGTCTGCATGAACGCGGTGCGGTAGCCGATCTCGCGCAGCAGCTTAGGGGCACAGGCGACCGGAAGCTGCCCCGGTGCCGACTCGACGATGGGCATGACCAGCAGCGGGTACATGCCGCACAGGATGCCGATCAGCGCTTTCGAGGTGTGCGTTACCGTTGTGTAGACCGTCTCGTAGACCAGGGCTTCGCGCGCGAAGCGATCCAGGAACGGCGTGAGCTTCGGCTCTCCGGGCCGTGCGTGGGGGCCGATGAGGTCCGCGCGCATTGACTCGAGCACGAGCAGCACCACGTCGGGGCGCCGTGCGGCCCCGCGGCTGTCGAGGCTCGGTGGCTCGTAGAGCGACTCGGTGTGGACACCGACCCAGGTGCTCGTCCCCGCCCCCGTTCGTCCGGCCCCAAGGTCGAAGAAATCGGCGAAGACCCCGCTCGACAGCGAAGCCGCGGCTCCATCCGGCTCGGGCATCGCGGTGACGATGCCCAGGCTCCCGATCAGGGCGAGCCCGGTGAATGCGGTCGTGAACGTACACGGTTCGGCATGCGCGCTCCGCGCCTCACCCCAACCGAGCCCGAAGCAGAGCCCGGCGGCGGCCATGCGCGGGATCAGGCCCAGATCCATGCCGCTTCCGAGCAGGCCGTGCAGGTTCCCGAGGTTCGCGAACGCGTACGCGATCAGGTCGAGATCGACGTGTGTTCCCGTGTGCAGGAAGAACTGCTGCTCGATCAGGGCGATGACGTACAGCAGCCCGTGCACGGGTGTGAATGCGAAGCGCCAGGCGGCGTCGGCCACGTGGTGCGGTGTGCCGGCGGCGACCAGGGCCAGCAACAACTCGACGAACACCACGGTCCCCACGTCCGGCAGGAAGGACAGGATCCAGTCGCTGGGCCCCAGGTCGATGCGCAGCACGATCGCGGTCTCGAGGCGGAACCCGAACAGCAGCAGAAGGAGGAGACCGCCGTTGATCAGCGATGCGCGCGTTTTGCTCGAGCCGAGAAACGGATGCTCTACGCGCGTGCCGTCCACGCTGCTCCTCGCGTCGGGGGTGTCGGGGAAGCCGGAGTCGGAGGAACCCCACAGGGGAGTCGGGTGCTCGGGCTGGGATCTTTAGATGCTGCGCGAGAGGACGAGTCCGTGCAGAAGCCCCGCGGTCAAGCTCGACCACCGGCTTTCCGATGGGTTTCCCGCGGGGCGTGTTTCCCGGTCCATGAGGCCTCCGTAACGAACCCGACGGGGTTTCGAACGCGAAGTGGGGGCGTCCGCTCGGTGGAAAAGCGCAAGCAGCGTCGCACGCGCAAGAGACTGACCTGCGAACTCGTGATCGGGGAAAGTCGCCAGACCGTTCTGGTGCGTGATCTATCGCCCGATGGCCTGTTCGTGCAGACGCGGGCCAAGGTCGACCCGAATGGCCGGGTCCGGCTGGTTTTCGCAGCCAAAGAAGATCTGCCCGCGATCGAAGTCGAGGCGCGTGTGGCGCGAAAGCGCATCACACCGCCGCGGCTCCAGTCGTCGGTGCCGAGTGGCGTGGGCCTCGAGGTGATCGATCCGTCCGACGACTATTACGCGCTGGTCGAACGCAGCGTGGCCAAAGAGCTTCGCCCCGTTGATCGTGTAGGCCGCAATTGCAGCGTGGATGTCGATTCTGTGATCGGCATTGAACGTTCCGATCCCGGAGGCGCGCGTGACGGCCTGCTGGATGTTTACGAAGGGGCGCGGGTCGCGGGTTTCAACGGGTGCATCGCTACCCGCGACGAGGATGCCGCCTCGCTCCTGGATGGATCCGACGGGGTACGTGTTCTGGAACGCATAGTGATTGGGGTTGTAGAGATCGTCGATGCTTGCGACTTCGTCAATGAATGGGGTCACGCTCATGTCGTACTCGATATCCGGACCGATCCACGCGTAGGTGAACGCCATGAAGATGCCGAGGTCGGCAATGCGCTGCTGGTCGTCAGGATGGATGAGCTGCATGTGAGCCATGCTCTGAGCGTGGAGGGGCTCGCCGTTCGCTGCGCGTGATGCCTCGAAGGCGTCGATTGCGATGCGCACCGCTCGGTCGCCAATCGCGTGTGCGTGTACCGCAAACTCCGCGGCTTCCATCTCGCGGACGAACGCGTGAATGAATTCTTCGCTGTGTTCGAGGACGCCATGGTTTTGCACGCATTGCTGCGGAAAGTAACCGTGCTCGGACTTGAAGCGGTGTTTCGCTTCGGCATTCGCATAGGCGAGGGGATGGGAGCGGTATTCGAGACAGACGTCGCTCTCGAGATCCACGTATCCCCACACGTCGGTCTGCATGGTATTCGGATCGATTGCGAAGATCGGTTGCCGGTAGCTTCTGATGACCGCCGCGTTCGGTAGCGTCGGCGGCACCGCGAGCGGATTGCCCTCGATCACGCCGTCGACGAAGATCTTGACCCCGTCGGCGTGAATGAAGCGAGAGCCCGCGTAGCGCTCCCGGATCGCTTTGAACTCTTCGACGGTTTCCGGAAGCAATTCGATCGCGGCTTGCGACTTGGGGAACTCTTTGAAGAGCGCTGCGCGCATGCGAAATGTCATCTCGCCGCGCTCTTCGAGCCGCTGATAGAAGGGAAGATACTCCGGCTCAACAGCTGCATCTTGAAGCGAGGTGATGCCGGATTTCGCGAGGAGCTTCGCGACTTCGGGCATGATCGCATCGAAATCCCGAATCTCGAGTTCCGACGGAGGATTCGTGAGGTCGATCGCGGACTCGGTCAGGTAACCGTTGGGTTCTCCTGACTCGTCTACGCCGACCAACTCCCGAAAAGACGTAAAAGTCGACAGCAGGGTTTCTGCATTCAGTCCGACCGCTTTTCCCGCGGGAGTTCGCGCGCGTGCGAGCGCGGCACTGTTGACCGCGGTGTGGTGCCCATCGTTTCCGAACAAGACGATCGGATGCTGGGTGGAAACTGCATCGAGGGCCGCGCGCATCGTCGGGTAGCGCTCGCTGGGTTGGTTGCCGGTCGTGAAGTTCCACTGATCGGCCCAGAGCCACTCGCCCTCGGGAATCTGATACCGGCTCAGACAGTCGCTCAGGAATGGAACATAGGCGTCGAGCGTCCGCGGCCGACTCTCGAGATCGCAGATGTCGCCCTTTACGATCCAGAGCGGGTGGAGGTGGACGTCGTGAAGGCCCGGCAGGACCATCTTGCCGGCCAGATCGCGGACGTCCGTATCGGATCCGATGTACGACTCTACGTCTTTGTCGTTTCCGACGAAGACGATCTTGTTTTCGCGAATCGCGACCGCCTCCGCGACGCTTCGATCCGCGTCGACCGTGTAGACGAAGGCGTTTGCGAGAACGAGGTCGGCTGGTTCCACGGAGGGACCGCAGGCGCATAGGGACAGCAATGTGACTGCAGCGAGATGAAGTCGAATCGAAATACGAAACTGAGCCATGGGGGTGGACTCCTAGTTGGCGGCACGGCCTCGGCGAGATGGGCCCGCGCCAA
>PVMK01123753.1_pt1 | contig 19089 bp, 19 predicted proteins | sample 1853481 | NCBI WGS metagenome assembly PVMK01 (sample SAMN08533507, study PRJNA380276) | Marine sediment metagenome, whole genome shotgun sequencing project. | reverse complement strand
ATATGTCCGAGCATATCGGCCAGATCAGTGGCCTTGGCGTTCTGTACATCATACACATAGAGGTTTTGGCCGGTTTGCTCACCAGGGCGATCCAGCCGATATAACCAAATCTCGGCTTCACGCAAGGCTGCTGTTGTTGAACTAATCAGAAGGACTGAATGGAGACGTTCGATTGCGAGCGTACGCACCAGCCCACCTAGTAATTCATTATTTTCATTGCCTTCAACACCAAGCAGTATTGCATCAAGCTCAGATTTTAATGTCTTTGCATCAACATAATCTAATGGATAAAGGCCAACTGACATCCCACGCAACCAATCAACATCAAATATCTCTATAGTTTCCAACAGGGTATTTAATTCATGTTGCGTACCAGCAAGGATCAGCATATTGCGTTGTTTGTCGACACGGATACTGCCGCCGTCAGAGACGAATGGCTCGAGGATTTTTTGCATTTCCTGTGCCGCAATATATTCCAGTGGAAAAAGTTTAACGCTATAACCAGTGTCGGTGATCTGAGTGTTAATATCTGGTGATAGATTTCCCTTGATTGCCTTTTCTCGCGGTAATATTTGATATACGCCGCCCGACTTAAAAATAACTGCGTTGTTAATTGCCAGTATTTCTTCTAGTAAAGGGAAAAGTTCTTGTTTACTGACCGGCCGCGATGTTTCAATGGTGACAGTACCACTGATTTGTGGGTCAATGACAAAGTTTTCATTAAGCATATCGCTTAATACAACCTTGATAAATTCGTTAATATCAGTGCCCTGAAAATTTAGGGTGATATCACCTTCAACGACATCAGTCTCAGGCTGTTTTATTGCTGAAGGAGAGGTGACGAATTGGACGCTGCCCATTTCCAAAATTTGTTGTCTTTGATATGAGGGTATATCTTCATTTTGAGCCATGGTCTTCTGTTCGGAAGATACTGCTGATTCGGTTTTTATTTCTTGCGCGGCTGTGTGGTATGTGGTTGCTACTTGCTCGGCAGGTTCACTATTATCCTGAAGTGGCACCATGTTGTTACATGCACTCACCAGTATCAGGAGCGCTACGTAACTTGCAATGGTAATTAAGGCCGACGGACTCGTAATGAGTAAGCCAAGCGATATTGTGACCGGTGAAAAGATTTTATTTTTAATACAAAAACTCCCAAATTTAGAATACTCACACGCACCTAACTTTAGAACATGAACGATTTCTTAAACAACACGATTTTTTTCCTTTTATTGTCATAGAGTTATATGGCATACACATAAACAACATTAATAATCTCTCCAACTATAGCCAACGAAAACTTATAAAACAAATACTTTTTTGCATTATCTAAAGTATTACATTAATAATTTTACAGGCTGAAAAAGCCATATATCTAGGTGATTTCTGAGTTAGACTACACAACATGTTGCGATTTACATTCAATTTCATCCTGTTTTTTTCACACTCGGGCCAATATTTATTGCCGGAATAAGCTGGTATTTGCTGCCTCAGCTGCCCGATATAGGCAATTTGCAGAATGTAAAGCTACAGGTTCCATTACGTATTTAAAGTCCATTTCTTCATTTTTACGATACTCCCAGTATCGATATCAAGGATTCTTCACGATAATTACACCCAGTAGTTAATATCGTAAAAAGATATCTCTTTTTATTTTATGTAATTATTTTAATGGTTTAGCGCATTTTTAATAAGAAAAATGCGCAAGATGAATTATTTTTCCTTCTTAGCAGTTTCTGCATCCGTATTTTTCGCAGTAATTCGTTCTCCTGTAATTTCCGATCTTCGCTTCCTTCGTGATTCTGATTGCTTATCTTTTTCAGATTTTGCTACTTGTGACTTCTTTATTGCTGAATTTTTGATTTCGAGTTCCAGGTCCTTTGTTTCATTACCTTTAACTAATCGTATGGAATGTGAACTCACATCTTCCAGTGTCCAGCCATCAATTGTTTCTCCCAGAAAAACTCGTTGCAAAGCTTTTTCCCGACCCTTTTGCAAGATTGCGATTTGTGTGTCCTGAGTGATAACTACAGCACTTAGTGAAAACTGTTCTTGTATATTTCTGGTCTGATTATTTTTTTTCCTGGAGTCCACTACCGTTTGTTCTTGCTTCTGAGCATCGAATGGAAGTCTTGTTTTATTAAATAATGGTCGCTCAATGATTTCATCAAATGCTGTGATATCAGGAAAGACAATCTCTTTGAGATCTACATCTAAATCCTTTGGTGGTGAATCAATATTTATTACATCTATTTCTACAGTATTTGAATGTCCAGGATTCAGCTCAAACCATAATATGGTGGTAAATATCACGCAGAGACCTAGTAAAATATGCCTGATGCTATGCTGTAGTGGGTATGAAGATCGCTTTGACTGTTTCATTATAATGACGGATTCATGTAACCACTGACATCAAATCGAACCTCAATTTGATTATCTACTCGTTGTTTTTTTCTTGAACGTGCCCGTGACTTCTGGATTAATATATTTTCAGTGAATAATAATGGTTCACTTATGGCAATTTGATAAAATACGTCGCGCAATGCATTCATATCTGTACGCATGCGAACCTTCACTGTGATTTTAGAGAATAGTTCCTCTTTTCCATCAGTTAAAGCATGTGTACTGACTAGATTTCCACCACTTGATTCAACCAATGCCTTTATTTTTTTTTGTAAATCAGCGGCAACGATTGCCGGGGCCTTATTTTGTAGAAAATTATTCTTGTTCGGATTTTGATTTTTTAAATTTGCTATTTTTTCTTTTAGTGAATCAGATTCCTGACTTGAAAGGGTGAATTTACTGGACTGCAACATCAAATCTTCTATGCGTTCAGTATTTTTACTCCTGGCTGATATTGCAGGCTGTATAAGTACGGTATAAAAAGCCAAAATGACTAAAAACAATATTCCCAGTGAAAAAATACCCTGTCGCAGATCAGGAGATAAATTATTCATATATCTTCCTCTGCAATTGAATTCACCAGTGACTCATCCCTTGGGATGGGATTTAATTTGGCAGACAGATGAAATTTGTCTTTACCACTTGCATTATTTTGTGTCACGGGTGATCTGAACTGTGCATCTAGAAATCGTTCAGATGATTCGATAATCTGTATTAATGATGAGGCATTTGACGACTCACCCTGGATTTGTAATTCTTCATTTTTAATTATCAGACGTGTCAACCAGGTATCATCAGGTATTATTCCTGTTATTTCGTTAAATAACTCAATGCTCCTTAAAGTATTTTTATGTTTATTTTCCAGAAAATTAATTTGCTCAATAATATCTTGTTTTTCATCTCTTGATTTTTGCAATTCAATGGCCACTTTTCTGTTTATCTTCACCTCCTTTTCAAGAGAGTCGAGTTGCTGTGCTTGTTGCGTAAGTGGCAGATAAAGAGCGGCAAGGAACAAAGCAAAGGCAGATGTTGCCAGGAATAAAGTGACATAATCAGCACTTTTCTTCATATTGCTCCACTGTTCCCCAGCTAATAAATTTATTTCTATTCCATCCGGTTTGTCAGAATCAGGCCTTAGTACATCAATTGTAATGCCCCATTCATTCAATAATGTTAATGCTGGATCTATGCTTTGCCGTGGTACGACAAACAGCTCGATTTGCAACTTATTTGCTTGTTTATCATGGTCGACAATCCGGTGATCATAATAGGCTTGATCCTGGCTAAATGGGGTTCTGCGATTAAGTTCAAAACCAAGCGCCTGTCTCAGGTCGGACTCAGCCGCTGTCGGGAAGGACAAGGTTTTTTTCAGAAATATTTTTTCGGAAACTAGTAAAATTATTTTTGCGTGTTTCTCCTGTTGTTCAAGCAACCATTTCAGTACAGATATGCGTTGTAATTCATCTGTTTCGACAAATCGTTGGATTTCAAGCGGCTCATTACTATCTATTGAATAACGTTTAACCACGACATGACCATCATTGAATTCAATCGTAAGCTTGTTCGGGCTTAAACCCATGAAACGTTTTAAAGAAAGCGGACAGAAATATGACAGACCTTGAAGCCACCAGTCGATTGCATATCTAATTTGAGTAAGCATCTTCATCCTTCAACTTTTCTCTGTCTCTTCTGTTTCCATTACATCCAGTCTGGATTCCATCATTTCCGGTGAGATTTGCCAGGCAAGTATAGAATATGGCTGTTGTCCATTCCTACGCAGTGAAACCACCACATTTAGCCGTGCGAGCGTATGATTAATCTTTGCTTCACTTGTAATAGAAAAAACCGTTCCCTTGCCCCTGGCAATATATTTCGAATCTACGCCAGGCAACGAAACTGATTGTTCCATTACGTCGCTCGCTTCACGCTGTTCAAGATAGCTGTCTACTGTATTAGTTGAAATGAAGGGAACAGCAAGCAAGGCCTCTCTGGGTGCAGATTGAGGATAAATCCCTGCCTGATGTGAGTATATCGTCAGTGCCGGTTTGATTTTACGATAAAGTTCCGAGGTAAAACCTTTCACTAACAGTAACTCATCCAATGAATTAAAAGGCCCATCTTTAGCGCCATAGCCTAGTCCTGCATTTCTATAATACGCATCCTCTGCACCATGATTCCTCACCTCATCATCTTTATCTCGCCAATCCAGCATGGCCTGTAGCAATGGCAATAGATCCTCTTCGGTTTCATTCGCTGATTCTAATAAACCGTACAAGAGTTCAGTACGTGCTGTGTTCAAATCAATTTTACCGCTTTCTGCTCGGATTTTAACTGTGATGATATTATCATTAAGCTCATATTCATAAGAAGTGCCATCCGTTTTCCAACCTTGTTCCTGTGCAGGCTTTAGTAACTCTACAATGGCTACATTGATACCTGCTTCAGCTAAAGAAGCAGCTTGCGACGAGTGCACCAGATTGGCAGTAAGCATCATCTCGGTACGCATCATCCGGCTATAACCTGTTGCCATGATGGTCAACAAAGCCAGCATCCAGAGGACTATGACAAGCGCAATGCCCCGTTGTTTTCTTGATGTTTTCATAATGATGCCGTCTGAATCATGAATTCTGGCTGGCCGCGAACAAAACCAGCCTGGATGGGTATATCGATGAATGGCCAATCGTTAGTTCCATTCATTGAATTATTTTTGGTATGAATATGAAGACGAACAAGTTGAGGCATATATAGTTCGTTATCCCATTCTTCAAACCACCGGGCTTCTTCATCATTTTTTGTTTTGCCGAAATAGGACAGGTTGATTGTGTCAATATCATTAGCAATGACGACGAATTCTTCTTCATTCATTATCTCAGAAAATGGCTCTATGTCTGGATCAAGCAAGCTATGGGTTAATGCTAGTTGCTTTGTAGAATCAGTTGTAACTACCTTGAGCATCAAGGTATGTAGCCCTCCTCCCCCACGATGAGCCGGTAATGTTGATACAAATCTTAATTCATCCTGTTTGCCCTGGAATAATAATTTTTTTTCACCGTTTTCTACCCAGAGTATCGGCACTGCCTGAATGATCAGTCTACGAATAAAGTGACCGACCAAACGAGTTTCTTCATTTTTTTCGATCGTTTTCTCACCCAATTGCCAGTATTTATTGGCGGTATACAAACTGCTAAACAACAATAGCAATGTCATGCTCAGCAAAACCATCGAAATCAGGATTTCGATCAACGTAAAACCACGCGTATGAATAATGTTTCCTGGGATGATTTTTTTCATGTGGCTGTAAACAATTTTAATGTATTTAATTTAACTGAGCGTATTCCTCCCTTGCTCTGCCAGGATACTTCGACCTCAACTTCACGTTTGATCAGGTTGTGGCGTTTGTCCCCTTCATCCTCCTCTTCGACTGGCTTGACTCGTGTCACCCAATCGAATCTCTCGTTGCTATCCTCATAAATACCCACATCAAGTAGAGATTCGATGCCAATATTTGATAGCCTGGATTGAGCAATCACAATTGCGTTGGCGTAGTCATCTGCCAACCTGGCTGAATATGCGCCCTTACTATAAATCTGAAATAGAATTCCTAAACTGACGGCCAGGATGGAAAATGCTACCAACACTTCCAGCAAAGAAAATCCCGTTTGTCGTTTCGTCATCATGATCAGGGAGTGATTTTGACTCTACCCGTTAACCAATGTACATCAATAACATATTCCTGATCTTTAAATGCCAGTTTGATTTGTCCACCCGTCGAACTACCATCCGGGAAAAAACGTATCTGACCTTCATTTTCGGAAAGTTTCTCGGATTCGGCAGTAATCAGGGACAAGTCTGCTGCATCAGGTAGCACCAGATTTTTATAGATTTGATTGTTTGATTTTAAATTTCTTGAACCTTCAGTAAGCACATAACTTTCCTGATCAATGTTCACAAGCAGAGTCGTCTCACTTTGATGATTGATGGCCTGACTTCGTGCAGTTTTCAGGCTTGCCGCTAATTCACGCGCTGCACTTTTAACATGGGTACTGGCCATGACATTCGGTAACAAAGGCGGGACGATAACCATGATCAAGGCCATGATGACAAGCACCACCATTACCTCTAACAAGGTAAAACCACGCAGCTTATTCATATATTGCTCAAATTATAATTCGCATATTAGTTAATAATTATTCCCAGCTATTAACATCCTTATTTTTCCCATCTCCGCCCGGTTGGTTATCTGCACCATAAGAGTAGAGATCATATTCTCCATTTTGTCCGGGTGATTGATATTGATATTCATTACCCCAGGGATCCTTTGGTACATTATTCTTTTTAAGATAAGGTCCATTCCAGTTATCAAAGCCCGATGGTTTTCGTACCAACGTATCCATACCTTCCTGTGTGTTTGGGTAACGACCGTTATCCAGATAAAAAATATCTAATGCCGCACCCAAATCTTCTATTTGAAGTCGTGCTGTACTAGATTTCGCTGTCCCCAGTTGCTTCATAATTCGCGGGCCAACCAGACCGGCAATCATGCCGAGAATCACCAATACCACCAACAATTCAATCAGTGTGAAACCAGAGCTATTATTTATTTTGTTCATTCAGTAAACACCTGTGTTAAATAACTAATTCATTCAATCCAAGTATTGCCATCAGGATTGAAATAATGATAATTGCAATGATAGCACCCAAGCTGAGAATCAAAACTGGTTCCAGTAACGTCAGCAAACGTTTTATTGTCGTTTTTGACTCATCTTCATAGATATCTGCAGTTTTTAAAAGCATAGATTCAAGTTGTCCCGTTTCTTCACCAACATGGATCAACTGAACCGCAAGCTGTGGGAATCGATCAGATTGTGCCAGGTGTTTCGCCAGGCCACCTCCTTGCTCTAATTCTTTTGCTGCCTCATTGATTGTCCTTGCAAGCACCCTGTTACTAACTACTTCCTTGACGATACCTATGGCGATTAATAAGGGCACACCATTTATTAACAGTGTGCCCAAAGTGCGGGCAAATCTCGCCACATCAAGCTTGGTAATTAACTCACCATATAAAGGTACACCGAGACACCAGTCGTCCCAACGCATTCGGGTCACTGGATTTTGCAGTTTTTTATCAACTATCCAGATGAAAAATATTACTGTAGCCAAAATAACCCACCAGTAAGATTGAATTAACTCCGCACTGGTAAACACAACCTGGGTCAGTAGTGGCAATGCCTGCCCCACATCTTCAAACAATGGCACAAACTGTGGCACAACAAAACTGAGCAATATAAATATGGATAACATGGCAACCATAAACAAGATTGCTGGATACAACAGCGCAGAAAGTACTTCATTGCGAAGTTCATCTGTCCGTTCCAGATAATCGGCAAGACGCTCAAGCACAACATGCATGGAGCCACCTGCCTCGCCCGCACGGATCGTATTCAAATAAAGCTTACTAAATGTCTGGCCTTGTGCCTCCATGGCATTTGACAAAGGCTCACCTCCTTTGACCTGTTGATTAATATTGGCCAGCATCTTTTTAAGTGCAGGATGTGGGCTAATATCTTCCAGGGTTGTTAGAGCATGATCCAGCGCCAGACCTGCTTGCAACAAAGTCGAAAGTTCACGTGTAAACAAGGTAATATCTTTTGCGCTCACCTTTTCCAGATCAAATATTTTTTTAAAATCAAGAAAAGATGTTTTCCTATTGCCCTTTTTTTCCACTGCGCTGAGCGGAATATGTCCTGCATGTTGCAAACGATCGATGGCTACATTTTTAGAAGGTGCATCAATCTCACCTATCAATGTTTCACCACTGGTCGTGAGTGCCTTGTATAAATATATCGGCATTTTAAATCTGCTGTGTTACACGCATGACATCTTCAATCGTTGTAATACCTAGCAGAGCTTTTTTGATACCGTCAATCTGCATGGTATCCATACCTGATTTAATAGCGGTGTTTTGAATACTTGTACCATCTGCACGCGACAATATTAAACGACGGATGGGCTCTGACAAAGTCAGCAGTTCAGTCACTACCCTACGGCCAATATATCCATTACCTTTGCAGTGATCACAACCAGTCGCTTGATAGAGTGTCAGCTCTCCTCTATCTGCATAAAGATTGAGTTTCAGCTCATCTATCAACTCAGGCAATGGTGTATATGCCTTTCGACAATGCGTACACAATGTCCTGACCAAGCGCTGCGAGAGAATACTATTTATGGTCGATGTCAGGAGATAATCTTCCACGCCCATATCCAGTAGACGCGTAATCGAACTACCTGCATCATTGGTATGCAAGGTGGAAAAAACTAGATGCCCGGTAAGCGCAGATTGCACCCCGATACTGGCCGTTTCCAGATCGCGCATCTCGCCAATCATAATAATATCTGGGTCTTGCCGAACGATAGAACGCAGGGCGCTGGCAAAAGTAAGACCGATCTGCGGTTTGACTTGAATCTGATTGATACCTTCAAGTTGATACTCCACTGGATCTTCAACCGTCAAGATTTTTTTATCCGGTGTGTTTAGCTCTTGCAGCGCGGTATATAAAGTCGTTGTTTTACCACTACCAGTCGGACCGGTGACCAAAATTATACCATGTGGAAGTTTAAGAATGCTTTGCAGTTTTACTTTGATGTCAGGTGCGAAACCAAGCTTGTCAAAATCCAACACAACATGTTGTTTATCAAGAATACGCAACACCAGGCTTTCACCATGCATGGTTGGCACAGTAGAAACGCGTAAATCAATGAGCTTACCCTGAGTGCGTAACTGAATACGTCCGTCCTGTGGTAGACGATGTTCGGCAATATTAAGCTTCGCCATGATTTTTACACGTGAAATGATCGCTGCGGTAGATTTAACCGATGGTGCTTCAGCTTCCTGTAAAACACCATCAATGCGATAACGTACCTTGAGACGACTTTCAAAGGGTTCAATATGAATATCCGAGGCGCGCAATTCAATGGCGCGATTGATTATCAAACTCACCAGACGAATAATCGGTGCTTCACCAGCTAAATCTTTTAATCGCTCTATTGATGCCGAAAAAGACTCATCATCTTCGTTCTCGATTTCTTCGACTATATCGGCCAACCTGGAATTTCCATCACCGTATAAACGATCCAGAGCATTCTCTATTTGAGTGGTGGTGGCAATTTTTATTAGCATGGGTTTATGACATGCAAGTTCTATCGCTTGAATCGTGAATTCATCTCCAGGATCCACCATCGCAATCACCAGATGTTCTTCGGTTTCATCAATGGGAAGAATGTAGGCGTCCTGAAGAAATTTTGCTGAAAGCGAATCAGTCAGGATTGGAATATCAGGGATTTCATTATTATCAAGCAGCGGGAAATCAGTAATACGGCATTGAAGATTTGCCATATCCAGGTCTGAGACAAAACCGAGTCTTACCAACAACACTCCTAATGCAACACCACTTTCAGCCTGTAATTCTTTTGTGCGCTTGAGTTCTTCAGGCTTAATGCGATCATCAGATATTAATAATTCACACAGCGGTGAATTGCCAGTGATAACTGGAGAAGATGATATTGACCCTGCCTGAGCAGTCTCGTTTTGAACAACCTCTTCCATATCGTTATATCCCTGTGGGGAAAGAGTCCTTTATTTTCTGTTCCCCTATAGTTTAAACACAAGATTTAATTAAAACCATACACCTTCATCAGCTTAATTATAAGACATTCAATTGCTTATATGATGATTTCTATAAACATTATCATAATTATTTATGATTGGTAAATTTCGACCTGAAGTGATCAATGGTAAAAACAAAGTTTCTGGCAATATGTTATGTATGAAAAAAGGGTGGATCAATTGAACCACCCTGATTTTTAATGATTTTACTTTCTATCTAGAAGCATAAAACTAGATGTTAATCTTCATCCGTAATCTTTCCCTTTAATTTGGCTTGTTGTTGTGTTTTACCACAGACCGATTAAGTAATGTCATTAGCTATCCCGTCGGAACTGACTCCTTCAATTTCAGCATCATGTCAGTTTACCAATAATGTATTTTTATCCTTCCTATTAGTCCATACCATTTTTGATTAGTAAGTATCGCTGGTGGAGTTCCTGCAGGAGCAAAAATTGATAGCACCTCACATTCTCCACCGTAGCCTAAATATCAGATCATCATTGACTTGATACGTATATTCACAAGAGTATGTACCAATATCAGCAAAACCAGTATTGAAATTATTGCCAAACCGACCTTATGAATGTGTAGGTCCATCACCGTAATAGGTAATTTCACCAGCTTCTGTTCAGTGTTTCCGTACATCGTGCGCAATACTATTACCCTCCTGATAGTGGCTTGAGCACCGGCAGTCATACCCAGCGCTGAGGAACCACCACCAGGTACGATTACCCCAGAAGCAAAAGCACGCTTTATTTTCAATTGATTAATATTAGCTGCTCCTGATCCAGAAACTAGAATCCCATATCGAGACGCAACAATTTTTAAGTCACACCTTTTGGGTTGCCCCTTGATTTGCTTGAAGATGGCTACACTGGCTTCATCGCGTGTTTTAAGACCTTTGCCAGAAAATCAGTTCATTTTTCAGATTGGCAAAGAAAGCTAAGCAATTAAAATCGCCCGTGCGGGAAGTTGCTCAAGGATATTATCCACAAGCGTTTGTAAATTACTCCTGGTTTGTACCTGATCCTCCATCTTATCCCCTTTATCCGTCATCACCAGAACACCATCGTCCAACAGTGTCATTAATTCGTCTACCAGTGCCTGGCGATCATGTTGGCCATCGAGAAATCGAATCACATGTCGGGCAAAATCGGCGAGATCTACGCGTTCGTGTCGCTGATTAGTAATCGATTGGCCTGCTTCTGCCTGGCAGCGGGCGAGTGGGGTTACGACAGGTTTATTGCTGACCTCGGTAACAATTTGTACAGGACAGACATGAAGTTCTATGGCATCAGCCGTATAGCACAACAACAATTCAGTCATCAATGCTCGCTCGGGGCTTCCAAATTTTCGAAAGATGTCATCGTCTTTTGATCGATCGAGTTTCGCCAATGCTTTCTCGCAAAGCGATTGAAACGAAATTGTGCATGGCCATACCTCGTTTAATAATATGAGTGCCACCTTTGTTATTGGGTTACGGACCTTAAACTCATTCCCATTGCTGCTTTCTTTGAACGAGTCTTGCGTCAGTGATTCAAGATTCAGGGCTTCGGTTTGTGGCTCGACCTGGGCTGCTATATGAAACTTTGAAATCACCCCGGGGTCGATGTTTCGTTCAAGAACTTGTTCCTTATGGCATAACATCGTACAGCGGAAGTACCGGTTACGGATGAAATCCATATACTGCTCCTTCTGAATAATATCGCGCCCTATCTTTCCCAAAGTGCTTGCAACCTCAGGCGAAAGATCATTTGCCAACATTGTGTTGAACTTTGATTCCGCAAGATATTGCAACCCATGGCGCATTGCATGCTCGGCGAACTGATGAAAATAAACAGGAGTGTTAATCACTTCCAGGTGATCATGAGCAATATAGAAATCGCGCGCTTTGCCAAGGTTCTCCAGCTCGTGCTTGATATAAAGTCCGTATGGATTGTTTTCAGTGGGTACCGATGTACTGAGAAAATCGAGCAGTGCCCTTGCCTGGCTGACCTGCATTTGTGCATCGTCGATTTTCTGTACGTGATAGCGCATCATATTGCGAATCATTTCGCGCATATGCCAACCGGGGTAGGTATTATAACTCACATATGCAATCCCGTTGGGAGACAGATGCCCACGGCAAAGCGCAAGGATCTTATCCTTCACTTCCTCGGGAACCCATGAGTAAACACCGTGAGCGATTATGTAATCGAAATCACCGATCTCATCACCGAGGTCAAGAATATCTTTGTGTTCAAGACTGATATTGTTTAAACCAAGCTTCTCAACAAGCCTGGTTCCTTCACGAATCTGATTTTCGGACATATCAATGCCCAGGAATTCACTATCCGGCAACTGATATGCCATCGGTATCAGATTACCACCAGATGCACAGCCAAGTTCCAGTACCCGGCAACTGCTCACCGTTGGCGGTGTCATGCCAAATAACGTTCCCATGGTTGCCAGTAGCTCAGGATGAGAGCGCGGAATGGGGTCACTCACGTACGGAAAGTCATCATAGCTTTTCGCTAATTCTTCCTGGGCCGTACTCAGTTGTTCAGAGTCCATAATCCACCCTCCCGTTGACGTGTGTAACACGTTTAGATTTTTGATCTCTCATCTAGAATTGATTCAACCGTAAAGCACTTTGTATTTTATCACGTTGTAAAGGATCGACACCGACATCATCAGCATACTTTTTCCAGTGTGACACAAATTGTTTAACTTCATCAATGATCTTCACGGCCCGTCCACGTTTCATTGAAGCTGTCTTCGCGCAAGCTTTAAAATCATCCAAAGTGAAATCATCAGTCTTGCCATTGATGCTCATCTGATGATTCGCCGTCCACTCGCCAGAAGGATTAAAACTGTACGTAATATCAAATGCTGGAGATAAAGACCATTCACCGGATTTGTTCATCAAAAAAGCAATGTTTTTCACATGATCATCGTGATTCCTTGCAATGACGTTAAACGCCATCCTTCTAAACTGTTCTTCAATATCACTCATAGGTAAATCGAGATGCCGAATGACCATAAATGCCTGTTCATATGAATAGACTCGGGCCATGTTGTAATCGTAATGCCCCAATGCGCCAAGCGATTGCATATGTAGTTTTTCACCACCCTCCAAACGGTCAAAACGTTGTGTCATGAAATGTCGCCTATTGTTTTCTTCAAATAGTTCGCATTTGTTCATATTAATTCCAGTATCCTTTGCCATTTTGGAATACGCATATTCAATCACACCATAGCCTTTTGGATCAGCAAGATCCCTATCTCGATTATTACTGACACCATCAAATTTTATAATCCAGCATTCAAAACCTTCTTTCGTTTTGACCTGACCAGAACGAACTTCATTTGTATCGGGTTTCCAGGCAATTATTGCCTTAGCTCTTGCGCCTCCGGCGGAGGTGCCTACCTGTAAAATATCCGCCATGGCCTGATCCTTACTTCCGTCACCGAATGAAACCTTGATATCTTCCCGCTGTGAGAGTATCTCTGATGCAAGCTCAACCATTTGATCAACATGTATCTGATTTGATGTTGACCGCTTGGGTCCTATTGCTGGTAAATACTCCAGAGCACCCATACCCCTGTCACCGGTATAGCAAAGACGTTCTATTGCATTAAAGGATTGTGGTGTTCGACCCTGTCCCGCCAACCAATTATCAATCAGTGCATGACCAAACTTGTCTGGCAACGAATCAGCAAGCAAGCCAGGTAAGCCATAAAAGGTCTTATATTCAAGATCAGAAAATTGATAAACAACTTCTGGCAACAGTGGCATATTCAAAGGCGATACTTCTATTTGTCTTTCAACGAATGATGAGTCATATTGAAATGAAGCAAAGTCTTCACCTTCTTCCAGTGTCACAGCACCAAGGGTATTGCCCCATAGTTTGACCTCTGCAATGCTAGTCATTCATCTTCCTTCCATTTCCAGGATTTTATAGGGCCCAATTCGTTCATTCCCTTCGAAGCACGCATCCTTATCTTTCTTTTCTGTTTTAATAAATCCATAGGCTTAGTACCCGGTTCAGGTATCAGACAATCCAGGTTATCCATTAGATTCAATACTCGAAAAATTCTGATAATGCTCAACATTTGACCTGAGGCTCCACCCTCAATACGTTCAACTGTCCTCTTGGCTACACCTGCTTGTTTTGCTACAGCTGCTTGTGTCATATTTAATTCAATTCGACGATTCAAAATCCGCTGGCCAATTTCAGCCAGAATCGATTCATCTGTCAGTAGATTCGTTATTTTCATAGTCGTAATTATTGACGAATTAATATCTATATGAGCTTTATATCGTAATTATTGGCGAATTATAAACTATTATGAAGAAGATTAGCAGATTGAAAGGAAATCAGGGACAGACCACTCATTTTCTATAAATTGAACGTCCACTTAATACTGAAAGCGGACCTTCATCCTTAGCTAGTTGTTTCTGCTGGCAGAATAATCACTTTACATCTTGGATAATCCAAATGGCAGCCATTGAACAAATGGCAAGTTCTTTTGCATAGCGACACAAGCATGAGCATCAAAGGGACTTCAATTAAGACGCCCACCACCGTAGCTAATGCCGCACCAGAGGATAATCCGAAAAGAATTACTGCGGTTGCTATTGCCACCTCAAAATGGTTAGAGGCCCCAATCAGAGCGACTGGTGCAGCATCATGGTAGGAAAGTTTTAACCACCTTGCTAATAAGAAATATCCAATGGTGAAAATAAAGATTGTTTGTAAGAAAAGTGGGATGGCAATCCACAAAATAGTAAGTGGATTATTGATAATGACGTCGCCCTTAAATGAGAAAAGTAGAACCAATGTTAAAAGCAAAGCAGTTATACTGACAGGGGTAAGCCAATGTAAAAAATTTTCATTGAACCACGCCATCCCCTTATGTTCGATAATCCACTTCCTAGACAAATAGCCTGCAATTAAAGGTAATGCCACATAAATCGAGACCGAAAGCAACATCGTTTGCCAAGGCACAGGCATGGAATTTACATTTAGCAATAATCCTCCCAGGGGGCCATAGAGCAAAAGCATCATTAAGGAGTTGATTGCAACCATGACCAGCGTTAATCCGTCGTTGCCTTTTGCGAGAGAACCCCACATTAGAACCATTGCAGTACAAGGTGCTATTCCCAGTAAAATTGTACCTGCGATATAACTCCGCCATAACTCTACTTCTTCACCATTTGAAAGAATTTCCGTGCCAGGCAAAAAATCTTTAAATAAATACCCTAAAAAAAAATAAGAGATCGCAAACATACTAAATGGCTTGATAGCCCAATTAATGAACAATGTAAGGAACACGGGCTTTGGTGTTTTTGCTGACTTAATGACCTGACCGAAATCAATTTTTACCATAATCGGATACATCATGAAGAACAGGCAAACAGCGATAGGAATAGATACCTGATAAACCGAAAAATCATTTAGTGCTGTAGCAATATCAGGAGCTACATTTCCTAAAAGGATACCACCTATAATGCACAGTAACACCCAAGCAGTTAAGTACTGTTCAAAGATAGTTAACTTTTTCTTTGCCATATAAATTCAACATTTATTAATTTCATTTTTAATGATGACCAATTACTAGATAGGTACCTGAGTCAAAATATTCTCTATCTATAAGGAGGCTCTATATCTCCTGCAATATCCATTTTGGGTCTAATAACAGTATATCAATGTTAATAGCCTAACGTCCGCTTTCGCTGGATAGCAGACGGTTTGATTGATGTAATGATAATTAAAAATATAGTGAACTATGGCTCATCTAGTCTCAATGAGGCTCACATATACAATCTAATAGGCACAGACTGTCATGCATTGTACCGGATCGGAATTATTGCACTTTCCTGAACTATCGAATCCAGACGATGCTTCGCATCTTGATAAATCGAATTTCGCTGTCACGCGCGTCCCATCACTAGCCTCGTAGTGACAACTAAAAGTATATGTTTTGTTTAAATCTGCTCCTACAAACTTACTAACAGGATAGGATCCATTCTTCCTTGAACTAGTGAAGGTAAATCCAGCCTTCATTGTAATCTTATCTGTAGGCTCAACTTCGGAAGTAATTTTTGGGCAACGCACATAGTGCGGAAAATCAGCATAAGCGTATTCTATAGTCGCGACAAACGTTACGATAAGAAAAATCAATGTTCTTTTCATTATTTATCTCCTTGAGCAACAGAATGTTACTTATATCAACTATTTTAATCACTTAGACTCACCTTTCATACCCCATAAATTAGGGATATTGACAGTCCGCTTTCGCTGGAAAGCAGACAGTCTGCTTCATACTGAAAGCGGACGGTCGATAGTTTATTTATTTTATATTCTTTTTATATGACCTTTGGGTCATATATAACGAGTATTTCCAGAATCATGGGGAGAATTGCCTGGCTATTCCGAAACCAACAAAATTATCAGATGCATTGTTCAGACCAACACCAAAATTTACATCCAATTGAGTATCTTTGTTAAACAGATAAGTTATACCTGCGTCGATAACACTTTGTGTATTGAGTTGAGAATCAAAAGGAATAATACTGTAGTACTCTATGAAGGTGCTCAATTTTTCAGTATGGCTAAATGAGGCGCCAATAGCAGGCTGGATGTCATACACTCGATCCCCCTCTGATTTGAACGAACTCCCCTGAACCACACCAAACAGCGATACATTACTTGATAAGGAATAATCCCATAGCAATCCCAACAGAGGATCAACATTATTTGATGTAGATGGCTTGCTTCCAACGGGTAATGAAATCATACCCAGGGCAGTTAGGTTGTATTGTTCACTTTCGTAAAGCCTGTATTTACCACCAACCGATAGATCTGATACAGAGGTATCTGAAGGTTGATTATCATCATCTTGAATATTCCAACCATCCCATAAAAAATTCAATTCAGCCTTCGGAGATACCCCTATGCGCAAGTTTAATAATGGCACTGTTTGTGTTGTGTAGTTTATCCCATTGTTATTAAAAGCATATTGATAGCCTGACTCTACATTGAACCAGCCAGGCTTGACTGTGTATGTACCCGTACTGAAGCCAGGTCTATCAGGCACAATTGGATTATCCTGTGCATACATAGCAGAATGAGAGAGCAAAAGTGCAAGTCCGCCTGTTAAACTAGATTTTCTTATCAAGATGTAATTCTCTCAGGATTGTTGTGTGTCTATTCATGTGTATGAGTATTAGGCAAGTGATCGGTATACCCATGAGAATATCTGCTCACGCTGATTGGCAGACAGTCTGCTTAATACTGAAAGCGGACATAACGATTTAGCTTATCGTCCCCGCTTGCCGCTGTCCGGTACAGCGCCTTGTTAGCAGCTACCATAGCTCTGGTGAATTTAAAGATGATGCACACTGAACCATACCTTGCGTTTTGCTAAGGATGCCTTCTACAAGTTCCTGAGCCATCCAAGCTTCTTCAGGGTATTTCAGTTTATGAGGTGGCTTAAGGTTATGGTCTGCCTTGAAGCCAGTACGCATGTAATAATTTGGATCACCATATACAAGCACTATCTTAGCACCGCGCTCTTTTAGAGTTTCAAGCCCCTTATTAATAAGCTGCGTTCCTATCCCACTTCTTTGCACAAGCCTAGTAACTGCTAAGGGAGCAAGAATATAAGCTGAAACTTCCTCAACCCCTTCAATGTTTACTGAGCTAAAAATAACGTTGCCAATAATCTCGTTATCCTGTTCTGCTACAAGAGAAAGAATTGGCAGTGCTGTTCTGTCCTCTAAAAGATCAATAGCTAGTTGAGAGACAGTTTCTGCCTCGGATTGATCAAATGTATTTTGGTAAACTATTCTGATAGATTTTTTATCGCTTTCTACTGATTCTCTTATTTTCACTGACTTTCCTATAGGCTGCTAACTAGTGCTTATTGGACAGTTTTAAGCATTTATGCTGATAAGTCTAATGTCCGCTTCATACTGAAAGCGGACGTTTAGGTGTAAATTAATGGTAGGAAACTAAACTCCTTAAATTGACTGGATTAGAAGTCATGACACCTAGAATATTCATTGAATAGTGAGGATAAATCAAAGAACATAGCGCCTGTATGCCCCACAATAATGACAAATGGATACCCCCTTCCTCAACAGAAGAGATCATTAAGAATCTTTTGGTTCCTCCGCAGTATTATATACGTCATCTGGTCAAAAAAAACCTGCACAAGGGCGAACCAGAATTACACTTGTTACCATTTTTGGTAGACAGGAAAAGGCAAGCCATTGACATAGGTGCCAACAAGGGCGTTTATACTCATCTGTTGGCCAGACTTGTACCCTTTGTTCATGCCTTCGAACCCAACCCTAAAATGTACAAGGTTCTGTCTAGGGGATTACCTGTCAATGCCAGAGCCCATGAAATAGCATTGTCTGATCTATCGGGTTCTGGAGAATTGCTAGTGCCAATGAGTAAGTGAAAAAATTCATATTCCAATCAGAGGGCTAGCCTGAGCAGACGGTCATTCAAGGGCGATCGTGGGGTCGTGCAAGTTGAAACGCGCACACTGGATTCCTACGCACTAGATAATGTTGGATTTATAAAAATCGATGTTGAGGGTTTTGAGCACACGGTGCTTGCTGGTGCGAAAGAAACATTAAATATTTGTCGCCCAACCATGTTGATTGAACTGGAAGAAAGGCACACTGAGGTAGCCATAAAATCATTAGTAGAAGACGTAGAGTCTTATGGTTATAAAGCGTACTTCCTTCGCAATCGGCAACTGACACCCTTCACACGATTTGATCCGGAATCAGATCACCGTAACCCTGTAACTCGCGGTGACTATGTCAATAATTTTATATTTTTGTCGGAATGACCAACTAAATTCCCATTACCGAATGTCTGCTTTCGCTGGGAAGCAGACATAACGCCGCAAATCACCGGTGACAGAAAGCATAGCGAGAAACGAGCGGCGCTTTTTGGCGTCCGAGTTAATTTGCCTTGTTATATGATCATTCATATTTGCGCCCATTATGCTTAAGCCAA
>PVMK01148960.1_pt1 | contig 19094 bp, 21 predicted proteins | sample 1853481 | NCBI WGS metagenome assembly PVMK01 (sample SAMN08533507, study PRJNA380276) | Marine sediment metagenome, whole genome shotgun sequencing project. | reverse complement strand
GAATTCCTGGTGCTCAATGGCATCCAGACCCAATCGGCACTGACCCACCAGGTACTGGAACACGTACCGGAACTGGAAATACTGGGAGTCGATGTGCTTAGAATCAGCCCGCAGTTTCAGCATACACTGCGGATTATTGAAATTTTTGATGCGGCACGCAAGGGTGTTGATTTGGGGCCCCTGGGGGAGGAATTACTCAGTTTGCTGCCGCTGGGCGCATGTAATGGCTACCTGGTTGACCAGGCAGGAATGGAATATGACACTTCACAAGTTGCTTGATCACCACCACCGCCAGATGAACCGGAAAGCCTGGCGCGATCTTCGCCAGTTTACCGCCGCCCTGGCAAAAACCGGCCAATTGAAGTCTGTCCCCCAGAACGTATCACCAGCCCTCCAGATCACCGAGCTATGCCATCGCAGCCTGCTCAAAAATGGCCCGGCCTTGCTGTTTGAAAACCCTCAAGACCATGACATGCCGGTACTGGGAAACCTTTTTGGAAATGAGCAAAGGGTGCTGGCTGCACTGGAGTTGGAAAACCGGCAGGAACTGCGTGAACTGGGACGGGAATTCGCCTTCCTGAGAAACCCCAGCCTGCCCGACAGCCTGCCTTCAGCACTGGACGCAGTTCCGGGGTTTGCAAGGCTGGCGCACATTACGCCCGTCAAGAAGGACACTGCACCCTGGCAGGAGCATGTGACAGAGGGGCCGGATGTTGACCTTGGATCACTGCCCATTTCGACTTGCTGGCCTGAGGATGCCGCTCCCCTGATCTCCTTTGGTATGGTGATTACACGCGGACCCAACAAACCGCGGGTCAACCTGGCCATCTACCGGCAACAGCTGATCGGCAAAAACAAGCTGATCATGCGCTGGCTGCCCCACCGGGGCGGCGCCCAGGATTTTCGTGAATTCCAGCTGAAGCATCCCGGTAAACCATTTCCGCTTGCGGTCGTTATCGGCGCCGACCCGGCAAGCTTGCTGGCCGCGGTGACACCCATACCGGACACGCTGTCTGAGTACCAGTTTGCCGGCCTGCTGCGTGGCCGCAGGAGCAGGATCGTCTCATCCGCCCTGACCGGCCTGCCCATACCGCAAGGTGCTGAAATCGTGCTGGAAGGACACATCCAGCCCGGTGAAATGGCCACCGAAGGACCTTTTGCTGACCATACGGGCTATTACAATGCCACCGGGGACTTCCCGGTATTCACCGTGGAACGCATCAGTCAGCGTGACAATCCAGTCTACCTGACAACCTACATGGGCAAACCGGGAGAGGACGAACCCTCGATCATGGCTTCGGCTCTGAATGAGATGTTCATACCGCTGTTGCAGGAACAGTATCCGGAAGTCGTGGATTTCTACCTGCCGCCAGAGGCCTGTTCTTACCGCGTAGCCATCGTCAGCATCCGCAAACAGTATCCCGGCCATGCACGCCGGATCATGTTCGGCATCTGGTCCTGGCTGCGGCAGTTCACCTATACCAAGACCATCATCGTCATTGATGACGACATCGATGCCCGCAACTGGAAAGAAGTGATCTGGGCCATATCCACCCGCGCTGATCCCGTACGCGATACCGTACTGGTCGAAAATACCCCCATCGACTACCTGGATTTCGCCAGTCCCAAACCCGGTCTGGGCGGCAAGATGGGCATAGACGCCACCAACAAGATAGCGTCGGAAACCAACCGTGACTGGGGCAGGATCGCCACCATGGACAACGTCACCAAAGAGCAGGTCGAGCACATCGCACAGACTTTGGGCTTGTAAGGAAAAGTGATGGGGGTTTTATTGTTGGGCCTCTCGCGCCTTTTGACATGACTGTTTTGTCAAGTAACAGGGATTACCCAGTTGGGCGCGATTAAATGTGCTGAGTTTCTCCTTGCCCTCTACCATCCTGGTGACAGCCAGGAGTTTATACATGCCAAAGCCTTGATCATGATATACGCATTGTTCCCACCCAATGTTGTCGGGAAGGTCAACAACCAGCACACTATCCGGACCGTATTTACACTTGGCCCAGTCAGCGTATTTCGTTTCTCCCTGGATGTATTCACAAGCTACTGCATTCATGCCAACGACCGCCAGCAGACTTGCAAGCATCAGTGTCAGAATTTTGTCCATTTCCGTTCCTCCACAAGTACAGAAAATACCGCCACCGTTTTCACCAGTATCCGTGACCACGCAGATGGATACTTTAAAAGCAGGCAACACTACTTTATCTTATGAAGAATGAGGGAGTCCATGACACAGGACAAGCTTTCAGCCAGATGATTCTGACTCTCAGTTTGGCACAAGCCCGTTCGGAGTAAGGGGTCTTATTCCAGGACCCTTTGCAACACGATGTTGCACGAAGGATTCGGCCTCAGGGCTCAGCGCCCACTTCGAGGCCATCCTCGTCCAACACCGTGATCGGTATTCCCAGCGCTTCGAGTTCCGGACGGATGGCCGCTTCATCGCCTACTACCACGATGGCCATGTTGCCGGGCTGAATCAGCCGGGCGGCCAGTTTGTCGAGTGTTTCCTGGTCCGTTTCCCGCAGGATATTGTTTTGCTGCGTACGATAATTCAACGGCAAATCATAGCGCAGGATGTTACCCAGCAGGCCCAGCTTGCTGCCGGGGGTTTCATAGCGCAGGGCGTCGCGCTGTCCGATAGCGCTGCGCATGAAATCGTACTCTTCCCCGGTCATCCCTTCAGCTGAGTAAGTTTCCAACTCGTTGATCACCTCGGTGACCGAGGCGGCCGTGGCCTCCTTGTTTACCTCGCTGGAGAAACGGAAGCTGCCCAGTTCTTTGCCTCCCCGGAAACCGCTGCGCGCGCCGTAGGTGTAACCCTTGTCTTCGCGCAGGTTCAGGTTGATGCGGCTGTTGAATGTACCACCCAGCGCGAAGTTCATCAGGCCGGCCCTGTAGAAATCACCCAATGCGTCGTACTTGATCGAGGGCTGCGCAGTACGCAAGCTGGACTGTGCGGCGCCTTCCTTGTTGACCAGGTACATTCTGCGGCCGGAGATCTCGGGCATTTCGTCAATGGCCTCGCGGTAGACTTCCGAGATTTCCAGTTCGGCAAAGCCCTGAAGCGCCGCAATAATGTCGGCTTGCGGCAAGCTGGCGCTGACCATGATCCCGGTGAGATGCGATGGAATATGGGCAGCATAATAAGCTTTCACGTCATCCAGCGTGATACTCTCCACGGTGCCGGGCAATCCAGCCATCGGGTAGGAAAGCGGATGATCGGGCCCATAAAGAACGGAATTTATGGCCCGTCCCGCCAGGCCCTGGGGCGTCTTGCGGCTCTGCATCAACCCTTCGATGGTCTTTGACTTGATGCGATCGAAATCTTGCTGGGTGAAGGCCGGTTTCAGCACACGTTCCAGCATCAGCTCCATGGCTTTGTCCAAGTGCTTGCTCAGGGTGTTGACCGTGACCGTCGTCGTATATACGCCTGAATGAACAGAAACACTCGCTCCGATACGTTCGAGTTCCTCCGTGAATTCTGCCGCGGTGTGCTCTTTAGTCGCCTCACTCATCAGTAATGTGGTTAACGAGGTCAGCCCGGCCTTGCCGGCCGGCTCGTCCCGCTGGCCCATCTCGAATGAAGCGCGTACCGTGACGGTGGGCGTTTCCTCGTTGGGTACCGCAAGCACCCGCACTTTGTTGACCAGCGAGGTGTCCCAGATGGCAGGGAGTTCAACGCTGGGGTTGGCGCCGGGCGTGGGTTTCTGACTGCGGTCAAAATTGTCCACCACCGGACGCAAGGGCAGTTCAGCGTCTTTATCCGGGAAGCTCTCTGGGATGTTGCGCGCCGGCAGTTCAAAATTTTGTTCGGCAGCAGCCAGCTCGATAGAGCCATTGGGCACAATGCTCAGAATCACCGCGGGTTTGTCCAGGATGTATTTATCGAACACACGCTTGACGTCTTCGGCCTGCACACCCAGGTAGCGCTCGATTTCGGCGCCAATTCCTGCCGGGCTACCCTGGTAGGTCTGGAAAGCGGCCAGCGTTGAAACCTTGCCACTGACACTTTGCAGGCCAAATACACGCCGTGATTCGAATTGGGCTTTGAACTTCTGCAAATCGTCTTCGCTGACTTCACGCGCGGCAAATTCCGCTATGGTTTCGCGGATAGCGGTTTCCATTTCAGCCAGCGTTTCGCCAGAGCTGGGGTTTTGGATGACAATGAAGTACATTTCACAGGCCAGTTCGCGGCAACTGTGCCGCACGAATGCCTGTACAGCGCGACCGGTCTGCACCAGGCGCTGGTACAACAGTGAAGCTTTTCCCTGTCCCATGATTTGGGCCGCGGCGTCCAGTGCCGCTTCATCCTCGTGCGCCAGGTAAGAGGTCGGGATCAGCAGCGCGATAGCCGGCAGATGAATGTTGTCTTCCATGGTGATGTAGCGGTCCGCATCCAGCTTCGCTGGCTGCTTGGGCAGGTTCTCTACCCCGGGACCAGCCGGAATCGGGCCAAAATATTTCTTGACCAGGCGCAGTGTTTCCATTGGATCGATGTCGCCGCCGATGGTCAGGGCCGCGTTGTTCGGGCCATACCAGCGCAGGAAAAATCGTTTAAGGTCAGTGACATCAGCCCGGTTCAGGTCTTCCATCCACCCGATCACCGGCCAGGAATACGGGTGGCCATCCGGATACATGGCCTTGTTCAGGGTTTCAAAAACGCGCCCGTAGGGCTGATTGTCGTAACTCTGGCCACGTTCATTCTTGACCGTTTCGCGCTGAATCTCGAATTTCTCCTGGGTCACAGCGTCCAGCAGCAGACCCATGCGATCAGCCTCCAGCCACAGGGCGGTTTCGAGCTGATTGACCGGCAGTGTTTCGAAATAGTTGGTCCGGTCCGAGTTGGTGCTGCCGTTCATCGTACCGCCGGCATTGGATATGATCTTGAAATGTTCATCATCGCCCACATTTTCCGAACCCTGGAACATCATGTGCTCGAAGAAGTGTGCAAAACCGGAACGGCCCACCTCTTCGCGGTTGGCGCCAACATGGTAAGTCACGTCCACGTGCACCAGTGGATCGGAGTGGTCCTCGTGCAGGATCACGGTCAGGCCATTGTCCAGCCTGTACTTGGTGAAGGGGATGGAAATACCACTGTCATCACCCTTGAATTCATCCACCAGCGTGAAGCCCTCCGGTAAGGCCGGCGCCTCGCTTGGGCGATTCGGAATGAGACACGGCCTCTTCCTGGTCAACTTTGCAGGCTGCCAGGACCAGCAGCAGAGAAAGAAAAATCAGCTTTTTCATTTAGATTTCCGCGGAGATACAAAATAGCCGGCAACTTTACCACAATGCCGCATGAAATTAGTGTGCCTATGGTTGGGGGCGCGGCTTGTTTAAACACGTCTCTTCTGATCAGGTAATGGCGGCAAGAATTTCTGCATACCTCGGATGATCACGAACGCTGTCCAGGTCGGAATCATGCAACAGCCATTCCCGGCTGATATTGCCGATCTTGACGAAGCAATGCTCCAGGCAGTCCAGGGCCTTCTCGACATTCCCGTCCGACGCGTAAAAGCAGGCGGCGTTGTACTGGATAATGGAATCCATTGGGGCTTTGGCTATTGAGGCTTGCATCCATCCATTTGCTTCCTCCCGCTCTCCCAATCGCAACAGGGCAAGCGCCCCTATGTTCAGCGCACGGTTGTCATCCGGGTTTAAATCGAGCACCGATCTCACCCGTTCTATTCCTTTGCGGGTCACCTCCAAAGCCTTTTTGTTGTCGTCGAGGCTGACATGCAACTGGGCCTGGAGCAGCACGCTTTGGTAATCTTCCGGCCGGACTTTGGCCGCGCGTTCAAAAAGTTTCAGGGCCCGCTTGATCTCGCCTTCGTGGATCTTGGCGCGGCCGAAAAAATACCAGGCATCGTAATTTTTCGGATCCAGTTCAACGGCTTTTTCAAACTCGACTTCTGAATTTTCATAATCCTGAACCATGCAATATGCAATGCCGGCGGATACATGGGATTCGGCCAGGTCCGGCGCCAACTCCAGCGCCTTCTTACTGGTGCGCAGGGCCTCATCGCGGTTCACGTCGGTGGCGTTGAAATACATGTGCTCAAAACCGTAGGTATAAGCCAGGCCGGCCCAGGCACGGCCGTATTCGGGGTCCACTTCCAGCGCCCGCGTGAACATCTGGCGGGCATAAACCGTGTCCTCGATATCGTGCTTGGCGAAATAGCTCTGCCCGCGCAGAAAGAAATCATAGGCCTTACTATCAACCTGTTTAAACGTGCTGACGCTTTCGCGCTTAAGGGTCACACTCAAAGAGTGAGCAATGGAATCGGCAATCTCCTCCTGGATTGCAAAAATTTCTTCCAGTCTGCGATCAAACTGGCGCGACCACAGGTGAAATCCATCAGAGGTCTTGACCAACTGCGCGGTGATGCGCAACTGCTGGCCGGATTTACGTACGCTGCCCTCGAGGACTGACTGCACCTTCAGCCTTTTCCCGATCTCTGTGACATCAATACCTTTACCCCCAAAGTGAAATGCCGATACACGGGATGCGACCTGCAGATTAGGCACCTTGCATAGTGCATTCAGTATTTCTTCCGCGATGCCTTCACAAAAATAGCCCTGGTCGCCCTGCTCGCTCATGTCATCAAACGGCAGGACGGCGATGGAGGGCGTTGCATCTTGCAGGTCATCCAATTCGATTTCAGCCGGCTTCACTTCACCGGCTGAATCTTTGCGAACGCCTTCAGGTGTAACTTCATAGGCCCAGGCGAGCACCAGTGCGATCGGCAAACCAAGCAAAACGCCAACGACCAACAGGGTAAGCGCCCAGGATGGAAGGGTCAGCGCCTCGAATGTCACCTCACCCACCTGCATGACGATCCAGCCAACAATGACGTAAGCTATCCCCACGCGGATAACTTTTCTTTTCTTCAACTGGTCCCAAAAGCTCTTGATGGGCTGCTCACTCATTCGGTTGGATATTTGGGGTCAGAGTAAAAACTACTCTATTTGACAGAATTTGGCGAGGGTTTCAGTAGTTTTTACTCTGACCCCAAATATCACAGATACCGGGCAACGCGCTGAGCAATGGTATGGGTGAGTTGGGTGAGATCCTCACTGGACGGCGCCTTGCCCCAGTGTAACCGTGCACGGGGTCCATGAGGGTTGTCGCTGTAAACACCATCCAGAAAAAGCATGTGAAAATGGATATTGAGGTTGAGGGCGCCGCCAAAACGCTGGATCAGGGTCACCGCGCCGTTTATCCACGGTAACTAAATTCTCCCGGAATCAGGCTCAATGGTCACCGCAAACGGATCCTCTCTCCCGGCAAACAAGTTTTCAATCACTTGTCGTTCGCGGCTGGTAATCGTTTCCAGGAACCATTTGGCCCCGTTCATTGACCGGTAGGCACGAAATGCATTTTCCAGGAAATTTTGCAAAACCCCCAGGCCGGCAGCCCATGCCGGGCCACGGCAGAGACGTAATGCTGCATAAATATACGATTTGCTCACCACCCAGTCCAGGTGGCTGCCTATGTCGTACAATAAATCGATTTGCAGGGTTCGTTCAGGGTGATTTTTGCATTCACGGTAGGCGTGGGCGTAGACATCTGCACTGATCGGCGTGTCCCTGGCAAAATCCCGCTCCAGCACATGAGCCAGGGCAATATCCAATTCCTCACTCAGGGCCTGCAATTCCATTGCGCGACCAACAGTTTCGATCAAGTGTGCCGGCAACAGGCGAACCATAATGGGTTCGATTCGCTCCAGTTCTTCGTCGCGTTGTTCAAATCCGGTAGCGCCATACAGGTCGCTGAAAAAAAAATTCACCGCTCGTCCGTAGCGCTCACTGGCGTACAGATCGGCAAAACTGACAGTCAAGCGTTGTGCCTGCCAGGTGCGCAGCCTGGCTACCCATTCCAGCGGACCTTCTCCACGATTTTGCGCTTGGTGAAGTCGATTGTTGCGGTCAATTTGCGACTTCAAAAAGCGACGGATTCTTACAATTTCGGGCTTCATTACCGACCTCTGTATCCTCACCATCATCACCACCAAAACGCAGCAATGTCAATGGCGTGGAGTCGTTTATTCCGAGCGGAGCATAGGTAACCGGCAGGTCTTCGGGTAATTTTCCAAATGCGATTGCATCGATGATGCATAAGTAAAATAAACGCTACATTGCGAGAAACCCAGTGCTGCTAAATATCGTGTTTTCTCGGCTACTCACCCCATTCATTCCGAAATTTCAGCAAATGTTGCCACCCGTGACTGAATTGATCGGTGCCAAACCTCTATTTCACGCCAATTCCTGCCTGCAAGACGAAAGCCACCGTGCCGCTGTGGTTACCAGAGGTAGAAGAAGGGGTCGGACCAGCGTAACTACCTGAATTAAAGAGAATCAAAGGTGGTTTCAAGCGCCATTACCGTTTAGAAGGCTGTTTTAGAACTCAAAATTCTCTTTTGAAGGTTCATTTCGCACCAAGAGCATGACTTAATGCTACATTTTGCCCATGGAATTAATGTTCTAAACACAAAAATATGCAAAATATCAGACCTTAACTCTTAATATTCAGCAGCTTACATAGGTCCGACCCCAAAATCTTCCCCAAAATCTTCCTGTATCAGTGAAGTCCATTTGCGTACAAATGACATAGTAAAATCCATGGTAGTCTGGCAATGATTGCACTGAAGAGGGTTGATCGATGTTTTTATCTCTTGAAGATTTGTTGCAGCCGAAGGAAGTCAAGCGCCTGCTGGAAATCGCTGGCACGATCAGCTTTGTCAACGGGCGAATGACCAACCCCGGCTCAAATATCAAGCACAATCTGCAACCACAGCCGAGTGACCCGCTCTACCAGGAATCGGCACAGATTGTCAGGCAGGCAATTTTCCGCAACCTGAGCATCCGCGAATTCTGCCAGCCGGAGGCCCTTGCAGCGCCCATGCTCTGCAAATACCAACCGGGCATGCATTACGGGCGGCACGTGGATGCCGCCTTGTTAAACACTCAGCCAGCGTTGCGCTCGGACGTATCCTGTACGGTCTTTCTTTCCGACCCCGACAGTTATGAAGGGGGGGAATTGTCAATAGAAATTGGCCAGGAAACAGTCGATTTTAAAGGCACACCCGGCGCAGCGATTGTCTACCCTTCAACCTTTTTCCATCAGGTGAAACCGGTCAAATCCGGCCAGCGCATCGTCAGCATCACGTTCATGCAGAGCGCGGTCAGGGACCCGGCCAAAAGGGAAATTCTTTTTACGCTTGCTAACTTCATCAATCGCGAGCACCAAAAAATTGGTGCGATTTCGCGGATGGAGTTGGAGTTTGTGCGCAATAACCTGACGCGCATGTGGCAAGGAAACTGATGCCATAAAGGCCCTTTAGATTACATGGTAACCGAACTTTTCTATTGCGCGGCTGACTTTGGGCCGGGTGTTTGCCAGTCTTTCGATTAAGGCCAGCCCTTGCTTAATTTCAGGTCCCGCATTCTGCCTTGCTTCCTGGATCCGGAGCGTTCGCAATGCTGCGTTGAACGGGTATTGCGGGGCCTTGGAATAATGGTTAAGAACGGAACTGTTCATTAGGAGATCGAGCGTTGACGGGTCATCGGCAAGACCAAAAAAAAGCATCATCGTTTTCAAGCTGTCTTTGGTGTCAGACAGGAACTCATCAAAATCCTGAAAACAGGTTTGCTTCGGGCAAGTTTCAGCGATGACTGCAAGTTTCATCAGTTCGACCAGCCAGGCCAGGCCGGCCAATTCTCCCAAAGAAAGCTCATCGAGCGTAAAGTCCAGAGCGCCCAGTAAAGTCCGCAGATCCTGGTAGCGGTTTTGCGCAAATCCCCTGAGGTCAACTGCATAGTCTTTGGCACCGAGCATGATTGACACGTATGCTTCCGCCGACATGGCCAGAAGCAGAGCACGGTTGGATGAATTCATGGCCAACAACGGCACGCCGAGATTGCTTGTGAAACTGGTGGCCTTGATCATCGCTACATCACTTCGCACAAACGTCCTGCTCAACAGCCGGTAATGAAACTCCAGTTCCTCCTCAATCCTGGCTGATAAATACGGAGCAGACCTGGCGCTCACGTCCTGCCAGGCTTCGGACAAGGTCCTTAGAACCAGCGGTTCGCGCAAGGCAATAACCCCGCCAGCCTCTGCGAGCAGACGTGAAATCAGGGTTGAGCCACAATGACCAATGTGAAAAATAAAGTGGGCCGGCTGCGGACTGCCTGTCGTGCCCCGGGTCACGTTCCTGATGACCTCCAGTGGCAGCCACATACCAACGGACTCCGGGGATAAGGCCCTTTGGTCAAGAAAAATCGCTCGTTTGTAGAAATCTGCGTTCGCTTCGATCACCAGGCCCTTGTCTGCTGACCGGTTGATCTGGTGCAAATAGAGCTCTGGCGAGGTGGCGATACTTTTCAGAAGAGCAGGCAGGCGATCTTTAAAAGCAGCTTGCATGGGGGCCTCAACGTATGTCGTTCCGGTTCCAGATCCGGGGGAAGAGTTCTCCGTGCAGGGGTTCGCCGTCGGTGAGATTCATTGGCGGCAGGGTTTTTGCGAGGTTCGGATTCGTGATGAAGGTTCCCGGGCGGTCGTCCCAGGTGACATCTTCTCCGATGTAGCGCAAGGCCAGGCCCCGCCGGCGTCCCGTGGCGGTGAGGTTCCCGGGCGCAAAATGCAGGGTCAGCGGATGATGCACGACCACGTCACCTGGCGCCAGGTCCCAAAACAACATTTCATTTTCACTGATCAGCTGCTCTGGATCCGGCATCTCCTCGAGTCCGGCTTCGCGGTAAATATCGGCAAAATGCGAGCCGGAGCCAAAAGTCGCCGGTGCATAGAACTTACCCCACTTGTGTGAACCTTTGATGTATTGCACTGCTCCGGCTTCCTCGGTGACCGGATCGAAACCAGCCCAGATGGAAATAATCTGGCTGCCGCGAATGGGCCAGTAGGGCAAGTCCTGGTGAAGCGGGGTGTGTTCTGCAGTCCGGGGTTCTTTCACCAGCAGCTGGTCATAGAAAAAACGGAGTTCTTCCGCCTGCATGAATTCCGCTGCCAGCCGGGGCAGCGGGGAAGAACGCATGAATTCATTGAAATCCGGGTCCCGGCGCCAGATGAAAAAATCCCCATAATAGCGCCCGGTTTTCCCATCCGGGGTGTACTCCATACTGCCGGGACCGGGGTTTGCCAGGATGCGGTCGGTGGCTTCACCCATGCGGGCAATCCACTCCGGGTCAAGGACATTCCGCACCACGCAAACACCATTTTCTTCGTATTCGCTTATGGTTTGTGCATCTGTAATCGAAAGTTCGACTTTCATGACGGTGTGACCTCTCAAGGTTAATCCGGCGCGCCTTGCAACAGCGGCGAGATTGCTGCAATGGTTAACGGGTGATAGCCGACGCGGGCCTCTGCAAAAAGTGACTGGGCCAACGCACGGTCTTCACCGTTATCGACCAGAGCCTGGTATACAGGTTTCACTAACCGGGTACGTCCGTACCGGTTCAGATAGGAACGCATTTCGTCATAAGCCGGACGGTAGTTTCTGGCGGCAGCCTGGATAAACCACGTCCGGGCAATTTCTGAATTCCTGGCCGTACTCAAGCCCAGCGTCTGATCGAGTTCCCGCAGTTGGTCTTCTGACAGGTCAGCGGGAAGTGCTTTGATGAAAGCGACCATCGCCTGGGGACTCCAGTCTGCTACCGGCAAATCATCTACCGGCCGCTCACCACTGGACCAGGTAAAGGCCATGCTGGCAGCTTCTTCCAGGCTCCTCGATGAGGGAACCGCTGCGCCATCGGGAATGCCCGGTTGGTATAACCACTGCTCAACCTGCGCCCGTGAATAACGCCCCGGAAATTTCTGCAACAGATGAGTATCAATGTAATCGAGGAATTGCTCACTGTTGATGGCCTGGAATCTGAAATGCTCGAAATACCCGGCCAGGTACGCATCGAATGTGTCCCGGCCGAATGCCGCCTCCAGCGTTTCCAGCATCAACTGGCCTTTGGAGTATTCCAGTCCGTCCTGGCCAATGTCCGGGTCTTCGAATTGAAAAACCGGTGCCAAATGCTGCATTTCCACCGCAACGGTCTCCAATCCCTCAAGCAGGCCCTGGTAAGTCAGCAGTCTCTCCTCGTCGGCCCGCTCCTTGCCATACAATTCCTCCATCAAGCGGGCATCCAGGTAGGAAGTCGTTCCCTCGCTCAGCCAGATATCCCGCCAGGTGGCGGTGCTCACCAGGTTGCCGGACCAGGAGTGCGCCAACTCATGGGCAATCATGGAAACCAGGCTGCGGTCACCCGCGATAACGCTGGGCGTGATAAAGGACAGGCGTGGATTTTCCATCCCGCCATAGGGGAAAGCTGGGCGGCAGGATCAAAAGGTCATAACGGCCCCACTGGTAGGGGCCGTAAAGGGCTTCCGCCGCATCCAGCATGGCCTGGGTGTCGCCAAACTCCCAGGCGGCATCCTGTAATATCTCCGGTTCCGCGTATACACCAGTATCCTCGCCAATAGTTTCAAAAAATACATTGCCCACCGCCAGGGCCAGCAGGTAGGAAGGGAATAGGGCTGCGGCATGGAGAAATGATATTCGCCGCTTCTCACGGCCAGTGGATCATTGTCCGCGCTCATCAGGGCCAATAATTCCGATGGTGTATGGATATTTGCTTCGTAAGTGAAGCGAACACCCGGAGTATCCTGCAGCGGCACCCAGCTACGGGCATGGATCGACTGCGACTGGGTGAATAAGAAAGGGATACTCTCCGCCTGCCGTAAGTTCCCGGCGGCAGCCACATGAGCGCCGAGGCATCCGGTCCGGTCTGGTAATCAATTTTAAGCAGGAATTCTGATTCACCCTGGAAACCATCAGGCAAGTGAATCCGGATAGCCTCCCCCTTGACCGGGTCTGCTTCGCCAACATCAAAAGTGGCCGGCTTTGCCTCCATTTCACCCGCATAAACCTGGATACCGCTGATCTGAAGCCCCCGGCTGTCCAGCACGATGGTCATTGCACCAGGATCCAGTCGTTTCATGTGGAGAATGGCGTAACCGGCCAGTACTGCCGGTCAAAATCCACCTTCAGGTCCAGTTCCAGGTGACGGGTCGCGAACTGGTCGCTGTTGGCAAAGGAAAAATAATCGCTGGCAGGATCATATTCAGTCCAGGAGCAGGCTGAAAAGACCGTGGCAGACACGAGTACGCCAATCAATAAACGAAGCATGCCAGTATTTCCACCTGTCACTTAAAAATGCCGAAATAGACCACGTAAAACCATGATAACAGCCCGTGAAGGATCGCCCAGCCCAGGGAATGGTTCACATTGAACGATACCGCCATGGCCAGGGCTGAACCGAAGCTGACGCCTTGCCAGCCGACTTTTTGAATTGTTACTTGCTGCATAAATTACTCCTTGGTTTAAAACATCTGCTTATCTTAAAGGATTGATGCTGCAGATCACCTTATAATCCGGTCATGCCAGCCGCTGATTCCCCATCTGTTTCCCCGTCCACTGCACTATCCGGTTGGATCGACGCACCGTTGGTCGAAATTGTGCCCCAGGACCGCGAGGCGCATGTGTGTTATTGCAGCTATTTTGCCGACAGCGTGCTGGACCGTTACCCGGAATGGGCGGAAGGGCTTGACCAGCACCAACCACCCGAAGCGCAAGCGCTGGAAGCTTTAATCACGGAAGCCGGGCTGGATGCCGGCCTGAGACGCTTCCGCAACCACCAAATGCTGCGCATTATCTGGCGTGACCTGTGTGGACTGGCGACACTGGCTGAAACGTTTTCTGACCTCACCAATCTGGCGGAGGTCTGCCTGCAAGCCGCAATTGACAAGCATAGCCAGCGTCTGCAGGAAAAATATGGCACACCCCGGGCCGAGGACGGCAGTGAGCAGCGAATGTTCGTCATCGGTATGGGAAAATTTGGTGGGGGTGAGCTCAACTTGTCCTCGGACATCGACGTGATGTTCTGTTACCCGCAAACCGGTGAATGCGATGGCCGCCGAAACCTTGCCAATGACCAGTACTTCACCCGCCTGGCCCGCGCAGTGATTGCCAGCCTCGCCGAGGTGACCGGGGATGGGTTCTGTTTCCGTGTGGATACGCGACTGCGGCCATTTGGTGACTCAGGCCCGCTGACTTCCAGCATCGCAGCCATGGAGCAGTACTATCAGCGCGAAGGCCGTGATTGGGAGCGCTACGCGCTGGTCAAGGCGCGGCCGGTCGCCGGCGACCTGGAGTCGGGGGTGCAACTGTTGGAAAACTTGCGGCCGTTCATCTACCGCCGCTACATTGATTTTGGCTCAGTGGAAGCCCTGCAGGAAATGCACGCCAATGTACATGAGGATGCACGGCGTAAAGACCGCCTGGACGACATCAAACGAGGGCCCGGAGGCATCCGCGAAATCGAGTTCCTGGCCCAGTGTTTCCAAATCCTTCGCGGTGGCAGGGAGACCAGCCTGCAAACCCCGTCACTCGACCGGGCGCTGGAACAGATCGCGGCGCTGGGATTAATGAGCCCCGAAGCGGTGATCGAAGTGCGCCAGGACTACGTTTACCTGCGCCGTCTGGAAAACAGGATACAGGCCCTGCGTGACCAGCAGACCCATCGTTTACCGCCCGGTGAGGACCTCGAACGGATCACACAGGGCATGGGTGAGGAAAGCCCTGAGGCTCTCGCCAGGCATTTGTCCGGTATCCGGCAGCAGGTCTCTGAACGGTTCGAGGCAATTTTTCCTTCCCAGCCCACCCTGAAAGAAGACGACCGATGGGTCAGAGAGTGGCGCAATCTACAAACCGACCGGCAAAGTATCGACCCGGAAAGGGTCGAAGCAGTGAGTGGTCCAATGACGGTTTTTCTGCGCCGGCTCGACCGTTTTGTACTGAGCCATCGCGCCCGCGGCCGGCTGGACCGCTTCATGCCATTATTGCTGGACCGTATCGACCGCCAGTCAATGGATGAGAAAACCCTGAACCGGATTTTCGACCTGGTGCTGGCCGTCTGCAGGCGCAGCGCTTACCTGGTGCTGCTGGTTCAGCATGTGCCCGCCCTCGACCGCATGCTGGAATTATTCGCCCGCAGCGAATGGATTGCCACCAGGGTCATTCGTTTCCCGGCCTTACTGGACGAGCTGATCGACCCGTCATTGGGACAACAGATTCCGGCTGAGGCTGATCTCGTACGCAGTGTTGAGCGCCTGGTGGCCGCCAGCCAGGGCGCCGAGGCCGTATTGGAAGGGCTGAACTACCTCAAACTGGCCACTGGCTTGCGTATTGCAGTCGCGCAACTGCAAGGCACACTACCCGCTGAGGAGGCCCAGCTTGCCTTGTCCGGCCTCGCCGCCGCCATCCTGCAAGGTGTGCTCGCAATCGCCGGGAAAGAGCTTGAAACACGTCATGGCCGTTTCCCCGCCCGCGATGTCGAAGCAAGGGATAAAGAGGGCAAAAATGAGGAACAGGGTAAAGGAAACATGGCCATCGTCGCCTATGGCACCCTGGGCGCCAAAGAGCTGGGCTACGATTCGGACCTGGATATCGTGTTCCTGTTTGCGGCCGGCGATGAAATGTCCGATGGGCCGCGTCCTTTGCCTGCCGAGCGCTACTACGCCAGGCTGGCCCAGCGGATATTGAGCTTTCTGACCGTCATGACCCCTTCCGGGCGATTGTACGAAGTGGATACAAGACTCAGACCGAACGGGCGGGCCGGCGCGCTGGTCAGCAGCATCGGCGCCTACCGGGAAATACCAGCTGAATGAGGCCTGGACCTGGGAGCTGCAGGCACTGACCCGTTCACGCTTCATCGCGGGCAGCCAGGCCTTGTCTGCCCGTCTGGACCGAATCCGGCAGGAAGTACTGTGCCGGCCCAGGGACCCTGAAAAGCTGCGGTCAGATCTGCAGGACATGCGGCAGAAAATGCACAAAGCGAACGATTCAAACGCCCGTTTTGACGCAGCTCATTCGCCCAAGTATCGACCGGGTGGATTGATTGACATTGAATTCATCGCACAATTGGGTGTGCTGGCATCAGCACAAACATTTCCGAACGTATTAAAAGCCACCGGCACACTGCCTCAAATTGCTCAACTCAAGGCGATTGGATGGCTGACGGAGGATGAAGCCAGTGTACTCGAACAAACCATGAGCAGGCTCCGGCAGCAGCGCATGATTGCTTCTCTGGCGCCCGGTGAGCTTATATCACCGGTTGATACTCAGGAAGCGGCCCGGATTTTTGAACAGAAACTGGGAACCTGCCGGATTTAATAATCCGGGTGCCGTAGAATACCCGCATGACATTTTTCAGATCACTCTGTTTTGAGCACAACGGGAGGCCGTTTTGACACACCCCACCGACGCCACTGATTCCAGCCTGGAAACTGCAAGTACAAAAAGGGAATACGAAGTCAGGCGAGCCGACCTGCCCCTGTCCTGCCCGACACCCGAACAGAAGCTGTGGGATTCTCATCCCAGGGTCTACCTGCCCATTGAGAAGACCGGTTCAGCCAGCTGCCCCTACTGCGGCGCCATGTATCGCCTCGTAGATTAACCCGGATCCTTCGTGCAATATGTGGGTTAAGTAGTGCACATCGTTCAGGCGCTGGTATCGCTCAACCTGGGCGGATCGGAGCTGGTCGCCACCGAGCTGAGTGAGTACGCGGTTGCACAAGGCCACCGCGTGTCAGTGGTCGCGGCCGACGGTCCACTGGGTGACCGCGTGCGCACGTGCGGCGCTGAACATCTTGACTGGCCCATTGGCAAAAAACGGTTGCGCACCCTGCGCTATATTTCCCGGCTCAGTGAATGGCTGGATCGCGAGCGCCCCGAAATCCTGCATGTGCATTCCCGATTACCCGCCTGGATTTGCGCCCTGGCGATCCGGCGGCTGCCGCCCGCGCCAGGCCGGTTTTCATCACCAGCATGCACGGTCATTATTCGGTCAGCCGTTACAGCGCGGTAATGGCCAGTGGCGACCACGTCATTGCCGTGTCCGATCACATTCGCCAATACACGCTGCACAATTATCCGGCAACCGATCCCGGCCGGGTTATTACCGTACTGGGCGGCGTCAGTCACCAGGTTTTCCCCTACGGTTACCGGCCCGGAACAGACTGGTACGAGCGGACTCACGCTGAATTTCCTGAGCTCGCCCACCGGCGCCTGCTGTGCCTGCCGGGCCGCCTTTCCCGCTACAAGGGGCACCCGGATTTCATCGAGCTGACTGCAGCGCTGCTGCTCGAATTTCCTGACCTGCACGGCATCATCGTCGGTACTGCAAAACCCGGATCGCGCTATCGCGACGAACTCGAGGGACTGGCGAAGCGCTACGGAGTACTTGACCGCATTACCTTTACCGGGGCCAGAATGGATATACGGGACTGGCTGGCCGCCTCGGAAATCGTCTTCAGCCTGTGCAGCGACCCGCCTGAAGCTTTCGGCAGGACCATCCCCGAATCATTGCATCTCGGTGTACCTGTGATCGGTTGGAACCACGGCGGCGTGCAGGAAGTGCTTGCAGAAGTATTCCCGCGCGGGGCCGTGACGCCAGGCAGCCACAAACAGCTGCTTGAGCGCGCCCGGGAGTTCCTGCGCCAGCCGCCGCTGGTGGCGCGCAGCGATGCGTTCGGTTTACAGGAGACCATGCACAAAACGCTTGGTGTTTATCACCAGGCCATGGCGGATAAAAACTCATGAGCATTTTCATACGTCGATTTCAAAATGAATGGGCCAGCTGGCTGGCTGTTGCCTTCATCGCGCTGTTGCCGTTCAGCCGCCTGTCTGAAATTCCCTTGTCGATTTTCGCCATTGCCCTCGCCTTTCTGGCGCGTTCTGCTGACCAGCGAAAAATGATCCGTTCTTCTGCCGCCTTCATCCTGCCCCTGTTCGCGTGCTACTGGGTGCCGATTGTGCTGTCCAGCGTGGATTCGGTGGATCCGCAAAAGAGCTGGATGCACAGCCTTGTTGCCTTGCGCTACCTGGCTGCGGCACTGGCCATGTCGGTGCTTTTATGTGCCCCTTCAGCCCGCGAGCGCGTGCTGCGCTGGACGGCATACTTGCTATTGTTCTGGGCGCTGGATGGATTTGTACAGCTGTTTTTTGGCAGCGACCTGTTCGGAATAGCGATGCACCCGGACCGCCTTAACGCCTTGTTCGTAAAGAAATACCAGTTTTTTGGACCCACGCTGGCGATGCTTTCGCCACTGGTGCTGGAACATGCCCGCCGCCAGTGGCCGTCCTGGGCCTGGGCGCTTTCCTTTACCCTGATCCTGGGCGCCGTGATGATTGCCGGCATGCGCTCTGGCTGGCTCACGATGGCTATCGTGCTTGGAACCTACATGGTGCTGATGCTGAGACGGGAAAACCGGGAATTGCGGCGTACGATCTTCACTATCCCTGTGCTGGTCATGATCATTGTCGGGGTGAGCTATTTCTCATCACCGCTGTTCCAGGAACGCCTGAATGTTACCCGGGCGTTCGCGCTGGGCAGTGAGGCCGCCCTGGATGAATCCTCGATGGAACGTATCCCGATTTTCAAAACTGCGCTGAAAATGTACCGGGAGAACCCGGTCAACGGCGTTGGTGTTCGCGCTTTCCCGGTTGCTTACCTGGAATACGCGGAACCTGATGATGTGCATGTCCGGAAATCAGGCGGCAAATCCGGAGCGACCCACGCCCATAACATCGTGCTTGAAGTAATGTCCGATACAGGCACCATCGGGTTGGCCGGGCTGTTGCTGGCAATGATGTTCCTGTGGAAACACCGGGCTAAAACAACACCCAGCGAACGACGCGATGCTTTCCCGTTTGCGCTGGCGGTCTTCCTGGTGCTGTTCCCCTTTAACTCGCATTTTGCCATTTACGGCACCTATACTTCGTCACTGATCTGGTTCCTGATGGGGCTCTGGGCCTCAGCCTTGCGCAAGCCTCCACCGGATGATGGCGCTGAATCGGCGCACACTACAACATAGAGCGCAGGAACGAGGCCGTAATCACGGCCACGGTGACAATAAAAAACAGGCGAATCAGGTTTTTCATAATGGCCAGTCTACCAGCAGCGACAAGTCGTAATGAAACGTCCGGATAATCTGTGTACCCTGTGAA
>PVMK01121087.1_pt1 | contig 19096 bp, 14 predicted proteins | sample 1853481 | NCBI WGS metagenome assembly PVMK01 (sample SAMN08533507, study PRJNA380276) | Marine sediment metagenome, whole genome shotgun sequencing project. | reverse complement strand
GTTGGCAAAGATGGTCGCGTGACTACTGGCGTAAAGACTATCCCGATTTTGTCGATTTTATTTTCCGCAAGATATTCAATGATCCCCACTCGACCAAGCAGATCGAGGATGGAATTCGTTGGGCAAATGACACCACCGGCGAAATCCTGATTAGTACCATGGATCGTGAGGATGATGGCAAATATGTCCTCGATGAAGGGGCCTATCAGCGGGTTCGGTGCCCGATGCTCGCCATTCACGGCAGCAATGATGTATTGGCACCACGTCGAACCGCGCAAGTCGTTGCAGATTTGACCAATTGCGAAATTGAAATTATCGAAGGTGCCGGTCACAATCCTGCCGCGCGTTATCCGGCCCTCGTCAATACCTTGATCCGTGATTTCCTTCACCGCCATCTAGGCACCTGGAAACCATCCTTGCCGAAACGCAGTGGCAGTCGAAAAAAAGCGCTTTATCTGTCTTCGCCTATCGGCCTTGGTCATGCACGACGTGATCTCGCCATTACGCGTGAATTGAAGGTCTTACATCCCGACTTGCAGGTCGACTGGCTCGCGCAAGACCCGGTGACCCGGTTTTTGCATGCCAACGATGAACGTATCCACCCGGCCAGTGTAAAACTTGCGAGCGAGTCCACGCATATAGAAAGCGAGGCCGGTGAACATGACTTGAACGCGTTCCAGGCAATCCGCAACATGGATGAAATACTGATCGCTAACTTCATGGTGTTCCAGGAAGTACTTGAACAAGAGCATTATGACCTGGTAATCGCCGATGAAGCCTGGGATGTCGACCACTACTGGCACGAGCACCCGGAAATGAAAAAAGCCCAGATCGCCTGGCTTACCGACTTCGTCGGCTGGGTGCCGATGCCAGGTAACGGCGAGCAGGAAGCCTTTCTCACCACCGATTACAACGCCGAGATGATCGGGCATGTCGAGGGGCATCCGGACTTGCGCGACCGCGCGATTTTCGTCGGCAACCCGAGCGACATCATCCCGCACGGTTTCGGCCGGGATTTACCCGCAATGCGGGACTGGATCCCCGAACATTTCGACTTTTGCGGTTACGTGCTGGGCGAACACCCATCGAACTTTGGAACCCGGGAAGAATTGCGTGAACGCTTTGGTTATCGTGACGATGAACAGGTTTGTATCGTTACCGTCGGCGGTTCCGGCGTAGGTGGTACTTTGATTAAACGAATTCTTGACGCTTACCCGATTGCCAAGCGGTACTTGCCAGCCCTGAGAATGATCGTGATCACGGGCCCACGTCTCGACCCTGCCCAGTTCAAACTGCCCGAGGGAGTTGAGGTGCGATCTTTCGTTCCCGATCTTGACCGGCACCTGGCCGCCTGTGATATTGCGCTGGTACAGGGTGGGCTGACAACTACCATGGAACTGGCAGCGGCCGGTACTCCATTCCTGTACTTTCCGCTGCGAAATCATTTCGAACAAAATTTTCATGTTGCCCACCGGCTCGATCAGTACAACGCCGGACGCAAAATGATCTTCGCTGAATGTAATCCGGATGTGATTGCCGCGGCGATGGTCGAGGAAATCTCGACGCAGCGATCCCTGCTACCAGTAGAGGCCAACGGTGCCGTGCGTGCGGCAACAATGCTCGCCGAGTTGTTTTAATTAATTTCTAAGAAAGTGTCTCCTTTATCTAATTTTTAGGTATAGATTGAATGACTGCTTAGTGCGTGCGCCGTGACAAGGCGGCGTTTCCCAGTGGGTGAGAGACCCACCCGGCAATCATCGCTCCAGCCGGAAGCAATCGGAGCAGTTATGGAGGTAACGAAATAGCTGAAGCCTTTGATGTAACGGTTCACTTTAGGTGAGCCAGCGAGTGTACAGGCCGTAACGTGAGTGAACGCCGAGCAATCCTCGAAAAGGTCGTTGCACAGGTCGACCCGAACGCACTATCGGGGAAGGCTGATATAGCTGTGGGAATGAGCGAAGAAACATCCTGCAGTTGCTGTGCCGGGGTAGTAGCGACAGCATGTACACAAGGGAAGCGCGCGCAACACGGGAAACCCTTTAACGTGGTCGGTTGTGACGACCAACCTGAGGTCGGTGACGATCAGATAGGGCGTTTTAGGGTGGCGGAAAGGCCCGTAGTACCGATGAAACCGGGTAATGCCGGTGGAGGAAAGGGGCCTTAGTTCAAGACTGATACTGAACGTGGCGAAGTACAGGAGATTGGGGTAACCCTATCAACTCCGATAACGTACGAGAACTGCAGAAAGTATTGCATGCTGAAGTGAAGAAAGAACTCGAGATTAATCGGGAAGCGACTGACCACCCAGGTGGTGGCAGTGGTGGTTGTCGGTATAACACTCGCTTGTTGTACACCGGAGTGACACAGCTCTGAGTTGTTAAGTCGAGTAGAGTACGGATGACTTTTCGCGTACGAAGGCGTGATGTCTTGTCCGAGAGCCGGATGCGAGAAATTCGCATGTCCGGTTCGATGAGGAGGATGTGGAAACGGAGTGATGGTTTAGCTATTGAGGCACCGCCAAACGAAAGGGGCGGTAACAGACAGGCCGAGCCTTAGGCCACCGCGCCACATCTTTACTCTACCGATCAGAGACCACATGGCAGTAGTATATCGGGCCTCTCAAATGACTGCTGCGGGTGAAAGCGGTCAATCCAGCTCAATCAAAAAGATCAGATCCCAGCTGTTACAACTAAACAGCGCCACCGCTTAACTGGTACATCCACGCGGTTATCATCGAGCCGGTCAGGCCGAGCGCCAGGTAGAGTACGAAAACCGGTTTTTTGACCAGCGCCCAGACCGCGATTGCGGCCGGGACCGACGACACCGCGCCAGCGGTGATGAAGGCCATTGCCGCCCCCGGCGTCATGCCAATTTCAATCAGTCCCGAAATCAACGGGATGGCAGCATAGCCATTCATGTAAGACGGGGCACCGACCATTGCCGCGAGCGGAATCGCAAACCAGTTATCTGGTCCGACATAGCCAACGATCCAGGCGGACGAAACATAGGCAATCATCAGGCTTTCGAGGAAAAAGGCCAGGGTCAACCATTTACCGAGAAAACCGCCGATCGACAGAGACTCCTGGTTGAAGGCTGCGACACGGGCGGGCTCGCGCCAGAATTTCCATAACACGCTGGCTGGCTTGTCGTTGGCACAACTGCTGTCGCAACAATTGCTGACCTCGGCTCGCAATGGGGACTCGAGGCCGCCGTAACGCTTGATTACGAGCACCGAGAAGCCTGCGAACAAGCCCATCGCCATCGCCGCGAGAGTCTTGGCGACGGCAAAGTTAAAGCCAATGCCGGCAGCGGTGAGAATGAACATTTCGGGGTCCATGATCGGTGACGCAATCCAGAACGCCATTACTGGTGCCAATGGTACACCGGCACCGAGCATTGCGGCGATTAGCGGAATTACTCCACAGGAACAAAACGGGGAAATCGCGCCCACCAGTGCGGCGAGGATGGTCGCCCGTACCGGGTTACCGCTAAATGCTTTGGCGATTAACGCGTCGGCGCTGGTGGCCTTTGCGTAAGCGGCAATTCCAATTGCCAGGGCAAAGAAGGGCAGCATCTCCCAGAGTGATTCCAGGGTCGACATAATGCTGACCGAAAGTTGTGGCAGGTCGATGATTACTAGCAGCAGGATCATCAGTAACATGGCCCTGAAGACCCTGTCCTTGACGATCGAGCTGATGACCGGTAACGGAGGATGGTTTCGCTTTTCGGCTTCGGTGCAGGTATTCATATTTCTAGTAATCTCGAAATAACACGGTTTAAAAATCAGGCGGCATCGTCCCTGGAGACGATGTCTGCGCAGCATTCTTCGGTCAGGTAGTCGATCAGTTCGCGTAATACCTCGAATTCCATTTTGCAGATTAGCGTAGCCTGCTGGCGTTGTTGGCGAATTACCCCGGCGGACTTCAAATGCGTGATGTGATGCGTCAGCGTGGAGCCGGGGATATCCAGTTGCTTTTGAATCATGCCAACCGTCAGGCCGTCGTCACCGGCCCGCACCAGCAGGCGCACGATGCGGAGACGGGTTGGATTGCCGATCTTGGCGAGAATATTGGCGGCATCATCGAGTTTCATGTTGGCGATTTTAGTATTGATTCTTGAGTTTGTCAACTATATTACTAGAATAATCGAAATAACTTACCAACACTAACATCATTTCATATCTGCTCCCATCCATGGGTCTTTATAACGCCAGGAGCTTTTCCAATTTCCTCTTGCAGTAGGTGGTTACCTCGGGTGAAAGCCTGCAAAAGTGTAGCGAGGCATGGAAGCCGTAATACGGGTCCGTAATACGGGTCAGAGAGCAATTGTTTCTAATATTAGAAACAATTGCTCTCTGACCCGTGTTTTCTCGAGGGATAGACCAAACGGCGCTTTTTGCCGTTTGGGAGCGTCTTTTGCGGGCTTTCACCCGAGGTAACCTTGTGAGGTTTCTGGATGGTTCGATGGAAATTATTCGGGACAGTAGTGCGCTCACGCGGGGATAATTTCAAACCTCCAGGTGTTTTATGAAGTCGGAAAACATTGAGACGCCGTGCCTGCTGGAGGGCGTGGCTAGCACGTTATTACAAAGCTGGTTCGCCTGTGATTCATCGAGACCGCCATATTGTAATAGCCCCATCGCTTTGATGCGCATCTCGTCTTTATCGAGGGCAAGTTCCGGGTCACCCTTGCAATCCTTGCGTGATATCTTGATGCTGGCGCCGGATTCGGTCGCCACGGTAACCTCGGCACCCCAGGATACCGGGTAATTCGAGGCGTATGGGTCGACCACGGATACGGTGGTTGCACGGCGTAGAAGTTCACTTCGCTGTCGTGCAGTCGCATCGAAGGAATCGAGCCCGACCGCGCCATCGAGAATTGCGATTGCGGCGCTATGGTAGAGCGAGAATTTTGCCTGGTACTCGCTTTCGGGCTCAGCACAATCGCATACGTCGAGTGCGGCCTGATAGGTTTTAATGTCGATTTTATTAACCTGATTTCCGTCGAGTAAATGGTAAATCTCAAGCGCGCAGTCGATGATTGGGTGGGTATGTCGGCAACAGGGCCAGGGTTTGATCGAGGTCAGGCACAGTTGCCAGGCCGCACCTGGGTCCTCGAGAATGCGATCTGGATGCGGGTCATTGCACATCGCCGCGAAAAACCCCTTCTTGCCTTCAAGAATCTCAGGCGAACCGGTAAAACCATGCACAGCGAGTTCCGCGGCGAGCATCCCCGACTCGCAGGCGCGCCCGGCGTGCAGGTGTTTACTCATCGCCCCTGTTTCCATGAATTGCCAGAAACCACTGGACTGGGTGCCGGCGTTACCCAGCGCGTCCAGGGTTTGCTCAGCAGATAGTCCGAGTAGGTGTGCCGCGGCCATCGCCGATCCAAATGGTCCACAGGTGGCGGTGTTATGCCACACGCGGTAATGCGCGGGACCAACCGCGGCGCCAATACGACACATGGCTTCGAAGCCATGCAGGATTGCGCGCAACATCTGCTGCGTATCGGTGCCGAGTTTCTCACCCAGTGATAAAACTGCCGGTACCACGACGCAACCCGGATGGGTCACCGAGGCACGGTGCAGGTCATCGGTTTCGGTAATGTGCGTCAGTGCACCCATTAACAGCGCTTTGCGTTTGCTATCCATATCGGTTTGCGCAGCCCAGCGTCGCAGAATCTCGCCAACCCCGGTTGCGCTGCCGGCATAGGCACAGGCGATCGCATCCAGAGTAAACATAGCAGCCTGTTGCAGATCCTGGTCTGATGCCGGTTTGTTGCGGATCAAGGTGATTAATTCTTGTGTCAGGCTCATTGAAGTTCCAGAATAGTTATCTGTTTTACGAATCTGTCGCACCCGAATTTAACCTAAAAAACAAGCAGGAGTACAGTATGTCTCGAAAACAGGTTATTGGAGCACCGTTGGTCATCGATGGACGCGTATTGTCGCTTTCACCAGCGGTGCGCGCCGGCGACTTCGTTTTTGTTACCGGCCAGGTACCGATGCGTGATGGCAAGCCGATGACCGACGGCAGCATCGAAGATCAGACTCATGCCTGTCTGCAAAGCCTGCAACAAATTCTGGCCGCCGCCGGCTGCGAACTCGCAGATGTCGTCAAATCCATGGTGTGGTTAAAAAATCGAGAAGACTTTGGCGGCTTTAACTCGGTCTACGCGGAGTACTTTCCAATCGAGCCGCCGACCCGATCCGCGTTGGTTAGCGATTTCCTGATCGATATCCTGGTTGAAATCGAATGCGTGGCCTACAAACCGGAATAACCAAGCTGGCGCGCTGCGGCACTGTTTGCATTTCTTACTCGAGGTCCTACTCTATGCTGACCCGATTGAATCGATTTTCGAACCAGCAGAACAGGTAACCTCTGGGTTTATCTCGACCTGTAATCAGGTAATCCAGGGTATAGGCATTATTCATACTAGCGGATAGCATGCGCTCGCCCTGTTCAGTACCACAAAACAGGATTTCGTCTCCGGCTACCAGTAATTCACTCTCAGGCGGCAGCATGATACTGTTTTCGCCACGCACGATGGAAAAGGGCATACATGGTAGAGATGCATCCAGGTTGTGTGGATCCCGGATCAGTTCGCGCAGCGACAGGGAATTTCCGTGTTGCAGGTATTCGATTATCGCGTCGGCTTCCTGTGGGCAGATTTTTACCTGCCATAGATGCGGTGGATTCTCGCCGATCAAAGTCTGCAGGTCGTGCACGGCCTGGGCACAGATATCCTCCCCCTGTTCGCGCAGGTAATCGATAAAAATCTGCACCTGCGGTGAAATCAAATGTTTGAGCACCCGCCTGGCGGTAGTCAGGCTGGACTGTAGCACCAGGTTTGTCTTGATCGCATCGAAGGCTATCTGGTTCTCGTGCGTATTTTGCCGCACGATGGTAAAAGCATCGGGTTTCAATGCCTGCACCGACATCAGGATGCTGAGATTGTCGTGATCGCTGTCGGTGCCGGCGACGATTCCCGCTGCATGCTCCAGGCCCGCGGTTTCGAGGGTTTCGCGATTGGCATGGCTATTGATTACCCTGGCGGCGCCTTCGATCTGCTCGGCTCTGGGATCGATGATGACCGGCTTTATGCCATTCATGACAAAATGCTTGTACAACCATTTACCCATGCGGCCATAGCCACAGATAATCCAGTCACCGGTGGGTACCTTTATCGGTTGCCCGAGTCGCACTGTCGGGTTACGTACCAGGCAGGAGTTCAGGTTGTGTAAACGCGGAGCCGTGATCGCCATGCTGAGCAGTTGTGCGAAAATCTCGAATGGATTGATGATGGTGACATTGCCCAGCGACCGCAGGTGCTCGATGTGGCTTTTCGAGCTGGAACGACACAGGATATGGATATCGGGGTTCAGCAGCCGCGTCATTACCGCGATGCGCGCATTGGTTTCTTCATTCACCGTAAGAATGACCATGCACTTGCAATTGGGCATGCGCACACCGGCGTCATCCAGATGTTTCGGGTTTGGCGGATCGGCACATAGTCCGGGCATATTGACTCGATAATCGCGCAACCTGAGTGCCTTGATTCGTTCGGGATCGGTATCGATGATGACACCACGTAACCAGTGGTCATTCAGCCCGCGTGCCAGCAGACTGCCAGTATCACCGAAGCCGCAGATAATAAAAAACGGGTGCCTGATACGCCGTACCTGCTTGGCGAAGCGGTGTTCATTCAGGGCGAGCAGAAAATGTGGATTCTGTACCAGTCGAAAAATTGATCCGATGGCGTACAACCAGGCGACCACGCCCATGTAGAGGCAGAAAATCGCCCACAAGCGCTGTTCATCGGTAAATACGTGCGGTATCTCGCCAAACCCGGTGGTGGTCGCGGTATAGGTAAAAAAGTAAAACGAATGAAACAGGTTCATATATTCAACATTGCCGTCGGCATCCTGGCCTGGAATCAGCGCCATACCGGTAATACCGATTGCGTAAACAACGATCAGCACGAAGACCGGCCCGCGCATATAACGCAGGACCACCATCGAAACCCGGTCGAGTTCTGAAGTGGTTGCCATGTGAGCTTGCTATCTGCGGGATATCAGCGTATCGCTGACCAGGATTACCACGCTGACAATGCTCGCCACCAGCGCGCCTCCGGCCATCGAGACAATGTTTGCCACCGACTCCGGCCCTGGCCCGAGCGCTGTCTGATTGGCGTCGATGACCCAGACTATACGCGCGGTAATCAACAGCACGTCTACCGCCAGGCTGCTCGCCAGCAACAGTGCCCCGATCTGCGAACGATCTCCCAGTTTGAGCCCGGTTGCGATCAGGTTGATCAGGATGGCAATCGTCAATAGCCAGATATTGTGGTGACTCGCATTGTCGATGCTCCCCATCACAAAGGCGAAGGTGAAGGATAACGCCAGAATAGTTACAAACCCAAAAAGCACGCGTTCCAGGTTCATGTCACACCTCGGTTTTATGTTGTTGTTGCGCCTAGAATACGCCGATGAATGAGATTCGTCACCCGGCACGGAAGGTATCGATTTATTTCGTGGTGCTTGTATGATTCGATATCAATCACATTGCAGAGATAGGATTGTGTCTTATGACCACGAACTATAAAACGATTCAGGTTAGCCCGCTCAGCCCGGCGCTTGGCGCGGAAATCGGAAATATCGATATTGCACGTGGCATCAGCGATGAACAGTTTGCGGAACTACGCCAGGCATATATTGATTACGCCGTGGTTTTCTTACGTGATCAGGATATTACGCCAGAGCAACATATTGCCTTTGCCGAACGCTGGGGCAAGATCAACGTCAATCGGTTTTTCGAAGCGGTCGAGACGCATCCGCTTATCGCCGAAGTACGCAAGGAAGCCGAGCAGCAGGTGAATATCGGTTCCGCCTGGCATACCGACCATTCTTATGACCAGGTTCCGGCGATGGGTTCTATTCTATATGCGCGCGAGGTCCCAAGGGTCGGTGGCGATACGCTGTTTGCCAGCATGTACGCGGCTTACGGCGCGCTTTCGGATGGTCTCAAGCAAATGTTATCGACGCTGAATGCCGAGCATTCCAGCCGCCATTCATTCGGTGAGGGGGCGTACAGTGACTCCGCTATAGAAGATCTCGGTGGCAGGGTAGGTAATGCCGCCGTGGCAACCCAGGATGCACTGAACCCGGTGGTGATCAAGCATCCGCTGCCAGGACGACCGGCATTGTATGTAAACGGTGAATTCACCGTGAAGTTCGAAGGCTGGACTAAGAAGAGTCACAACCCCTGCTCGATTACCTGTACGCGCATGCACGGCAGAACGAATTCACTTGCCGTTTCCACTGGCGTAAAGGCTCGATGGCGATCTGGGATAATCGCGCCACCCAACACTGCGCGCTCAACGACTACCATGGCGAGCACCGCCTGATGCATCGCATCACCATCGATGGTGTCGAACTCGACGCCGCGGCAGCCTGACGGCTGCCACGGATAGAGTGATTAACTAGCCGCTTTAACTTCGTGCATATGCACGTCCTGCTGCGGGTAGGGGATGCTGATGCCTGCTTCGTCGAACTTGAGCTTGATTTTCTCGAGCAGGTCCGGGCGCACCGACCAGTAGTCTTCGGAATTGACCCAGGGGCGTACCTTCAGGTTAACGCTGCTCTCGGCCAGTTCACCAACCGAGATTGACGGCGCCGGATCCTTGAGAATACGCTCGTCGGCTTCGATGATCGCCATCATGATGTCACGTGCCTGGCCGATGCTATCGTCATAACCGATGCCGAATATAAGATCGATACGCCGCGTGGGTAACGCGCTGGTGTTGGTGATGGTGCCGCCCATAATGGCCGAATTGGGCACGATGATGCGCTGGTTATCGCCCGTGTGCATCAGCGTCGCGAACAAATCGATTTCATCGACAACGCCGGAAACCCCGCCTGCGGTGATGTAGTCGCCGGCCTTGAAGGGTCGAAAAATAATAATCATGACCCCGGAGGCAAAATTAGATAGAGAATCCTTTAATGCGAGACCGATGGCGAGGCCGGCTGCAGCAACTATCGCCATCAACGAAGTGACATTCACCCCAAGCGAGTCAATCGCGGCGAGCACGACGGCGACGATTAGCACCGCGTAGCTGATATTGCCGATAAAGTCGACCAGCATTTCCTCGGAACCGGCTCGGCGCATCGTCTTTTCAATTATATTGCTGATCATTCGCGCAATTATCTTGCCGACGAAAAAGATCGCGATCGCAATTCCGATATTAATGCTCCAATCGACCGCGTTTTCCGAGATCCAGTTAGTGATATTTTCCATGATGCCCCCTTATATATGGATTTATAGCTTTGATTAAAACCGCGTGATTGTCCCATTTTTGCCTCTGTTTTGGGAGTAGATTATGTGCATTGCATAAAAATTCCTAAATCACGGGAACTTCTATTATGATTCCGGTCGAAGGAATCAATAACCAGCCTGAGGGTTTTTCCATGGAGTTGCCTTTCGTAGGTGATGCTGTCAATTCGTTCGTTTCCGGTTTCCTGTCGATCATCGCGACCTTGTTCGTACTTGCGTTGTGCATCGGGTTGATTGCCATCGTGGTTATCTACATCGTCGACGTCACTCAAACCCGGCACGCGATTCGTCGCAATTTCCCGGTTGTCGGTCATTTCCGTTACTTCTTCGAGCATCTCGGTGAGTTTTTCCGGCAATACTTTTTTTCGATGGATCGGGAGGAATTGCCATTTAATCGGGCTCAGCGTTCCTGGGTTTACCGCGCGGCCAAACATATCGATACTACGGTCGCTTTTGGCTCGACCCGTGATTTAAAACCGGCCGGGACCACGATTTTCGTTAATTGTGCCTTCCCGACACTCGACACCGATGCGGTTCCGCCGGGCGAAGTTACCATCGGACCCTATGCCGAACGCCCTTATGTTACGCCTTCGCTCTACAATATTTCGGCGATGAGTTATGGCGCCCTGTCGGCGCCTGCGATAACCGCGCTCGCCTACGGGGCGCGCAAGACTAACTGCTGGTTGAATACCGGTGAGGGCGGGGTATCGCCGTTTCACCTCGAAGCGGGTTGCGACCTGGTAGTCCAGATCGGCACCGCCAAGTACGGGGTGCGCGACCTCGGAGGTAACCTCAGCGATACAAAGCTGGCTGAACTGGCAAGCCATGACCAGGTGCGTATGTTTGAAATAAAATTGAGCCAGGGGGCCAAGCCGGGTAAGGGCGGAATTTTGCCTGCAGCCAAGGTCAGCGCGCAGATTGCCGAAATTCGTGGTATTCGTGCAGGCGAAGCCTCGATCAGCCCGAATCGACATCCGGATATTAACTCAGTGACCGAGCTGCTCGATATGATTGGCCATATCCGCAAACTGACCGGGCGGCCGGTCGGATTTAAGGCCGTGATCGGGGCCAGTGGCTGGCTCGATGAGTTGTTCGCGGAAGTCAATCAGCGAGGTATCGAATCGGCGCCGGATTTTATCACTGTCGATGGCGCCGAAGGCGGTACCGGTGCGGCGCCGATGCCTTTGATCGATGAAGTCGGCCTGCCCTTGCGCGAAAGCTTGCCGCTGGTGGTGGACAAGCTGAATCTGCATGGCTTGCGCGATCGCGTCAAAGTGATCGCTTCCGGCAAACTGGTTGACCCCGCAAAAGTCGCCTGGGCGCTATGCATGGGTGCCGATTTCTGTAACTCCGCACGCGGCTTCATGTTCGCGCTGGGTTGTATTCAGGCCTTGCAATGCAACAAAAATACCTGCCCGACCGGGATTACCACGCACGATATCAAGTTACAACGCGGGCTCGATCCAACCAACAAGGCCGAGCGTGTCGCCAGCTTTCAGGATCGAATTGTCTACGAGGTCGGTATCATCGCGCATTCCTGCGGTGTCCATGAACCTCGACAGCTACGCCGTTTTCATTGCCGCGTGGTGCAGGACAGTGGCTGTTCAACACCACTGGATGAGCTCTATCCCGATCAAGTTCCGGCCGCGCCGGTATCCGCCTGAGGAGTCAATATGAAAGCGAGCGATTTGTTTGTACGTTGCCTGGAAAACGAGGGCGTTGAATACATATTCGGGATTCCGGGGGAAGGGAATCTCGATGTCATGGATTCGATGATTGGCAGCAGTATCAAGTTCATTACCACACGCCATGAGCAGGGTGCCGCGTTTATGGCTGATGTATATGGGCGCCTGACGGGTAAGGCCGGGGTCTGCCTGGCGACGCTGGGGCCGGGAGCCACCAATCTGGTCACCGGGTTTGCCGATGCCAATATGGATCGTGCGCCTATAGTCGGTATCGCCGGGCAGGGCGCGACCACGCGCATGCACAAGGAGAGCCACCAGGTACTCGACCTGGTCAACTTGTTTGCACCGATCTCGAAATACAGCGTGCAGATTCGTGAACCTGAAATTGTCGGTGAAATAGTACGCAAGGCTTTCAAGGCGGCGGAAGCGGAGAAGCCGGGTGGAAGTTTTATCGATTTCCCGGAAAATATCGCGGCCATGGAAGTGGAAGGGAAATCGCCACTCAAGGTACAGAGCGCGAAACCACCGGTGCCACCGGTAGACAAGATCACGCAGGCGGCGGAAATCATTTCCAACGCCAGGTATCCACTGGTGATGGCCGGTAATGGCGTTGTACGTGCCAGGGCCGATGCCGCGCTGGTAGCCTTCGCCGAAAAGCTTAATCTTCCGGTGGCGACCACGTTCATGGCGAAAGGCAGTATTCCTTTTTCTCACCAGCTTTCATTGGGCACGGTCGGGTTGCAGGCACATGACTACGTGGCTTGCGGCTTCGATCGTGCCGATGTGGTGATTTGTATCGGCTATGACATGATCGAGTATCACCCTCACCTGTGGAATCAGGGAAAAGCGCATAAAATTATTCACATCGACCTGAGTCCGGCAGAGGTCGATGAGCACTATATTCTCGAATGTGGTGTCATCGGCGATATCAGTGCGGCGCTTGACGGCATAGCCGACATGGCGACTCCGCAAACAGGATTCCCGGCGCAGAATCTGCGTGAGACCATCGTCGATGAACTGGCCTCGCACGAAAACGATGATTCGTTTCCGATGGTACCGCAGCGTATCGTTCTCGATTTACGCAAGGCGCTCGAGTCTGACGATATCGTGGTGTCGGATGTTGGCGCGCATAAAATGTGGATGGCTCGCATGTACCAGGCAGAGCGCCCTAATACCTGCATCATTTCGAATGGTTTTGCCTCGATGGGGATCGGATTACCGGGCGCGATTGCGGCCAAACTGGCTTATCCCGATAGAACCGCGCTAACCGTAACCGGGGATGCCGGGTTTCTGATGAATTCGCAGGAAATTGAAACCGCGTTGCGTATCGGTGTGGCGATCGTCATCCTGGTGTGGAATGACAGCAAGTATGGATTGATCAAATGGCACCAGGACCGCCGCTTTGGCCGGGATGCGCAGATTGAATTCAATAACCCGGACCTGGTCAAGTACGCGGAAAGTTTCGACGCCAAAGGCTACCGGGTCGAAGCGGCCGATGAGCTGTTGCCGATCCTGCGCCAGGCGATTGCCGACGATACGGTGGTGTTGATCGATTGCCCGGTCGACTATTCGGAGAATATGAAACTCACCGAAAAACTCGGCAACCTGGTGTGCCCGATTTAATCAGAGGCTCCTTAAGCTTTAACCGGCGGAGATAAACCTCAGCTCGAACACGAGGTAAATGGCATCTCGAGCACTACAGCCTAGCCGCCATGAAAGCCCTGTTTGCTGATGATCTGAGCGCGCAGGATGTTTTGATAATTACGAACCTGTCGAACATAGGTTACTGGTTCAGTCCCGCGCGCATAGCCGTACTTCGATCCCTTGTAGTACTTCTTTTGCGACAATAAAGGCAATACACCCTTGAGGTCTAGCCAGCTGTCGGGGTTGAGATCGAGATCGCCTGCCAGCGCCAGCGCATCACGCAAATGTCCCAGGCCGACATTATAAGCCGCCAGTGCATACCACCAGCGATCGTCACCTTTGACGTTTTCAGGGATCCTGCCTTCGAGTCGACTCAAGTATTTCGCACCACCCATGATGCTTTGTACCACATTGAGTCGACTCTTCACGCCCATCTCCTTCGCGGTCTCGAGGGTCAACATCATAATGCCGCGTACCCCGGTACGACTCCTGGCACGGCGGTCCCAGTGGGATTCCTGGTAAGCCTGCGCGGCCAGCAAGGTCCAGGGTATGTCGTACTTTTCGGCCGCCTTCTCGAACAGTGGGGTCAGCAGCGGCAGCCGTGATTTCATGCGACGGATAAAGGTACGCATGTCGATATAGTCAAACTCCCCGGTATTGTAATGGCGATCCTGGAGTACCAGCAGCGTGCCGTCGTTTTCGATTGCGCTCAGCCATTGGCCGATCGAGTCTGACAGGGCTTCCCACCTGGGTGACAGGTTCCAGGCAAGTGTCTGGTTTTCTTCGAGCGTAAATGCAACCTCCAGTTCCGGGTAAAAACGACGCTTGATATTGACTTCACTCGAGTTGGCAATGGTGCAATCGATTTCCTTGCGCCACACCAGTTGTAGCAAGTTATCGACGTTGGTATCTTCAGCGGATTCCCAGGTTAGATCGGTAAATTCTTCCTGCAACTCGATCAATCTAGCCTCGTAAGTCGAGTCGGCGACTACAACCAGTTCCAGATCACTCAGTTCTTCAATATTGCGCGGACGTGCGCCATTTCGACGGCAAACAACCTCGATATCGACCTCCTGGTATCCTGGGCCGAATATGAAGCCTTCGTCTTCCAGCGGTGGATAAAATGTCATTCCGGCGGCGGCAACATGTCCCTCATCATCCGATATTGCCGACAACACCTGCTGGTCGTTGTCACGCATTTCGAAGCGCAGATCGACGCCGAGGAACTCGGCAAATGATTTGAGATAGTCGTATTCGGGACCGGCCGGGCCTTCGTCACCCAGGTACAGGGTGGTCGGAGATTCACGCGAAATTACGACAAGCTCACCAGCTTCCTTCAGATCATCGACACTCGAATCACCTTTTGGCAGGAGTACGAAAAGCAGTAGCAATAGTAGTAACAGGCCGATTGTTTTCAAGGGCCAGTTGTGTTTGAACGAGGCAGGCAGCACCGTTTCCAGGCGACGTTCTGCTCGCATCAGAGAAGTCATGGTCCATCGCCTTAGCTGGTCCCGGTTCTCGCTGGTATTAACCAGGATGTTCAGATCCAGCAAGCTGCGCCAGCAGAAATCAACCAGTGGCAGGATGACCCTTTGATTAAACGCCCAGGCCTGGCGAATCAGTTTTACCAGTAGTTTGGTGATTCGCCTGAGCGTAGTTTGAAGTGAGCCGGTCATACAGTTTCCTGGTCTATACAGGCGGAATCATAACCTCTTTCGTCATTAGCAATTTGAATAGGTTATTGTCCACGGAAACTATTTACGCCAGGATAAATCCATGGGCATAGGGATCACGATCGTCGATGATAATCTCGTTATTACCGGTAATCTTCGCCCATCCTTCCACCGTCGGCGTTATTCCCTCGTAGTCGCCGACCAAAGTTTTTTCTATGGCTGTGCCAGTGAAATGGCTGCCAATAATGCTTTCGTGTATGAATGCCTCGCCAATTTTGAGGTCGCCACGCCGCACCAGTTGCGCCATTCGCGCTGATGTACCGGTCCCGCAAGGTGAGCGATCAATACCGCGCTCACCGTAGAATACGGCGTTTCTTGAGTTCGCTATCCCGGTTTTCGGTTTACCGGTCCACATGACATGGCTGACATTTTTAATCAGTGGATTCAGTGGGTGCACAAACTCCTGAACCGAGTTTATTTCTGTCCTGACCAGCGGACTTAAATATCGAATCTCATCTACCGAAAGCTGCTGCAGATCGTCATAGTTTTCCTGCTGCTCGATGATGGCGTAGAAATTTCCACCGTAACTCACATCAACTTTGAGTTTGCCTAATACAGGTACTTCAATTTCGTGCCCGGACGAATGCAGGAACGAAGCGACGTTTGTCAGCGTCACTGATTCGACGGTGTCGCCATCCATTTTATATCTGGCATCGACCCTGCCGGCCGGTGTGTCAAGAACCAGCAGCCCTGGCGTTTTTGGTTGTACCAGGCCTGCTTCGATTACCGCAGTAACCGTGCCGATGGTGCCATGACCGCACATTGGCAGGCAGCCGCTGACTTCGATAAACAGTATTGCCAGGTCAGACTCCGGTTCAAGCGGGGGGTAAATGATGGAGCCCGACATGGCTTCATGGCCGCGTGGCTCGAACATCAGGCCTTGACGGATCCAGTCGAAATTCTGTTCAAAGAACGCTCGCTTTTCGATCATGGTCGAACCCGGCAGCTCGGGACGGTTATCAATAACCACCCTGACCGGGTTGCCGCAGGTATGGGCATCGATGCATTTAAAAGTGTGCTTTACAGTGGTCATCAGATTAGCTGTTGTCCCGTGAAATTAGTTGAACCGATAATACCCGCGCCTGAAATGAAGCAGTCAGTCATCACCAGGAGCGCCGCTTTTTAGATGGATAAATCCGCGACTAATTGGCTTAAATTATTGGCTTCAATCTCGGTTAACGGTTGCACCGGCCGCCTGCACTCGCGCAAGTCATGGCCGAGTAAATTGCCCAGCGCTTTCACCGAAGGGTTGAAAGGGTTATGCCATATGAAGTCGTTAATCGGGTAAATGTTGTTCCATAGAGATTTTGCCTGTTCCCATTGCTGTTGCTGGCATAAAGAGTAGAGCTTGACCGCCAGTTCCGGGATTGCGTTCGATGTCCCCCAGAAACAGCCGGTGGTGTTTGCCATGAGTCCATGAAACATCAATGGATCGGCGCCATTGAATACCTGGATGCCAGCCTTGACTAACTGTTGAATCCGCAGGAAATCGCCGGTGCTGTCTTTCAGGTAGCGGATGTTGTCTATTTCCATGAGCCGCCTGGCGAATTCGGGCGTGACGTCGATGCCCGAGTGCACCGGGATGTTATATGCCATTACATCGATACTGACCGAGGCGGCAACTTTTGCGTAGTGTTCATAGCAGCCTTCCAGGGTGGGTCCTTCAAAATAAGGCGGCAATATCAGCAGGCAGTCAGCGCCATGGTCTTGCGCGTGTTTCGCATATTCGATGGTCTCCTGGGTCATCACGGCCGAGGCATGGACGATCAGTTTCGCCTGACCGTCGACATGTCGTGCCACCATTTCGGTCAGCGTTAATCTTTCTTCCCGGGTTAGAAATGAAAATTCACCGGTGCCGCCGCACACGGCAATAATGTGAACACCCGCCGCCAACAACCTGTCCAGATGCTTCTTTTGAGCTGTTTCGTCGATGTGCGACCCATCGTCTGTGAAAATAGAGCATATCGGTGTGCAAATACCCTGCAAATCAGTCATCACTCAACCTCGTCATAATATTTTGATTCAACAGGTATGATTTTCAATATTTCCTGCAGCGTTACAAACGACTTTTAGTGTACTGGATCATAGTATTTTATTATGGCTGTCCTGCGCAAGAAACTGCCATCCTTTAGTCGTCAGTTCATGTACATTTGCAAGGCTAACTATTAATAGAACAAACTATCTCGAAATCTTGTAATAGCAGGATTCAGAACACAGGGGACAGGTAATGAAAGCAGGCCAGTTATCGCCAGCTGAAATTCGCACAGCGCTTCAATCAGTTGACCAAGTAGCCCTGGTCGATGTACGTGAGCAGAGGCCCTATGGACAAGGCCATCCACTAATGGCAATTAACATTCCTCTGTCTCGTCTCGAAAGCGATATGTCACGGCTGATCCCGGCGAATCAGGTGCATGTCATTTTTTATGGCGATAATCAGAAGCAAGCTGAATTGGCGGCTTCGTTGGCGAGAGATCTGGGCTACAGGAAAATTTCTATTCTGCAAGATGGATTGACCGCCTGGAGCACCGCCGGCTTGTGTTTGTTCAGTGGAACTCATGTTTTAGGGGCAGCCATGGCTGAAACCCTGCAACGGCAAGTTGGAGTTAATACCCTGTCAGCCAGCGAGCTGGTAGATCTACAGGAGAGTGGTAAACCTGTAGTAGTGCTCGATAGTCGACCCTGGCCGAATTACCTGGAGGAGCATATTCCCGGCGCAATCGACTGCCCGTTGGGCGAGTTGGCTTATCGCATCCATGACCTGGTGCCTGACCGGGACTGTCCGGTGGTGGTGAACTGTGCCGGTCGAACGCGCTCGATTCTGGGTGTGCAGTCACTGCTTAATATCGGCCTCGCAAACCCGGTATATTCGCTGCAACAAGGAACCTATGGCTGGTGGCAAGCTGGCTACTCCCTGGCCAGCGGGGATGGACCCCGGGCTGAGTTCGGCCAAGCCGACAGTGCGGATAAAGCTTTTGAAGATGCGCATCGGGTGGCCCGGAAATGCGGAGTAATCGAGCTCGATTCCGGACAACTCGCAACCTGGCAGACGCAGGCTTCCAGCCATTGCCTGTTCATGCTGGACGTACGCTGGGAAGAAGAGTTTTATCTCGGTCATGCGTCCGCTGCCATTTCTGCTCCGGGCGGTCAGCTTGTCGAATGCTCCGAGGACTGGATTGGCGTACGTAACGGACGCATCCTGCTGCTGGATAACGATGGCGCCCGCGCGCGAATGACAGCAAGCTGGTTAAGGCAACTCGGTTATCCCAATGTCGCCGTGCTCGATTCACAAACCAGCATCCCCATGAATGAAACCAGTGTCCCGACCAGTCCTCCCAGGGTTAAAGATCCCTATTACCCGGAACCGCGAACCGAGCTCGAGCGCATGCAACGCAAGAAACGTTATATGGATTGGCAGATTAGCCTGCCCGATGAAATGGAAAAAGATGGGTTGATAAGTCTGCAACTGTTGCGAATTTAATGACCTGGTTGCATTCGTATTTGTGGCGAGCTTGGACTATTAGTTGACATTCTGGCAACTAATTCCTATAGTTGCCAGAATGTCAACAGGGGAGTTGCATGCATGTTATATCGAGGCGCCCATTCAACGATGCAGTCAGGGCGCATCCCAATCACAGGCAAGCCCTGGAAGACCTGTACCGGGTTTTCCGAAAATGCGAATCCGAATCTCCTGATAAGATGCGGC
>PVMK01120455.1_pt1 | contig 19096 bp, 18 predicted proteins | sample 1853481 | NCBI WGS metagenome assembly PVMK01 (sample SAMN08533507, study PRJNA380276) | Marine sediment metagenome, whole genome shotgun sequencing project. | reverse complement strand
TTAGCAGGCAAATCTGTCAAGATACCCTGTTAATTCCCCACTTTAGAAAAGGGGGGCAAGGGTGGATTTGAAAAGTCCCAGGGAATGATGCTCGTTACAAAAAATAAAAAAACTATTGAGAAATCTCTAAACAACGGGGACTTAGAAGAAATATGGAGATAGTCATAATTGAAAAATCTCCCCTAACCCCTCTTTGCCAAAGAGGGGAACCTACTCGATTACACGAAGACCCTAAAAAGTAATATTAAAAATGAATGATCTAATACTGCTTACAGATGGAAGTGTAAATACCCGGTCAAAGATTGGATATGGTGCGTACCTTGCTGTGTCAGAATCCGGACTTTCGATAGAGTCATTGAGGGAGCGTGTGAAGGTGAGGCGATTTGAGCATACGTCTTCAACGAAACTGGAATTGCAGACTTTATTATGGGCGCTGGAAGACATGCAGGCATTGGGGGGTAGGGTGACTGTGTATACAGACTCTCAAAACATCATGGGGTTACAGGAAAGACGTGAGGGGTTTGAGAAAAATGATTATCGTTCAAAGAAAAACAGGCGGCTTAATAATTATATGCTGTATCAGGAATTTTATAGAATAACCGATCAGCTGAATTGTGAATTTATTAAAGTTCGTGGGCATCAGGTATCTAATCAAAAAGATTATATAGACAGGCTTTTTACACTTGTGGATAGGGCTTCAAGAAATGCGTTGAGAGGGGACACCAGGTCCAGACATCAAGATGCTGGATGACATTCTGTTATCTGGCAAAGTGCTATATATGATCACTACGCAGCATATGTTATGTTTATTAGATCATGATTGAAGATAGGAATATAATAATCTTTGACGGAATATGTAATTTTTGTAATGGCGCAATTAACTTCATATTAAAAAGAGATAAGAATGAACTTTACAAGTTTGCTCCTATGCAAAGTGAAGCAGGTAAAATGCTGATTAAAAAATATAATGCGCAATTAGATGGAATAGAAACATTTTTATTGATAAAAAGCAGTAAAACATATATTAAAACTGAAGCTGCATTTGAGGTAATTAAGGATTTACCTGGTGGTTGGAAATATTTGCGTATACTTCGCGTAATACCATTATCAATTCGTGATTGGATGTACACTAAGTTTGCAATGAATCGGTATAAACTTTTTGGTAAACGCACAGCTTGCATCATACCAACAAAAGAAACACGGAACAGATTTCTAAGTTGATAAACATCAAAAGGATAATCGAGGTTGAACCTCAATTTCTGAATATCCTTTATTATCAAATAGATATAAAAAATGATCCCCTAACTATAGATTAATGCATAACTATTAGATTCATTAATGGGTATGATAAAAATTATTAATTTGTAAGAAGTAGTATTTTTTGTGTAGAGTGAAATATAAGCCTGTCTTGCAGGTGATGGATAGCGAACTTGAACCATCATTAAATTAATTGGGAGTCAGCGCTGGATAATACAATTTATTTGTAAGAGTGAAGTAATTATATTATCTTCAAGACGCCCACGTAATATTAAGGATTCAAGACAACTGTCCACACGGCAAGATGGGTTTTTATTGCCTTGGTAAAGTGAGGTGAATCCCCCATGTTAACAGTCAGGGATGTCCTTAAAACAAAAAAGCAGGATATCTGGACTATCTCTCCCCAGTCCACAGCTTATCGGGCCCTGGAAATAATGGCAGATAAAGACATAGGGGCCTTAATGGTCATTGATGATAATCAGATAGTGGGTATCTTTTCCGAAAGAGATTATTCCCGCAAGGTAATCCTGAAAGGAAAATCATCCAAAGAAACAACTGTTGGAGAGTTGATGACTACCCCGGTATTCAGCATAGAACCGGGAAAGAGTGTTGAAAAGTGCATGGCCCTTATGACGGTCACACACAACCGGCATTTGCCTGTTATAGAAGGGGGTAAACTGATCGGTGTTGTCAGCATTGGTGATGTTGTTAATGCGATTATAATAATCCAGAAGGTTGAAATCGAGGACCTTAAGAGCTATGTTGCCAGTGGGGGATATAATAGTGAATGGACGGCTTCATAAGACAATTACGAATTGCGAATTACGAATAGCGAGTGACGAGTTACCTATAATCCTGTCTTACAATTTCCTCAATGCCTGAATCTTCTTTTTATCTTTTTTCGAAAGTTTATTTGAACCACCCTTGCGGGAATAGGGCAGGGTGTCTTCATCTTCAAAATCATAAACATCTTCTTCCCCCAGGGCAGAGAGGAGCTTGATCTCAAACTCCTGAGAAGTAACAGCAGCCATGTCATTTTTCAAAGCATGATCTGACACTTCACGGTCAGTGCTTACGACTATCCAGGGAATTCGGGATTCAGAGATGATCCTCTTGATTACAGAATCTGCGTTTTCTGCAAGACGGGAATAGATGACAGTCAGGTCTTTCGATTTTATCTTTGTCTCATCCTTCCCACCGTCTTTCCATCCGTCAAAGACAATCGTTATTTCATGGCTACTGACTTTACAGTATTCCTGAAGCTGTTTGATGATTTCATTCCGGGCTTTTTCAAGGTCTCCATGGGCAATTCCTATCAGGTTGTAACCGTCGATAAGTATTTTTGTCATAAGAAAAGATAAGGGATAATGAGGAAAATGTCAAAACAGAACCTTATATAACTTTTTTGCACTTTCTTCACTTATGTCCTTAAGAACCTCATATTGATCAGTGGCTTTTTTAATATCACCTGAAGCTTTATAGGATATAGCAAGATTATAATGTGCGGCTACAAAGTCAGGTTTTATCTGTACTGCCTTTTTATAAAATTTAATTGCTTCTTCATAACGTTTTGATCTTTTATATATATGACCAAGGTTATAATATGCTCTTTCATGCTCAGGTTCATGCAAAACAACCGACATATAAGCAGCAATTGCTTTACTAAAATTTCCAGATGATCTTTGTGCATGGCCGAGGCTGTAATATGCCTCTGTATATTTAGGTTTAAGCCTTACTGCCTGTATATAGGAATCGATTGCTTTCTGAATATTACGTGTCAATCTATAAGTAAGCCCAAGATTATAATGTGCCTCTGCATAGTCAGGATTAATCTTTATTGCCTCTTTGAAGGGTTCAAGTGATTCCTGCATTTTACCTGATGATTTATAGGCGAGCCCAAGATTGTAATGTGCGACTGCACTATCTGGTTGGATGTTGATAGCTTTTTTGAAAGCATCAACTGCTTCCTCAAACTGTTCTGATTCTATATGGTCCTGGCCAAGGCTAATAAAATAAGCTGCATCTTTAATTGAAGTTTTATCTTCATCTTCAAGTGCAAAGGCTGAAAAACTAAATATCATAATAATAAGAACAAGAAAGATGGTTTTTTCTTTAAATGAATTGAAAAACATAAGAACTCCTTGTAATAGATTAAAAAAAAGGAGAGGGGTCTAGGGTCCCAGGATCCGAGGAGTCAAGTGACTAATCATAGACTTAAGTCTTAAAGTCACTCGAACCCTTGAATCCTGGAATCCTTGAATCCTAATAATAGTTTAATTTATGCAGGCTGTGCTTCTTTCAACCACAACAGCCTTGAGTGGTTGAATACCGAGCTGTTTAATGAATCAACAAGCTCTGCTGCATTTGTATCAAGACCCTGCTTTTTCTCAAAGGCAGAGAACTTGGCTTTTTCACTAACCTGAAAGGCCTTCTTCATCTCTGCAGCAGATTCCTTGATCGGGCTGCCCATGACTTTTGAAAGCTCTATGAAAATTGTCTTGTGCTGCTTTGAATCACCTGCAGTATCTACTGCTTTATTAAGATCCTTGGCCTTGCCGAGATAGTTGATTATTGTGCCTTCTGACTCTACTGGAGCTGCAGCAGGAAGAATCACATCAGCATCCTTTGCAAGGTCTGTCATGTAAGAAGTCTGGGCAACTATAAAACCTGCATCAGGCTTCTTGCTGATCGGAAGTTCTCCGACTGCATAAAGAACATCCACGCCGCCTGCTGCCATTTCACTGTAAGTCTTGCCTTCCGTAGTAAGACCCATGGACATAACGCCCTTTGCATTGGACTCAAGAGGAACTGCAACAACCTTGATGTTACCTGCAAGTGACAGGTTTCTTGCTGCGCTGAACAGGGCAGGGGAACACAGGATAGCTGTGTTATCAGCCTTGGTTATCAACTCGGCAGCTTTGGCCATATCTTCAGAAACAGATTCACCTGAAACTGCATCACTGAGAGATTTGTCTGCTTTTGCTCCGGCGTCTATAAGGGCCTTTGCAAGCTGTGCGAGTGATGAAGCCTCATCACCTTTTATATTAACTGTTGCTGCTGAACCTAACCTGGTATCATCAGCATTAATCGTAATCACCTTGGCACCTCTTGCCATGCTCTTTCTCACACTGGCATCAAGGGCTGGGAGTACTCTGTCCCACTGTGAGGGATTAAGGCCTGCAACTACTATTGCCTTAAGGGAGGTAAGATCTACTACATCAGAGTTTTTCATGGAATCAGCATCTGCATAAAGGCTTGCTGTTGTATCAATGTTTTTTGTTTTGATAACATCAGAAGCAAGTTTTGAAAGTACAAATGCATCCTGGTTAAGTATGCCGGCCGTGCTGATTATGCCGGTGTTTTTTGAAGCCTTTATTTTATCCGATACCAGAGAGAGTGCGTCGCTCCATGAAGCTTCCTCAAGTTTTCCATTTTTCTTTATCATCGGGGTAGTGACTCTTGCATCTGAACCCACGGCATCAAATCCGAAACGGCCATAAGCACATATATAGTCTTCAACAGAGCCCTCTTCTCCACCTGACGTGACCTTCACTACAGCACCGTTACTTGTGCTTACAGAGATATCACAGCCGTTTCCACAGGAAAGACATACAGATTTTGCAGTCTCATATTCCCATTCCCTGCCTTTTCTCCATCTGTCAGCTTCCAGAAGGGCATTAACAGGACAGGCATCCAGACAGCTTCCGCAGAAGGTGCATTCAGATTCCTGTAAGGGCTTGTCCATGGCAGTGGCTACTTTTGCTCCAACTCCTCTGCCCATAAAATCAAGGACATTAGTTCCCTGTTCCTTACATACCCTTACGCATCTTGCGCAAAGAACACAGTAGTCAGGGTCTCTCTTGATAAAGGGGTTGGCCTCATCAACTGGATAACCGAAGTTCTTTCTTGTAAGGCTGGATTCCTTGATTTCCATGTCATAGGCATACTGCTGGAGATTACATACTCCTGCCTTTGTGCATGTCATACAATCAAGGGGATGCATGGAGAGAATAAGATCAATAATGAACTTTCTCATCTCCTGAATTTCCTCTGTTGCTGTGTTCACAGCCATTCCCTCTTTTGCCTTGGTAATACAACCAACTACAGGACCTTTGCCGCCTTCAACGTCTATAAGGCAGAGCCTGCATGCTCCGATTCCTCTCATACCTTTAAGGTAGCAGAGGTTAGGTATATGAACACCTACTGAAGCAGCTGCTTCAATGAGGTTTGTCCCCTCCGGGACTTTGGCCTCTTTTCCATCTATTGTTAGAGTAATGTTCTTGGACATTTAAACCCCCTCTATAAAGTAATTTTAAATTTTAATTTCAAATATATAAGTAAGGGCGTATTGCAATACGCCCCTACGATTAAACTCCTACTGTTTCTTTTTCTGCCATTTCCTTTGATGATATGATACAAATGGCCTTTTCCGGGCATACTTTTATGCACTCACCGCATTTTGTACATCTCTTCTGAACTATTTCAAAAGGATCGGTTGCGGACTGAAAAGACTTTCTCCTCTCACCGAATATTGCAAAGTCCTTGCAGGCATCAAGACAATCGCCGCAGGTAGTGCATTTTTCCGGCATGATAATATAGTTAACATAAGCGGTGCATTCATTACTTGCACATACTGCTGTAAGATGATTCTTGAAATCATCTGACTCAATATTGTCCAGAATGAATTTGGCCGTGTCCTTGCCTTTCTTGCACATCGAGGCCTTGGTCATTGTTTTCATTATTCTTTCGACTGCGGCCAGGTCATCCTCAGTGCCCGATCCATCGACCAGTTTAGTCAGTCTGATCCTTGCTTCATAGCTGCCCATGGAACAGGGGAAACATCTTCCGCACATCGGACCGTCAAGAAACTCCTCGACATAGACGAGTGCCTGCTGGACAGGGCACTGTTTCTCCTCTGCCTTTGCCTGGACATCTTCCATCTTTACTACTTTTTTCTCGTTTTCAGTCATAAGTAACTCCTGAAATAATATTCATTTCTTTGGGCAAGGTGACCTTGCCCCTACATTATAATTTGTCATTCCCGCTATGTCGGGAATCATTTTGCAAATAGATTCTGGACAAGCCAGAATGACAGTTCATATAAGGGCGAATGGCTATTTGCCCTAACATTATTTTTTAACGTCTGAACTTTTTCTTTTCTGTTTTCCAACTTTCACTGCGCTGATAGGGCAGGCCGTAAAGCAGGCATTGCACTTTGTGCAGTAATCCTGGTCAATATAAAAAGTCCTCTTCAGTTCCTTTACAGCACCGAATGCACATGCCTCTTTACAGAGACCGCATAGGAAGCACTCTTCATTATCAATACTGTAAACTCCAAGGCCGTTACAGGCATTTGCACGACAGTACTTGTCATAAATATGCTCTTCATATTCTTCCCTGAAGTATTTGATTGTTGTAAGTACAGGGTTTGGGGCACTGTTTCCAAGGCCGCATAAAGAACCTTTAACGATCTTTTTACCAAGGTCCTCAAGTCTCTCTATATCGCCATGCTCTCCATTACCGGCAGTGATCTTCTCAAGTATCTCCAGCATCTGGGAAGTGCCGATCCTGCAGGGAGGGCATTTACCACATGATTCAGATTGTGTAAATGAAAGGAAAAATTTAGAAATGTCCACCATGCAGGTGTCTTCATCCATGACTACCATACCGCCTGAACCCATCATGGAACCTACTTCTCTCAAAGAATCAAAATCAACAGGGAGATCAAGGTGTTCAGCTGTTAAACAACCGCCTGAAGGACCTCCGGTCTGGACAGCCTTGAATTCCTTATCATCCAGAATTCCTCCGCCTATTTCAAAAATAATCTCTCTTAATGTTATCCCCATGGGTACTTCAACCAGTCCGGTGTTCTTTACTTTGCCGGTTAGAGCAAACACCTTTGTACCCGGGGAATTCTTTGTACCGATAGAGCGGAAATAATCTGATCCTTTATCAATAATTACCGGCACACATGCATATGTTTCTATATTATTAAGATTACTGGGGTAACCCCATGGTCCACCGCCTGGTTCGGAAAGTCTTGGAGGCCTTGGTCTTGGAAAACCTCTCTCACCTTCAATTGATGCGACAAGCGCTGTTGACTCACCGCAGACAAATGCTCCGGCGCCTTCCCTGATGTTCATGGTAAAACTGAAATCAGTGCCAAGTATATTCTTGCCCAGAAAACCTCTCTCCACTGCCTGATCAATAGCGATCTGCAGGTTCTTTACCGCAAGGGGATACTCATGTCTAACATATATAATTCCATACTGTCCGCCCATTGCATAAGCACAGAGTGCCATTCCTTCAAGAAGAGAGTGGGGATCACCTTCCATGATGGACCTGTCCATAAATGCACCAGGGTCTCCTTCGTCACCGTTTGCTATAACAAACTTTATGTCGCCGGGGGCTCCTTTAACGTGCTTCCATTTTCTACCGGCAGGGAAACCTGCACCGCCTCGGCCTCTAAGGTTGGCTACATCTACTTCTTCCATCACTTCATCGGGTGACATTGAGGAAAGTGCCTTTTCAAGTCCTGCATAACCACCAACAGCAATGAAATGATCAATATTGTTAGGATCAATCACACCGTTATTTCTTAATGCTATCCTGACCTGTTTTTTATAGAAAGGGATATCGAGCATTTCCGGGATAGGATCAGTGAGAATGTTGTCCCTGTAAAGTCCCTGCCTGTAAGGCAGGTTGCCCAGCATGGAATAACTCATGATGGATGGAACATTATGTGGCTTTGTCCTCTGGTAAAAGATGTTCATTGGCTCGACCTTTAAAACAGGGCCTTTCTGACAGATGCCCTGACAACCGGTCTTGACTATTTCCACTTCAACTCCGGAATTGGCCGCCTCTTTTTCAAAGGATTTAATAACCTTATGCGCGCCTGTAGCTGTACAGGCTGTTCCGCAGCAGACCCTTGCCCTTAAAGCATCGGGCAGGAAAGTCTCTTTTTTCAGTTTTTCCCTTAAGTCATTCAATTCTTTAACACTATTTAGTTTTGCCATTTTTCCACCTTATTAAAATATTTCGATCAAAATTGTTTAACATTGTTCAAAGTTGTTCAAAAGTGTTTTTCTGCAATATTGAACCATTTTGAACTACCGTTGAACCATATTGAACTATTCGTCATCCGTTCCTGCTTTAACAGTGTCGTCTTCCTTGATGTTCTCGATTATTCCCTGCAGGGATTTATTGTCGATTTCACCAATTATATCTTCATTTACAGTAGCTACCGGGGCCAGACCGCAGCATCCGATACAGCCGACTGTCTCAAGAGTCATGGCAAGATCTTCTGTTGTCTCACCTTCTTTTATCTTAAATTCATCCTCAAGTTTTACCATTACCTTGCTGGCTCCGCGTACGTGACATGCAGTTCCGGTACAGACCCTGACGATCTTTCTTCCTCTGGGAGTAAAGTAAAACTGCTTGTAAAAAGTAGCAGTACTGTAAACAACTGACAGGGGGATATCAAGGTTTTTTGATAATTTAACCAGCTCCTCTGCTGGAAGATAGTTGTGTTCTACCTGGATCTGCTGAAATGCATGAATAAGAACACCTCTCTTCTTTTCAGACTCTGTCAGTACTTCAGATACATGTCCGAGAACTTCATCAACCTTCAGACTCATTTATACCTCCTACTCCAGCATGTGGTGTGATCTCTCTTCTGGCTGCCATGTCCATGAGAACCCTCTCAGTACCAAATTTACCTGGTTCGTATTTCCTGAGTTTCAGGTTTTCCCTGGCGGCATCAATATAATTTAATGCCCTTTCGAGCATTTTCTCGGGATCAGGCTCAAACTCCAGTGTTCCCATAAAACGCTCAAACCAGACATCTGTCATTATCTTTGTTACTTCCTCACTTGCTCCAACAGGTGATTCACCTCCGAAGATACATGGCACGCCTGAGGCTGCGAAGTAGGCGCCGATGGCAAGAGCCTTTTCTGACATCCATTCCGGGGCGATACCAACGGCAGGCATGCCGGCGATTTCATCTGACAGTCCGCCTTCTTTTGCCATTGCAGTTACAATTGTAAGTATCCTTGAATTGTCAACACATGCCCCAAGATGCAGAATAGGGGGGATACCTATAGCTTCGCAGACTTCACGTAGTCCCGGCCCTGCATTTTCAAGGGCCATTTCCGGAGTAAGGTAACCTGCAGTACCGCATGCGGCAGAACCGCAGCCCGTTGAAACTATCAGTACATCGTTCTTTATAAGCTCAGTAGCAATAAACTTGTGAATGCCTGTTGAAGGAACCCTCGGGTTATCACAACCTGCAAGGCCTACAACACCGCGTATTCTGCCGGCTATTATGGCATCATTTAAAGGCCTGAAAGAAGCACGCCATTTGCCGCCCTGCATATATGCTATATATTCTTCAGAAAAGCCGCCGATTAATGTGGACTTCTTGGTAATGTGACTCCCCTTGGTTGTTCTGTTCGGGAAGTTGTCACAGGCTGTCTTGATGATCTTTATTGCCACCTCTTTTGCCCTATGCTCATCATATTCAATATGTTCCGCTCCCTGCATTTTGGCCTTTTCACTGGTAGTGATTACTTTTGTATGGAATTTCTTCGAAAGTGTTGCAATGGCAGGCATGATGCACTGAACATCAACTGTCATTACATCTATAAGACCGGTCATTATACCTAGTTCCTGGTTTGTAAAGCCGCCTGCAGTAGGTATGCCGTGCCTCATTAGGATTTCGTTTGCAGTGCAGCACATACCACCGAGGTTAATGCCTTTGGCGCCTTTTGATTTGGCATACTCAATCATTTCAGGTTCACCGACTGTATCAACAATTACTTCAGCTAATGTAGGCTCGTGTCCATGAACTATCAGATTAACTTCATCTTCCTTGAATATTCCAAAGCTGGCTTCGGCCTTGACTGGTGCGGGTGTACCAAAAAGTATGTCAGTAATGTCTGTTGAAATCATGGATCCGCCCCATCCATCTGCCAATGCGACCTTGAGACCGTGAGTAAGCAGGTGGTCAGGATCATGGTCTACACCGATATTAGTACGGTGCAATGCTTCGACTACTTCCCTGTCAACACCTCTGGGTACGATTCCCCACTTTTCCCATCTTTTCCGGGTTTTCTCAGGGGCCCTTTTTATTGCATAATTAATAGCGCCTTTCTGACGGCCAAAATCCTCTACAAACAATGTGGCAACGTCTCTGGCAACATCCAATACGGGTCTTCCTTCAAACTCTACTTCAAGTATACCGGCAACTCTGTAGAGTTTCTTGACATCTTTAATCTTAAAATCACTGACTTCCTCATTTGCAACAGCAAGAAGTGTTAAAGCCATATCACGAGCATGGTCAGAGTGTGCCGCTGTCCCTGCTGCAATCATCCTGAGCATATTTCTGGCTGCTACCGTAGAAAGTGTTGCTCCGCATACGCCTGTGGCCTCTTCTTCGGCATTTTTGCCTACGAGTCTGCAGGGGCCCATATGACAAACTTTGCAACAAGCGCCTGATTCACCGATAGGACAGGGTTTTTGCTTTTCCGCACGGTCAAAACAGGTTTCCATTTCATGGTCTTTCGCCCATGCTATTATTTCTTCTGCTGATTCTCCTGCACTTTTTATTGGCTTATCCATATATCCTCCATAATATCGTGATGCGTGACTCGTCACGCATTACGCGTTACGCGTTACGGTTTTTAGAACATCGGGTCCATTGTAAGGGCCGGATGTCCTACTTTTTCTAAATGCTCCATTAATTTATCCGAGTCTTCGGCATTCGTCTCATCTGCTATCTTATCGATGAGATCAAGCACGCCTTCATCTTCACATCTCTTTTTGAAATCATCTGCAATTCTTTCTTTAAGATTCTTTGTCATCCAGACGATTCTCTTCAGGCCGCCATCGGCATAAAGGAATTTCGGGCTTGTAATAAAGTTCACTCCGATTCCTGAAAATCCCGGATTCTGCGTTCCGCCGCCGACAGTTCCTGCCAGTGTGGAGAACTTCATGCCGACAGGCGTCATGCCTGTATGTCCTCTCTGTACGACCATTACGCCATTAGCTTCAGGGACAATCGCTACAATACACTCAAAGCAACCGCAGGATGTCATGGGGTTATCCATTATTGTATAGAGGTTCAATGACTCTACAGCACCTGCTGAATTGCTTTTTAAATAATCATCAACTCCGGCCCATCTGCCCTGTTTCGCGTCAATGGCTTCTCCCTTTGCAATAGGCTGGTTGCCTCCGGTCGGGTCTATAGAATATGCTGCCTTGCAATCGAGCCAGTTGTATGCCCCGCAGAGACCGAGACGCTCCGGACTTATTACACAAACGTGTGAAGGTGCAAATGACTGGCAGAGGAGGCATGAGTAAAATGTATCGACTGTCTCATCCGTCATTCCTCCAAGCCTGTGGTCCCTTTCCTTATATACTTCCTTTGCCTGGTCCTGCAGTTCAAGGACGTCTTTCTCATCGAAATAAAGGGTTACCTGTACCTTATCAACGATAGACTTAAACCTGTTATGTGTCATAGTGCTATGAATCGTACCGATGTGTTCCAGTGTAATACCATCTTTATAGGCCTGGTTACTGATTCTCATCCAGACGATGTCACGCTGACCCATATGCCACAGTCCCTGGGCTTCATTTATATTGTGATGGAACTTTCTTTCGATAATAGCTTCAAAGTCGTTCTGCATTTTTCTTCCTGCAACATCAATAACAATACCGAGAGGCATCTTGCCTCCGGCCTTGTATCTCTCTTCAATATCAGTACCGACCAGAATTACTTTTCCGTCTTCTATTTCTTCAAGCTCCTTTGTCCTGACCCATTCGAATGCCGCTGTACGCTGACCACCGAATTCAATAAACATATCCTCTTTCCTGATCCTCTCACCCTCAAATGCAGGACCGTAGGAAACAGGAATAGGGGGCTTCGCAACGGTAACCTTAAGACCTCTAACCTCAAATGCCCTCTGGACTATCTTGCTGTGATCAAGCTCTTTCTCCACCTCTTCGTATGTGCATACGCCAGTAGGATGAATAACAGGGATGTCTGTATCTGCGATTGCAGGGTAGCCCATAAGAATAGCACCTGCGCCGGTTGACCACTTGACGTCATCAAGCTCTCCAAGTACCATGGCAAATGCAAAGACCCTGTCCTGTGTATATTTAAGGTGGGCTTTGTAATCACCGGGCTTGTTGCCGCCGAATATCATGGATGCCCTTATAGACCAGCTAAGCGCATAAATTGTATGTTCTGTATCAGGGCCAAGTGGAACAATATATGTGTCCCAGCCGAGTTCAACCTTTCTGGAAAGAAGCTGCTGGGTTACATTCGTCACCTTGCCGTTTTTGTCTTTGGCTGTACCTGAAAGGAAAGTCAGGATGTTCTTTTCCTGCAACTCTCTGACAATGTTTTCCGCAATTTCAGCATCAGGAGCTGCACCTATTATGGCTGCAAATCCCGGCATCCTGCCGTCAACAAGCTGAATACCCAGGTTTCTCTGGATCGTATCTGTAATAAACCCGTTGTAAACATAGCCTGTTTCAGGATCAGTGGCCGGTTCCTGGCCGTTAAGATATCTCAACGCAAGGATGATTTCCTCACAGAAGAGGGTGGCCATTCCTGAGTCAAGGGCCTCACCAAGGTAAGGTTTCCATATCGTGTCATCAGGTGTGTCCTGAAGCATTTCCCTTGCCATTTCCAATGCGACTTTCATGTCAGCGAGTGTTTTAACAGGGAATGCAGTCAGAGCATATATCTGTGGAAGATAAAATGCTGTATCAGGAAATTCAAAAACAAAGTCCTTGCCTTTTTCAGCGATTGCTATATCAAGTGTTTCCTCCGCTGTTTTAAAAAGACCATGTGCGGCTGTAATAGCAGCAGTGGCTATCAATTTTGACATCTCTACCTCCTGGTGTATGTTAAGTTCAAATTACCGAGTACAATCTATATAACGATTGAGGATTAAAGGTAAAAAAATGCAGTTATTTACATTTACTGCATTTACCGAAAAACTCAATATGATTTCCTGTTACATCAAATCCATCTGTGAAATCCCTGGAAAGATCCAGATTAAAGTCATTAAATATGTCTACAATGTCTTTGCATTTAGTACATATTAAATGATGATGAGGCGTTGTGTCCGGATCATATCTTTTCTTAGCAGGATCTATTTTTAGTTCAAGAATATTATCTTTGTTTTTTAAAGCTTCCAGAGTGTTGTAGACAGTAGCAAAAGACATAGTTGGAAATTCCTTGGAAACGGATTTATAGATGTCTTCTGCTGATGGATGACTCTTGTTACCATCAAGAAAACCCAAAATGGCCAAGCGCTGCGGAGTTAACTTAATGTTTAAATGTCTGAATTTTTCCATTGCTATCATACCCACCCCTCCCATTTATAAAAATTATCACATTAGAACAATTCTTGTCAAATTCTTTATGTAAGTAGCGATATTACTTATATTAAGCCTGTCTGCTCTTAAGATATGTTGGTATAGCATTTGCTTCCCTGGGACCTATAGTGATCTTCCATCCCGCAAGCTTGTCTTCCAAAGCACCGCTAAGGATTGCAACCTGACCGGGCAGGATAAGTTCCTTGTTGTTCAATTGGTCTCCAATACCGCTTTCAGTAATAAACTGGGCTATCTTGGATGCTGTAAATTTACCCGCTGCCCATGCAGTAAGAACGGACAGACCCTCACAGTCCATAACTGCAAGCCTGCTGGGTACTTTACTGTTTTCAACTTCACCTGAAACTATAAAGTAAGTAAGTGAGAAATTTGTTGTGATCATCAATGGCGAATCAGCAGTTGGTTCGCTGATTTCAAATATCTTCTGTTCAACCTGCATCGGGACCTGCGGATCAGTATAAATGTTCTGTCTGACTGTGTACAGGGCGAGGTTTTTCCATTTTTCAACACTGCTCAAGACAACTATTGAAGCATACTTTGCTATAGCAACTGTAGCAATTGAAGTCTCAAGAATCGAATCGTCCCTTATTACAAAATTAATAACAGGGTAGCCAAGAGGTTTGAAGCTCTTTTTCAAAGCAGACCGCCTGATTTGAGTATTGTTTTCGATGATCTCTTTGGCTGTTTTTGCGCCTGAGTCAAGGACGATCTCCTCAACTCCCAGTCCCTTGATCTTTTCTGTAAGTGCACTTAATGCTTCCATGCCGTCCGCATATGCAACAAGGGGGCATCCATTTGTCTTGGCAATATTTGCCATTGCCTCGGCGTTTTCATCAGTAGCACAATAAATAAGTGGTTTTCTGTCGGCAATTGCTTTTACAGCAGCCTCTACAAGGCCGGCATCACTGCAATTTAAAATGATAGCTGCATCAGGCGCTTTGTCAGCAACAAGTTTGACTACTGCTTCATATCTGGCTGCGTCACCGGAAGCGCATTCAACTGAAATAGCATCAATTCTTAAATACTGTCCTACCCGCTCCAGTTCGGATGCGGTAACTTCATCAGCCTTTGCAGTCAGCTCATCATCGCTTAACGTATCAGCTATATTGACTGCCAGAGCGCAGGGATTAACAAATTTCTTATCATGCCTGAACATGACGTTCTCGCCACCCATCTTTACTGCCTTGTCTCCGCTGCCCAGGCTGAAAGTCTTGATAGGTGGAGCTGATGCATCTCCAAGTGTGTTCTTGGCCTCTTCAGAGACATCGGGGCATGCTGAAAGTTCAGCCCCTCCCTGTGCAAGCTTCATCGCAAAGGCAAGACATGTAGGAAAACCGCACTTCTTGCAGTTTGTCTTTGGAAGAAGTTTGAATATCTGGATTCCGGTTAATGCCATTTTAATCCTCCGTTATATATCGTAATTAAATAAATTGATTTTCAGCGTTTATGTTAATTCTTCTATTGTTTTCTCGACAGTTTCTATTGCCTTCGGGTGCCTCATTATAAGCAGGTTCGTACCTGCAGTAATCATTGAAGTAGCTGTGACCGCTTCCCATGCGATACCTCTCTCTTCAAGAGTTCCCCATTCCGGAAGGTCTGCTTCAGGAGCGACAACTTCTTTTACCTTCCATACATTAATGCCTACATCTCCGAGAATAGGGGGCTGCATTGTCGGATCGTTCTGCGCCAGCCCTGCAAGCCTTATCCTCTCCATAACAGAGTAGGTGTACTCAAGGCCGTATCCAAGCGCTGAACACATTGGATCAGTCAGGAGTCTTGCCTTGTCAAATCCCATCTGGGTTATAAGAATATTAAGCTGTTTTGCCAGGTTGATATCAAGTTCTGACATTGCGATTAATTTATGATTATGGGCCAGGGCAGCAGCAACAACAGTTTTATAGTTGCCTTCCTGGGCCTTTCCTATAATACAGTTATTTCCGCTGGCGGCCTCTGCGGCAGCAACCAGAACAGCAGAATCTTTTTCGATATGACTTGATCCCAGTATTATGAGGGGAATATTAATAGCTGCCAGCATATCCTTAACAGTCTGTGCAGCATCCTCAGCTGAACGGTCGTCCCTGTCCGGGTGAGTGCTCACCAGTCTTAATGCGATTGCCTTTGCATTAAGGTTATCCTGGCAATGCCTGGCCCAGGTAACAGGATCTCCGCTGACATCTTTGTAGACCTCTTTAACCGTATCGGGCCAGTCATCGGGAGGGCAATCCTGGATTTCATAAGCTATTACAGGCTTATTGGGAAGTTCGCCTTCAAATGATAAAAAGGGAAGACAGCTTTCACCGCCAACTGCAAGGGCTTTGTCATCTTTGCCAAAATCAACACTCAGTACTTTGCCGTTAAAAGATTCTTTAGGAACTACATAAGACATATTAACCTCCAAGAACTTTGTTCAAAATTGTTTAACATTGCTCAACAGTAGTTCAAATTAAGCTGTTTTTGAGCAACTGTTGAGCTATTGTTTTACATTTCCAAGTATGAATGAGCATACAGTGTTTTATTAAGAAATACCTCTGTTGTCTTGACCACATCCATAAGATCTTTATCAAGAGGATTGGCAATAGCTGCAGTCAATCCTTCATACATTAATAATGTAAGGTACACTTTGTCTATAAGGCTTCTCATTGCCTTTGGAACACCGTTTGAGATATTGCTGAGTCCGACAACAGTCTTCATCGGTGGATCATTCAATTCCTGAAACATCTGGACGGCCTTGATGGAATGCATGGCCTGGTCCTGGGTAGTGCAGACCTGCAGAATAAGCGGGTCAAGGTAAATGTCCTCAAGAGGGACACCGAATTCCATGGCTCTACCCATGATCTCGGCTGCTATTCCACATCTCTCTTCTGCATCTGCAGGCAGTCCGCCTTTGCTGATGGTGAGCGCTATAATTTCAGCGTTGTGTTTTGCTGCCAGTTCAAGCATGACAAACCTTTCAGGGTCGTTGGAAGTGGAGTTGATAAGGGGTTTTCCCCATTCATTATTATGAACATTCAGTCCGGCTTCAAGGGCTGATGCATTTGTTGTATCTAAACATAGCGGGGCTTTAACTACCTGCTGGATGCTTTCAACCATCCACTTCATCAGGTCTTCGCCTTTCTCCTCAGCAGGGCCGATATTTACATCAATAAAGTGCGCTCCTGCCTTATGCTGTGCGTCAGCAAGCTCCTGAATGGGCTTTGGATCACGGTTGTCCATTGCCTCTCTGACTTTTTTCGCAATTACACTGATCTTTTCACCAATTATTATCATTAAATCTATCTCCTTTTAGGTTTTTATTCTAGATTGAGTTGTTTAAAACCGTGAGAAAAGTCTTAAATTATAACATAGAAAATAAATAATTATATAGAATTATTTGATAATAAAAATTTTAAATAACTGAAAAATATAGAGATGATTCAGGTAGTTAAGTGAGGCAGTAATTAAGGGATATTGCAGGTGTCAAGGATGTCAAAAAAAGTCTTCACAGCAATGGAGTCAGGGGGAAGATCAAAGACCGGCTTTCCTTCAAGGTCAAGATGGAATATATTTTCATCGTCAGGAATATTATAAATCTTGTCATCAGGCAGTCCAGGGTTGTTATTTTTAAGTTTGTCAAAATTATCAACTGATACCCTGTTGATAATAAATCTTCGTTCTTTAACATCAAGTTCCAGTTCATCTACAAGATTGTTTATCCTTTTTGCGGTCTGAACACCTTTCTGGGTAGGATCACTAATTACAAGTAACAGGTCTACACTGTGAGCGGTCCGTCTGCTCAAATGCTCCATTCCAGCTTCATTGTCTATAACTACATAAGGGTATTTTTCAGAAAGTATGTCTGTATATTTTCGAATTATATTATTTGCAGCACAATAACAGCCAGGTCCTTCAGGCCTGCCCATGACCATAAGATCAAAACCTTTGGACTCTATTATTGACTGCTGTACCTGAAAATCAAAGAGCTGCTCCATGCTCATGCCACCTGGACGTTCACCACCGCTTCGAATAGTTGCAAGTGATTCCTCGCGAAGCTTGCCTATGGTGGCATGAATCTCAACTCCGAGCGCTTCATTTAAACATGAATTGCTGTCTGCATCAACAGCAAGGACCGCCTTCCCCTTTTTTTCCATCAGGTAACGTACGGTAAGTGCAGAGATAGTTGTTTTACCTGTTCCGCCTTTTCCGGCAAAACCTATTACATAAGCCATTACTGAGTATTCCTCCTGTTTATGGACAGTTAAAAATTTATCAGGGACCAATCAGGCGATAATTCCTGACAGGTAGTAATAGTTTACTTTTCGTTAAATGTTAAATCAATATTACTAACTACTCAGGTATATTTTCTTTATTTCCCCTCTTTGGCAAAGAGGGGTTAGGGGAGATTTTATTAATGAATATATTATTAAAAAATCCCCCTTAATCCCCCTTTTTCAAAGAGGGGAGACCTGAGTAGTTAACATTATTTATGATTATTATGCGAGGGAAAAGGAGGTTTTGTTTTGATGGATCATTTTATATGTGTGGACAAGATCAAGGTAGTCCTGGGGAATGTCCAGCAATTTAACTCCCAGTCCATCATAGTGGTCTTTGGATTTTGTCATTCGGCTGACTTCAACAGGCACCTTGAATATTTTATATTTAAGGTGGATCAGGACCTCTAGTGTGGAATCAAAAGGGAAGCTCATTTTGCCTGTTTTTATGAACATGCCATTTTCAGAAATATTAGTGACCGTTCCTGTATAGTCAGTATGAAAACAGGAAAACCTTACCTTGAAATATGATGGAATTCTTTTGAATTCTCTATTGTTTTTAGTTTCAATCATAAATTATTTAAAACTTCACTCCTTTGAGACGTTATAGAGCGGCCATGTCTGCAACTCTTCTGCTCCGTACTTTGTTTAACCACATATCATAGGCATAATCCAATACTTCGCTTTTTGCCTCACTATCCATGCTGACAATTTTCACTCCTGTCAGGCATTTGTCATTATTTACCGGTTGTTTCCACATGACGTCTGCCAGTAATGGATAGGATGCTTCGTTATCAGGAATCTCAATATTTAATTCGATCCTGTCATTAGGCTGAAAATTGGTATTTTCAGTTTCAAAGCATAGTCCACTGCGGGAAAGGTTCTTTGTGGTACCTGTTAGACGGGTTCCTCCATTATTTGTGTTCTCCATTGTTACTGTAATCGGTACATCAAATCTGAAATAACTTCTCCTGTTAGGCAGCATGTTTACCTCCCAATTTTATTTTGCCCGTTTTTTATTAACAGGCAGAAAAAAAGATGACTCTCTCGTGTCAGTGGTTAAAGCAAAATCAATGCCTAAAGGAAACCTCGTGATATTAAAGGGATTTTGGTGATAGGCAAGAGCTTGAACTGTTTGTTTCTTGACAGAAGGGTTTGATTTATGACGGAATTAAGGCTTAAGGGGT
>PVMK01122528.1_pt1 | contig 19098 bp, 16 predicted proteins | sample 1853481 | NCBI WGS metagenome assembly PVMK01 (sample SAMN08533507, study PRJNA380276) | Marine sediment metagenome, whole genome shotgun sequencing project. | reverse complement strand
AAGCTTGCCAGCGGCTTTTCCGCAACTTTCTGGCCTTATCCTTCTCCCGCCGCAATTCCGCCTCATCAACGCCGTCAAAATGAAAGAAGTCACTCATATGATTTCACCCCTCAGCACCTTCCTTGCCCTCACCTACGAGATACAGGGAACCTGCTATGCAGATAAGATCATCCGGGCCTGCAAGTTCGGCAGCCTTTGCAAGTGCTGCATCCAGGGAGTATTCACAAATTGCCCGGTCCTGAATATCAGCCGGTAAGGCGTCCAGCAACTGTTCGGGCTGCGCTGACCTTTCATACTCCAACCTGGTAAAAATAATCACCTGGGCCTGACGGGCTATTTGCGGCAGCGCGGCACGAAAATCCTTGTCAGACATTGCAGCCCACACCAGAATCAGCCTGTTGTATTGAAAGTCATTTTCCAGGGCTTCCTGCAGAGAGGCAATGCCGGCCGGGTTATGAGCGCCATCAAGCAGGTAGTGCAGCGAATCTTCAGCAGTGCAGTCCACCAGACTCCCATCGACCTTCGATAAACAGAAGGTCTCCAACCGACCCGGCCAGGAAACTTCCAGCAGCCCTGAACGTATTTGTGATTCATCTACTGAAAAACCGAACTGGTCAAGAAATTCAAGGGTTGCCAGGGCCAGGCCTGTATTTATCATCTGGTATTTCCCCCTCAGGTTTGCCGTCAGTCCGGTAATCTTTTCCCGGAGCCGGCAGCAGCCCTTGCGCTTCATGGCCCAGTAGTTCCAACTTCCATCTGCGGTCCGGCTCCACAAGGAAATCCCTGCCATGCAGAAAAAGGGGGGCGCTTCTCTCCTGACAGAAGTGCTCAACAACCGACAGGACCGTTCTTTCATCCTCTGTCTCGCCGATGCCGACACCACTTACCACCGGTATACCCTTCTTAATAATCCCGGCTTTTTCGCCTGCAATTTCTTTCAGGGTATTGCCAAGATACATCTCATGGTCCATGGACACATTGGTAATGACACTGACCAGGGGTGTTATGACGTTGGTGGCATCAAGCCGCCCCCCAAGCCCTACTTCAAGAATGACCAGGTCCACCTTCCGCCTGGCAAAACCAAAGCATGGCGAGTGCAGTAGTGAATTCAAAGTAGGTAATCTGCCGAGCCGGCCAGGATGCCATGAATACGACTGCCCTCTTCGGCAAACTCCTCTTCGGATATATATTGGTCATTAATTCGAAACCGCTCCCGCACCGAAGAAAGATGCGGTGATGTATACAGTCCTACTGAATATCCTGCTTCTGCCAGCAAAGTGAGGAGGGTGACTGCCACCGAGCCTTTGCCGTTTGTGCCTGCAATGTGAACGAATTTCAATTCTTTTTCCGGGCTGCCAAGTTCTTTAAGAAACATGCTCATGCTTTCAAGCCCGAGCTTGATCTTGAAAAACTGGAGATTATCCAGAAATGTCCAGGTATCGTTGTAGTTCATTTTTAGCTATTAGCGGTCAGCTTTCAGTTTTGAGTTTGAAGTTTGAAGTTACGAGTGCCTAAAGTGAGCTAAAGTTTAGGAAGTAGGTAAATGATTTTAATTTCCAGGTTCTACTTATATTTAACGAAGTGCCTAACGACTCGACATTTCAGGCTGACTACTCTTGGTTTTCAACTTTAGGCACTTGAAACTTTAGGCACTTAAGGCATTTATACCCCCTCGGAGTCTATCGCTTACCTGCGGGGTACTCCGCCGAGGCATATATCCATCCTTTGTTGTGCTGCTCGGCTGCGTGAAATGGCAAATAATAACTACTTTTCTCTTTTTTACCCTAGAAACCTTGACTCCTCGACCCCTTGGACCCTTTATTTCACCTTCTCCAGTTTCGCATAATCCAGGTGCAGTGTTTTTCTGCCGTGCCGGTCAAAATCCACCTCCACCATGCGATCTCCTGTCACCTTGTCAATAATGCCCCGTCCGAAAAAAGGGTGCTGGACAGCCTGACCTTTGTTCAGAGATGAAGCCTCTCGCATCCGGCTGTTGCTCCGGTTTACAGACGCTGCACTCATACTTCTCCTGCTTTTGCTGCCCCTGGAGGAGAATGAGTAACCGCTGGAGCCGCCTCTATAACTCCTTATATGACTCTGTGCCCGACCGGAAGAAGTATAAAGGTCATGGGAAATCTCAGCCAGAAAAGGTGAGAGCGGAACCCTTGAGAACTGACGGTCAACAGACATCACCTCCCTGGGGTAGGTCATATAAAGTCTCTTCTTCGCCCTGGTTGCAGCAACATAAAGCAAGCGTCTCTCCTCTTCCCACTGCTCACCGGGCAAAGCCTGGGAAACCGGAAATTTCCCTTCTGCAAGGCTGATGATGAAAACCGTGTCCCACTCCAATCCCTTGGCAGAGTGAACGGTTGAAAGAACCAGCCTGTCGGTATCATCTTCAACAACGACTGACTCCGGTGGTTCCAGGGCTGTATCATCAACAAATTTGGCAAGACTGTCGTATTCGGCAATAATTGTTTTAAGATGCTCAATATCCCGGCTTCTCTTCGGGTAATCGTCGTAATAAATTCTCTCAAAGATCGGCTGGTAATATTCACTGAGTATCTCAAACTGCTCAAAAGGTGTGAGGACAGGGTCTTTGAGTGATTGCAGAATTGCGGATAACTCCACCACTCCCTTTTGCCATCCCGGTGCAGCCGGGTATTCTGCCAGAGCTGTAAATGGCTCCTCTGAAGTCTTGAGTGCTGCAAGTATCTTTTGAGCTGTCTTGGGGCCGACCTTGTCAAGCATGAGCAAAATCCTGTTCCAGGAAAGGTTGTCCTGATCGTTCACCAGGATCCTGAAATATGAGAGCAAATCCTTACTATGGGCAGATTCTGTAAGTTTGAGTCCTCCCCTCTTTTCAAAGGGAATCCCCTTTCTTGTCAGCTCAATTTCCAGTTTATATGAATGGAACCCGGATCGGAACAGAACAGCCATCTCTTTTAAAGGGAGTCCCTCTTTCTGCAGTTCCGCTATGCGCCCTGCAACATATCCCGCTTCTTCACCGGCATCGGCAGCATTATAGAGTTCCGGTTTTTTGCCGCCTTCAATCTTGGTAAAAAGGGCTTTGGTATATTTCTCATCAGCCAATTCAATGATGGCATTTGTCATTGATAATATGGGCTGCGTTGAACGGTAATTTTCCTCCAGCTTGATGATCCTGGTATTGGGAAAGATATTCGGGAAGTCCATGATGTTACGGAAATCAGCCCCCCTGAAACTGTAGATTGACTGCGAATCATCACCTACTGCCATGACATTGTTGTGGGTGCTGGCTATCAGGCGCACTATTTCAGCCTGAGTGGCATTTGTATCCTGGTATTCATCCACCATGATATACTGGAAGCGTTGGGAAACCTCCTGCCGCACCTGGACCTTCTCCTTGAGTACCTGTTTGAGGTTGGCCAGAAGATCATCATAATCCATCAAACCGTGTTCAAACTTGAATTTCCGATAATGATCCTGCAGCAGGATAATATCACCTAAGAATTCCTCCAGATGCTCATATTCATCATAAAGCAGGCTCTCCAGATCCGTTGACCTGTTAACCGCTTTGCTTATCATGTTAATTATGACCCGTTTGGTGGGAAACCGTTTACCGGCCCCGGATAGTGATAATGACGATTTGAGAATGTTGATGATGCCCTCGGCATCGGAACGGTCGATAATTGTAAAGTTGGGTGAGTAACCGATATGGCAGCCATAACGCCGCAGCAGCATATTGGCCATGGCATGAAACGTACCGCCTGTGACATCCTGGCAGGATTCATCCAGAAGAAGGCTGCCACGCCAAAGCATCTCCCGGGCTGCCCTGCGGGTAAAGGTGAGAAGAAGTAAACTTTCCGGCAGGATACCAAGCCCGAGAAGATGGGCCACCCTGTAAACCAACGTACGTGTCTTGCCGGTGCCGGCACCGGCAACAACAAGCAGAGGACCTTCCAGATGAGTGACTGCCTCATGCTGGGACCTGTTAAGATCCTGCCTGTTGACTGTCGTTTTCCTTTTACTTTCCTGGTTGTCCTGCGCTGAAAAAGAGTTATCTGGGAAGAGGCTGTTTTGCATGGCGGCTACTGTAACACAGTCCCAAACGGTAATCCATTTTTTTCAAAAGCTATCAGGCATCTATTTTTTATTCCTGTAACTTGATTGCATCCAAAAGGAACAGCGTGTATATTTTCTCAAGAAATTTTGTATTACCAATAAAATATCTGAATCCGGCCTGTCAAAATGCTGCATAAAAACTTGAATGATCTTTTCACCAAAGATGTCCTGGAAGACCTGCTCCCTTCACAACTGTCAAATGATTTCTTTGAAGCTCTCTATGGTGATGCAGCTGAAGGAGCCTATAACATCGACCTGTCTTTCATTAATTATGATTCCGGGCAGAAAACATTGTCCTTTGAACTGCAGCTTCATGAGAGACCAGGAAAATGCCTGGCCTGCAACCTCACCTACGGACTACCTGAGGTGTTTTCCAGGCATCCCTTGCTCAATATTAAAGGTATGGTTGAAAAAATTGAATCCCTTCTTGGTGAAGAGACAAAATGCATCAGTTGGGAACTTGGTACTACGCAGACGCCTGCATCCAACATGCACATAATCCCACTGACGATCAGGTTGGGATAATTTAGCGGTCAGCGGTCAGCGGTCAGCGAAAGGGTGTTTCGCTAGCATTATTCTGTCAACTAATCTTTTTTCTCGTCCCTTATGCCTTCAGCCTGTCTTCATCTGCAAGCTGATAGCTGAATGCTGATAGCTGATGCCTTTCACCTTTAGCCTTTAACCTAAAGCAACGCGTACCAGTCCCCGCACTGAATTGCCCACATAAAGAGCATCAGCCTGTTCAATATTCTGCCTGGTAAATGAGGCTTCCTCCACAAACTCCGGATATTTCTGCAACAGGTGGCTCCTGAATACTCCCGGCAGCAGGCCGCAGGAAATCGGTGGTGTTATGAGTTTTCCGTCTTTTTGCAGGAATATATTGGTATAACTGCCCTCGGTGACCTCCCCTTTCTCGTTCATAAAAAGCACCTCGTAATATCCTTTGGCAACTGCATGATTGCGCTCATCGTCATACAATTTACGAAGCGTGGTTTTATGGAAGAGATAGGGCGAATTTGAATCAGTATTTTTGTCTGAAAAAATGACTTCCGGCAAATCCCGGGAGTCTTCTTTCTCTAAAGCTGCTGCCGGATCAGTTATTGGCAGAGAGTTGCCTGGAAGTTCAGAATGCGTTAATTCAATTTCACCGGTACGGGACAAAGTGAGCCTCACCCTGTGACACTTTACAGAACTGCCCTTGTTGAAACCAATCTCCGCACCTTGCAATCCTGCCATAATTTCATCCAACTCATAAGGATAGAAAAAATAGCCTGCCGATTCGGCAAGCCGTTCAAGATGCATTTCAAGCAGCCAGTAACCGGACTCAGGGTGCCAGAGCATTGTTTCAATTAACTGAAATTCCGGCACCGGCTTGGTTAGGAATCTTCCCTTCAGTATACATTCCTCCCATTCACCGGCCGGATCAGAATCCCAGACAATGCCGGAACCAATTCCCATTTCCCCTTTATCACCCTGCAGCACAACAGTCCTGATCGGCACATTAAAAACCGCATCACCATCAGGCGAAATATATCCTATGGCTCCGGTATAGACGCCGCGATCTTCAGCTTCCAGCTCCCTGATAATTTCCATGGTCCTGATCTTAGGCGCCCCGGTTACTGAACCGCAAGGGAACAAGGCTTTGAACATTTCCTCCAAGGATATAGAGCCATTCATTTCCCCCCTGATGCTGGAAGTCATCTGGTGCAGGGTTTCATAGGTTTCCACGTCAAACAGGGATTGCACATTTACACCACCCATGCGGCTGAGACGACCCAGATCGTTACGCAACAGATCAACGATCATGACATTCTCACTGCGGTTCTTGATATCATGATGCAGGAAGTCGGCAAATTCCCTGTCCTCGGCATTTGTTCTGCCACGGAGCATTGTGCCTTTCATGGGTCGTACATCAATTTGGTTTCCCTTTTTTCTAAAAAAAAGCTCAGGAGAAAAAGTAAGTATTGTCGTTTCACCGTTTTTTATGAGTCCACCATAAGAAACACTTTGATTTCGCCGCAGGCTGCAATAAAATTCCGGGATCGACCCTGCAAAATCAAACAGAAGTTTGAGGGTATAATTCACTTGGTAGGTGTCGCCAGCTTCAATATAGGATTTGATCCGGTGAATTGCCTCAAAGTACTCTTCCCTCTCCAGGCTCAAGAGCAAATTATCAATGGTAAATGTTGCTCCCGGCTCAGGCTCAGTTCCTGTTGGCCGGGATTCACTTCCCTTAAACGATTCATGCAAATGATCGTAGATCTGAGGCTTATTAAATACACCCAGATCAACAAGAGGCAGAGGGGTTCGAGTGTTATCCGGAGCTGCTTGCAGAGTAAAAGATTTTGCCAGGCTTGGCTCCAGCATATAACCGAATTCATATCCAATATATCCTGCCAGAAAAAAACCCTGCTCTAACCGTTCCTGGGCCAAGCGAAAAAAATCAGCTGGCTCATCGCCCTCGTTACAGACAAGCCTTTCAACCGGATCCAGAAAAAGATAGGAGAGATGATTTTCAGGAGTTACCCGTGTTGACTCGAGAAAAACAAATGACTTGTTACCGGCAAGTCCGGTCAACAGCGACTGCAGTGCTGTATCTGAAAACGGTTTTGAGATATTCATTTATAATACGTTAAAATGTGACGGGCTTACGATAAAAAACAGTGTATGTATTTCAGATTTGAGATGCTACCCCAAACAGCCGTTAAAATTCAACTGCTAAAACCTGAAACACTTATTCTTGCAGACTTATTTTCCGTGGTCTCAATGGAATCTAAAGATAACTTGTGCAAGTAAAAAAAACGCTTCGCTAAAGGCCTAACATATACATATCCGATACATATCCGATTTTTCCATTCAAAATATTACCCGAACAAATTGAATATTTAAAAAAACCGCAGAAATTTACTGGCATTTCATATTATTTTCGGTTTATAATTTCTGATTCCATTTTTTATAAAGAGTTTTTCTTACAATGGAACACTCTAAAACTGCCAAAAATAACAAAAATAATAAGCAGAAAATTTTAATCCCACAATTAAAACAAGGAGTATAACATGTCACGAAAAATGGTAACCATTGACGGCAATCAGGCCTGCACCCATGTCGCCTATGCCCTCAGCGAAATCATCACAATCTATCCAATCACACCATCTTCACCAATGGCTGCTGAAGCAGATGCCAAGGCCACAGCAGGTCAGAAAAACATCTGGGGTTCTGTTCCTGTTGTAACCCAGATGCAGTCAGAAGGCGGCGTTGCCGGTTCCCTGCATGGATCCCTGACAACAGGTGCTTTATGCACCACCTTTACCGCCTCACAGGGCCTCTTTCTGATGATGCCAAACATGTACAAACTGGCTGGTGAATTGACCCCCACGGTCTTCCACATCACGGCCCGTTCAATTGCCTGCCAGGGTCTTTCCATCTTCGGCGACCACAGTGATGTCATGGCAGTACGCCAGACCGGCTGGGGTATGCTCTGCTCCCAGAACGTCCAGGAATGCCAGGACATGGCATTGATCTCCACCCAGGCTGCCCTGAAATCCAGAATTCCTTTCATGCACTTCTTTGACGGGTTCAGGACCTCCCATGAGATCCAGAAGGTTGAGCAGTTGACCGAAGATGATATGCGTGAAATAATCGATGAGGATCTGGTCATTGCTCACCGTCAGCGCGGCTTGTCCCCAGACCGGCCGATGATGCGCGGTACCGCCCAGAATCCAGATGTTTACTTCACTGGTCGTGAAACAGTAAATAAATACTATGAAGCAATCCCTGGAATCATCCAGGATACCATGAATAAATTCGGTGCCATGACCGGCCGCCGGTATAACCTGTTTGACTATTACGGTGATCCTGAAGCCGAAGATATTATTGTCATGATGGGTTCCGGTGCTGAGACTGTCGCTGCAACTGCCGAGCACCTGATCAGCCAAGGGAAAAAGGTCGGCCTGCTTATTGTCCGCCTTTACCGCCCCTTTGATTGCAAGGCCATGGTCAATGCCATGCCGGCAACTGTTCAACGCATCACCGTGCTTGACCGCACCAAGGAGCCTGGAGCTCCCGGCGAACCTCTTTACCTTGATGTAAGAGCTGCGGTGGGCGAGGCAGTTGAATCCTCAATTGTCAACCTGCAGCCCATGATCATTTCCGGGCGCTACGGCCTTGGTTCTGCTGAATTTACTCCGGCCATGGTAAAAGCCGTCTATGACAACATGTCTTCCTGGTCTCCGAAAAATCATTTCTGTGTCGGACCTGATGACGATGTGGCTTATACCAGCCTTGCTTATGACAAATCCTACAATATTGAAGGCGATGATGTTTTCCGGGCCATGTTCTTCGGCCTGGGTGCAGACGGTACAGTCGGCGCTAACAAGAACACCATCAAGATCATCGGTACCGAGACACCCAACAGTGCCCAGGGCTACTTTGTCTACGACTCCAAGAAGTCCGGCTCCATTACCACAAGCCATCTACGCTTTGGCAAGAACCAGGTTGTAGCACCGTACCTTATTAATAAGGCAAACTTCGTTGCCTGCCATAACTTCACCTTCCTGGACAAATATGACATGCTGGCCAACCTTGAGGATGGCGGCACCTTCCTGCTGACAACCACCTTTAAGAAAACCCAGGTCTGGAAAGAACTGCCGGCTGAGGTCCAGAAACAGCTTATCGATAAGAAAGCAAAATTCTATATTATCGATGCCATCAAGCTTGCCGAGGCTATCGGTCTTGGCGCCCGCATCAATATGATCATGCAGACCGCTTTCTTCCTGATCTCCGGCATCCTTACCCAGAAACAAGCGATCAAGTCTATCAAGGACGCTATCAAGAAAACCTACGGCAAAAAAGGCGACAAAATTGTCAAGATGAACTACGCCGCCGTTGATACGGCAGTAAAAAATATTGTCGAAGTAAAAATTCCCAAGACTGCTGGCGGCCATGAGAAACCCCTCACCGTACCTGCAGATGCCCCTGACTTTGTCAAGGAAGTTACAGCCAAGATGATCCAGGGCAAGGGTGATCAGATCAAGGTTTCCCAGATGCCTGATGACGGCACCTGGCCCACAGGTACAACCCAGTATGAAAAACGTAATATTGCGGTGCGTGTGCCTGTATGGAAGCCTGAAAACTGCATCCAGTGCGGTCGCTGTTCTCTTGTTTGCCCCCATGCTGCAATCCGCATGAAGATAGCAAAACCTGCAGACCTGAAAAAAGCTCCCAAGAGCATGAAAACTGCAAATGCCGTTGGCAAACAGTTCAAGGGCCGCAAGGCAATGGTCCAGGTATTCACTGAAGACTGCTGCGGTTGTACTCTCTGTGTTTACGAATGCCCGGCCAAGAAGAAAGCCCTGGAGATGATCGACAATACTGAGAAGGTCCGCGTTCAGGAAGCTGCTAATGTCAAATACTTCCTGGATATCCCCGAAATAGCAAACAGCGAAATCGATCCATCAACCATCAAAGGCAGCCAGCTTTTGAAACCGTTGTTCGAGTTCTCCGGTGCCTGCGCCGGTTGTGGCGAGACCCCATACATCAAGCTCGCAACCCAGATGTTCGGCGACAGGATGATGATTGCCAATGCCACCGGATGTTCTTCTATCTACAGCGGCAACCTGCCCACCACTCCATACGCCAAAAGAGCTGATGGCCGCGGTCCGGTTTGGTCAAACTCCCTGTTTGAGGATAACGCTGAATTCGGTCTTGGCATGCGCAACACTGCCAGCAAGATGGGTTCCCAGGCAATTGAACTTCTGGAAGCCGCTGCTGCTGAAAAGATCATCACCAAAAAAGCTGCCAAAGAACTTACCAAGGCATCCCAGAAAACCCAGGATGAGATTGAAGCCCAGAGGGACAGGGTCGCTGCTCTTAAAGAAATACTGGCCGGCAGTGATTCCATTATTGCAAAACGCCTCATCAATGTTGCCGATTACCTGGTGAATAAATCAGTATGGATCATCGGTGGTGACGGCTGGGCCTATGACATCGGTTATGGCGGTCTGGATCATGTCCTTGCTTCCGGCGAGAATGTCAATGTCCTCATCCTTGACACCGAGGTATATTCAAATACCGGCGGCCAGATGTCAAAATCTACACCGCGGGCTGCTACGGCTCAGTTTGCTGCCGGCGGCAAGAAAATGCCCAAGAAGGATATCGGCATGATCTTTTCCACCTACGGCAATGTCTATGTTGCCAAGGTGGCAGTCGGCGCCAACCCGACCCAGACAGTGAAGGCATTTGCCGAGGCTGAGGCCTATGACGGGCCAAGCCTGATCATTGCCTATTCCCACTGCATCAACCATGGCCTCAACCTGGCCAAGGGGCTTGAGCAGCAGAAAAATGCTGTAGCCTGTGGACATTGGCCTCTGTACCGCTACAACCCGGATCTGGAAGATCAAGGAAAGAACCCGCTGCACATTGACAGTAAGGCTCCTACCATGACATTTGCAGATTATGCTTTGAATGAGAACCGCTACAGGATGCTGAAGATGATGAATCCGGAACATGCTGACGAACTCATGGAAATGGCTCAGAAGGATGTGGATAAAGCCTGGAAATTCCTTAATGGCCGTGCCAAGGCATTGGAGCCGGAAAAATAATCATTTATAAACTTTAAATAAAAAAAAGGGCGGCAGGAAATCCTGCCGCCCTTTTTTATTGCATATACAGTAAGTCTCAGTTGGACTGGACTTCCTTTGCCTTGGCCCAGTCTTCCTTGATCCCCTTTAAATCCGCCTCGGCACGCTCCACCATGGTTTTGCCTGTCTCCTTCTGGTCCTTTTTGATGGCTTCGACTTTTTCCTTCAAAACATCCGGCTTGACCTTAATATCTTCTGTGCCAAAGAGCATGGAAGCAAGGACCTTATATGAGAACAGAAGCAGTTCATTATCATCATCTTTGATCCTATCAAGAATTTCCTGGTCCACATCGTACGTTCTCAGGAAGGAGCTGTCGAAAATAAAACTGCGGAACTGATCGGTATCGGTTGAGGCCATGAAAAACATCCTCTTGGCCTGATCACTCAAGGTTGCCTGGAAGCCAAAGGATTTTCTCCTCATAACAATTTCCATCCATCCCTTGTTCATCTTGTCACGAACGTCAACACCCTGGTCTTTACGCCACTCCCGTATGGTCCAGGTTTTATCTTCCTCAAAACCTTTGCAATGAGGCTCTTTGACCACAAAATAAAATTCCTCCGCGCTCTGCTCTTCCTGGGCGCCTTCATGAAATTGTGCCATCCCTACAGGGTAATACCTGCAGGCAGACGGCCGGTCCGTATAGATCCTGCAACCTTCAGTCTTTGACTTGATAAATGGACAGCGCCCCTCTTCAGTCAACTTGATAGCAACACCGGGGAAATCAGTTTTTTCCAGGTAAGTCGGCTCAGTATAGACATGCAGGAATTCAGCTGCCTCCACGCCCAAACGTTTTCGGAGCTGCAGAATATCGTAAGGGGTCAGCACTATCTTGATATTTCCACAGCATTCCGTAAAACACGATACACCCGGATGACAGCGGAACTGTATCTTGCTGTCTAAAGTATATTTTGTCGGCAGGATGTTGCTGGGATTCTTTTCTTTGCCGAAAAGGGTCTTTTCCTTATGGAATGTACTTTTTTCGTTCATTCTGTCTTCCTTCACTCTTATTAATTATTCTCTCCAAATGAATACATCTTCAGCACAACATCTCACACTAATCATCCCCCCCCCGACTTGTCAAATTCAATATCTTATTTAATACCATTTATATCTCTACAAACATTTTCTTCTACCTTCTTGCAAATCCGCAAACACTCCTTACTGTATTTTTTAAGAATAAGTACTAAAAGGCTTTCGTTCCTACAAACCGGCTTGGGCTTTTGTTTTCGATTCATTTTCATTTTCAAAGTGGACAGATTTAAAATCTGTCCCCAGGTGATCAGAATTATTGCAAGGAGAGTTATACTATGAAATTTCTGCCGGATACTATTGATATGTCAAAGGTTCAGACCCTGCTCTATCATTTTCCCGACGGCAAAATATTGCAACTCGAAATTAAAGATAGTACTCAGCTTGCCACTCTGGAATTTGAATTCGGCAGATATTGTGACACCTCGGATATAAATGGTATCCTGCACTTTTATCCACGGGGTAACTCCTGATTATTTGCTTTTCTATTATAATTTCCCTTCTTCTACTTAGTTGCTCTTACTCAAAAGCAATCAATTCATTTATTTAATATATCGGCTTTTAACCTTCACAAAATCGATTAGTTTCAATATTATCCATCATGGAAAACTTATTGATCGACACAAATATAGACGGTCACGTCCACACAAAGCTCTGCCATCATGCCAGGGGCGAAATGGAGGAATACGTCCTGGCTGCCATAGACCTCGGTTTACGCAAGCTTGTTTTTCTAGAGCACCTTGAAGTTGGAATTAATTACTTTGAATCCACCTGGCTCACAGAAGATGACTTTAATTTTTATCATGAAGAAGGTAAACGGCTGCAGAATAAATACCAGGGCAGCCTTGAAATTGGCCTGGGGGTTGAGGTGGGTTACAATCCTAACTCTCTTGAAGAAATCCAACGACGACTTGCCCTGCATGCCTGGGACCGGATTGGCATATCCTATCACTTCATGGACACCGGTTCAGGTCATCTTAATCTGGTAAGCAGTAAACTGATCAATATTGAGGCGCTGGATAAATTCGGTGTGGAGAAAGCAGTTAGCCGGTACTATAAAGAACTTCTGGATGCTGTTGAAAAACTGCCGGGCCAGGTGCTCTGCCATATTGATGCAGTGATGCGCCATCACCCGAATGTCAGATTAACTCCCGAACATAACGCACTTATCGATGATCTCCTCGATGCTGTAGCCCGCAATAATATGTCTTTGGAAGTCAATACATCAGGATACATGATAAAAAATGAACCCTATCCTTCTCGAGAAACTTTGAGAAAGGCGATAAAAAAGAATATCCCCCTTGTGGCAGGTTCGGATGCCCATCGCCCTGAAGATGTAGGGCGGAACTTTGATAGACTAGCTGGTTTGATAGAAGAGATAGGTTAAAGGTTTAAAATACAAGGTAAAGAGAATTTTGAATGATGAACAAGGAATTTAGAATGTAGAAGTTTATTTAATTTTTTCGACATTCGACATTATGTATTCTCTATTCGATATTCAATTTTTTGATCAAACCCTAGAAACCTTGACCCCTCGGAACCTTGGACCCTTTCTCTTAATATGAGTTCCCCAGCATCGCATCCTTCAGATTCGCGTCAGCCGGTTTGGACCCCAGCCAGATTTCCAGAAGCGCCTGGTAAAAATCCTCCCCCGGAACAGATCCTTTCAAGGTGCCATTAATCCTCACCTGGGTTCCCTTACCGGGCAGATAGTCAAGCCGTATCTCATCTCCCTTGTAAACTGTGGTGAATAGACTGTTGAATTGGTTAATGCGTTCCTGTAGAGCCTTGATCTCTTTTGCTGAACTGTTGTCGGCAAAACCCTTATTCCATCCATCAACAAGTTTTTTGGTACTAACCTCTTTATAGAGAAAGTTCATCACGATACTCTTAGCACCTGGGTCTGCCAGTATTTTACCGACTGTTGTCTGCTTTGCAGTAAGATATAGTGAGCCGACATACACCTTGATAAAGAATTTCTTACGGATTCCAGCTCCGTTTAAAACCAGCACCTTATTCTCAATAGTTACAGATTGAGGTACATCAACCCCGGCTATTTTTTTGCCGAAGGCAGAATCAACAGAAACCATCAATAAAATCAGCAGACAGATCAAAAACACATTTACTGCAATTTTCACATCAAATCTTCTTTTCATATTCTTCCCCCAATCTTTCTGCAGCAACCATTTCATAGAAATCATTCCCCTCCAGGTCATTGATAACAACAGCAGGAAAATTCTCCACCTCGAACCGGAATAATGCCTCGGGACCGGCATCCTCAAATGCCACCAGATCACTTTTTACAATAGATTTAGACAGAAGTGCACCAGCACCCCCAACTGTTGCCAGATAAACGGCTCCATGCTTCTTCATGGCCTGGCGCACATTCATGGAACGAGACCCCTTTCCCAGAGTACCTTTCAAACCCAAATCCAGGAGCCTGGGAGTATAAGGATCCATGCGGCAGCTGGTGGTGGGCCCTGCAGCGCCTATAACCTGTCCCGGTCTAGCAGGACTGGGACCGACATAGTAGAGCAATTGCCCTTTCAAATCGACCGGCAACTCTTTGCCCTCGTCCAGCAAGGCAACCAACCTCCGGTGTGTCTGATCCCTGCCGGTAAAAAGGACTCCAGTCAAGCTTATCAAATCCCCTGCCTTTAAGGTTTCCAGAACTCCTTCTTCAAAGGGAATTTGAACAGGCTTTAAATTTTTAAAAGCTCCCTGGCTGCTCTGAGGTCTTTGCATCCCTGTCTCCATGATTAGTTACCAATTCTTAAAATGATTTTAAACTTATGGTTAGGAAAGTTTTCTCTAATTCATGAGTGACTATAGTGAACTAAAGTTCTAAGTGACTAAAGTTTTGTTATTCCTGTTTATAAAGTTACCTTTTAAACTTTAGGCACTCGCAACTTTAGGCACTTACATATTGCCAATATTCTTTGTTCTAATTTCACCATTAAATTTCCATCATTTTGCCGAACCTTAGAGTACTATTTCTTTATGCCGATGCGCATGACACTGAATGTTAACCGCCACCGGCAAACTGGCAATATGGGTAGGATACGTATCCATATGCACTGCCAATGCTGTATTGACGCCTCCCCAGCCCATGACTCCCTGTCCTTCCTTATTGAGCCTTTGTAGAATTCTCTGCTCAATCTCTGCAACGTTTGTATCAGGATTTGGGTTTCCCAGAGGACGAAGAAGTGCCTTTTTTGCAAGCAGGGCCGCTTTTTCAAATGTACCACCCAGGCCAACACCTACCACCACCGGAGGGCAGGGATTGGAGCCTGCATCCTTCACTTTCTGCACCACATAATCCTCAACTCCTGCTATTCCTGCCGAAGGAGGCAGCATGACAAGGCCGCTCATATTTTCACTGCCGCAGCCCTTAGGCAAAAATCCAATACGTAATTTGTCACCCGGAACTAAATCAAGATGAATTACTGCAGGGACATTGGTGCCTGTATTTTTTCTCGTTACCGGGTCACAGACAGACTTTCTCAGATAGCCATCCTCATAACCGGCCCGAATGCCCTCCTGAATAGCCCCTTCCAGATCACCTTCGACATTGACTTGCTGTCCTATACTGACAAAAACAACAGCGATTCCTGTATCCTGGCAAACAGGAATCTGGTCTCGACTGGCAATGTTTGCATTTATTATCAACATTTCCAGCCCGTTTTTTGCCAGTGGTGACTTTTCACGGTCTCTGGCAGCAAGCAAGCTGTCCAGGATATCCGGTTCAAGATCACAGGCCGCACTCATGGCCAATTTCCTAACCGCTGCAGTAATTTCCGAACTCTGTAATATTCTCATAATCTGTTCTGTTTCTTTATGAATTAATCCATCGAGACTTTCTCATTACTTACTCCTCATCAAGCAGGCTCTGGACATCAAGCTGCATATTGAAACTATGTTTCTCGGCCGGGAAAGAACCATTCTTGACCTCTTCGTGGTAGGTTGCAACCGCCTTTTTAATCTGTGATGCCAGATTTGCATACTGTTTGACAAATGAAGGTATGAATTTTTCAAACATGCCAACCATGTCATGGGTCACAAGCACCTGGCCGTCACAGTGCTTTCCAGCTCCAATACCGATGGTCGGTATGGAAACCGTCCTGGTAATTGCTTCAGACAACTCGGCAGGTATACATTCGAGAACAATTGAGAAAGCACCGGCCTCCTCCAGGTCTCGGGCTGATTGCAATAACTTGCGGGCCGAGTCAGCATCTTTGCCCTGAACCTTATAGCCACCAAGTTGCGAAGCGGTCTGTGGAGTCAAACCGATATGTCCCATAACCGAAATACCTGCCCTGACAATTGCCTTCACTTTATCGCACATCTCGGTGCCGCCTTCAAGTTTGACAGCATCACAGCCGGCCTCTTTGAGGAACCTGCCTGCATTGGTAATTGCCTCGCTTTCGGAGACCTGGTAGGACATAAACGGCATATCGCCAACCACCAGAGCCCGTTTGACCCCTCTGCTTACAGCGCGGCAATGATGGAGCATCTCCTCCATTGTTACCGGAATAGTGGAATCATAACCAAGGAGTACCATACCCAATGAGTCGCCGACAAGGACCATTTCAATACCGATTACATCAATTAAACCGGCAAAACTTGCATCATAAGCGGTGAGCATTGAAACCTTCTCACCGTCCTTCTTCATCGTGATGATGTCTTGAATTGTTAGCTTCTTTTCCATATCAGCACCGTACAATTAAGCTTTCAGCTGACAGCTATCAGCTTTCAGCAAAAACATTTTCTGCTGCCGACTGCTGACTGCCAACTGATAACTATTTTCACCTTTATCTCTCAATCTTCAATTTTCAATCTTCAATTAAAACAGCTTTGCCGCCTCTTCCTTCTTATTAAAAGGGCGGCCAAAGTGTTCATAGGTCAAAACAGTGGCCATTCTACCCCTTGGTGTTCGAGTCAAAAAACCGGATTGGATCAGAAACGGCTCGTAAACATCTTCCAGGGTGCTTTTCTCCTCACTTACTGCAGTTGCCAATGTTTCAATTCCTATTGGGCCACCACCAAACTTATCAATAATAGTCAAAAGAATGCGCCGGTCCATTTCATCCAGCCCTTCCTTGTCTACGGCTAACATTTCCAGGGCATTATCAGCAACTTTGGCAGTAATTACAGAGTGCCCGCCTACCTCTGCAAAATCACGGACCCTTCGCAGCAGCCGGTTGGCAATACGTGGTGTTCCCCGTGATCTGCGCCCCAACTCTTTTGCGCCGGCATCATCCACCTTGAGGCCCAGAATCTTTGCAGACCGCTTGACAATCTGCACCAACTCGTCGGTTGAGTAAAAATCAAGACGCAGCATTACCCCGAATCTGTCCCTCAGTGGCGGCGTCAAAAGACCTGTACGGGTGGTTGCCCCCACAAGGGTAAATCGCGGCAGATCCATTTTTACAGAACGCGCACCGGGCCCCTGTCCTATCACCAGGTCGAGTTGAAAATCTTCCATTGCCGGGTACAATATTTCCTCGACCACGTGATTTAAACGATGAATCTCGTCAATGAAAAGCAAATCTCCCGGTTCCAGGCTGGTCAGGATAGCAGCCAGATCACCCTGGCGTTCAATGACAGGGCCTGAAGTCACTTTAATATTTGACTCCATCTCATTGGCAATAATATAGGCAAGAGTTGTCTTACCCAGCCCGGGAAGCCCATGAAAAAGAACATGATCCAGCGGTTCGTTTCTACCTTTGGCAGCCCGAATGAATATATCCAGATTTCTCTTAACGAGTTCCTGGCCGATGTACTGCCCAAGCTTCTTGGGCCGCAAATTCTTATCAACGGTAAGCTCTTCCGGTTCAGCCTGGCCGCTGACAATTCTTTCTTCTTCGATCATGCCAGTGACCTCAATGTTTCTCGAATCAACTCTTCAACACGCATTTCAGCAATGGCCTCCGGAGAAAAACGTCTTTTAACCTCTGACAGGGCAATATAGGCCCGACTCTGGGGATAGCCAAGGTTTACAAGTGCGGAAACAACATCCTTTTCTTTGCTGCCTTCCACCTGGGAACCTGCAGCGAAATCAGGCAGATCTTCATCCCCGCCTACAATTAATCCTACTTTGTCCTTTAAATCAAGGCAGAGCCGCTCGGCAGTTTTCTTGCCAACTCCGGATAATCCGGTCAACCTCGTTATATCTCTTGTCGCAATGGAACGTGCCAGATCCACAGGCCTGATGCCTGACAGGATAGATAAGGCCAGCTTTGGCCCTACACCTGATACATTGATAAGCAGCAGGAACATTGCCTTCTCATCAGTATCTGCAAAACCAAAGAGGGTCAAAGTATCTTCCCGCACATGGGTATAGGTGTGCAGAAACACATCCTCACCTAGCTGCGGCAACTTTTCAAGACTGGTCGAAGAGAGAAACACTTCGTATCCCACACCGTTAACAAGAATGGTCACCTTTTCTGGTGCTTTATGGAAAAGCTCTCCTTTCAGACAGGAAATCATGTTTTGGGGATCCTGGGTTCTGGGTTCTGGGTCATATGAAATTGTAGATTTGAGAAATTGAAGATTGAAGATTGGAAAAAACTAATAAAAATATTTTCTACTATAAATTTTCAATTTTCAGTTTTTCAAATTTTCAATTCTTTACAATTTCTCCATCAATTATCGTCTGGTTAGCATGGGTCATGGCCACGGCCAGGGCATCTGCCGCATCAGCGCTTGGCGGGGCTGACAACTGCAAGAGCACACGCACCATCTGCTGGACTTGTTGTTTATCGGCATTGCCATAGCCCACAACTGCCTGTTTTACCATCCTGGGTGTATAGTCATAGACCCTCAAACCATTCTGCAAAGCTGCCAGGACAGCCACACCTCTTGCATGTCCCAACTTCAGCGCCGTGCGTGGGTTTGCAGCCACAAAAACATCCTCAACTCCCGCCACGGTCGGCTTATGGGTCTCAATGACCTCGCACAAACCGTCAAAAATCACCTTCAGCCTGTCATTAAACGCATATTTGTTACCAAGCCTTATGACCCCGCAGGTGACATAGTACAGACGGTTGCCTTTTTTAGTTATTACTCCATAGCCGGTAGCGCGTGAACCAGGGTCAATTCCGAGGATGCGCAGGCTTTCAGTTTTTGACATTGATTATATAAAAAAAAGTATTGATGTAACACCAACATTCGATATCTTAAGATTCTTTTTGATTTAATATTTGGCAAAGTAAAAATCTTCGTGACGGCAGTTGGTAAGCGAGCTTGCAAGACTCCGGCTGTTTTTTACGAAACCATAATTTAATAGATTCACGACAAGTCGGGAACAGCCAGAATGTCATTCGG
>PVMK01188785.1_pt1 | contig 19099 bp, 18 predicted proteins | sample 1853481 | NCBI WGS metagenome assembly PVMK01 (sample SAMN08533507, study PRJNA380276) | Marine sediment metagenome, whole genome shotgun sequencing project. | reverse complement strand
CTCGGAAGCGCGCGGCGACCTCTTCCCAGCGTTCCAAGCTTTCTCGCGCTTCATTCCAGGTGGTATAGGCGGCTTCGATTGCAGCAGAATGGGATAACAGCGTGTTGAAAGATTGGCGTTCACCCTGACGCGCGGCCTGCCGGTTCTTTAATTCTCCCAGGTTTTGGTTTGCTTCATCATGTTGGCGAGCTCACACGCCAACTAACCTTTCTTGCTCAGCCAGGAGGCTGTGATCTGGCGCATGTTCTCCAGCGTGTTTTCTTGTGTAGCACGAGATTGGGAGAGTTCAGCGAGTTCACGCTCCAGCTCTTGAAGCCGAGCTGTGCGGGATGTTTCTTCTGCCAGCTCGGCAGTAATTTCCTGCATGCGACCCTCGAGGGCGTGAATACCGTTTTCAATCGCTCTGCGCCGTTCGGCAGCTTGCTGGCGGTAGGCTTCCCAGAACTCCAGACCTAAAATGTTGGCCAGGATGCGCTTGCGGTCCCCAGGGCGCTGCTGGGTAAATTGGTCTGCCTTACCTTGTAAGAAGAACGAAGCGTTAACAAATGTCTCGTAGTCCAGGAGCAGTGTCTCCTGGATGCGAGCTTCGGTGTCTCGTAAAGTACGCTCGGTGAGGGGTTTCCAGGTTCCAGACTCTAAATCCAGGTTTACAGTAATATCATCGGGGGCATCCTGCAGGATATGGAACTCCAGCTGGGTGGTCTTGCTGCGCGGCTTGATACGCAAGACCCGGTAAAGGTTGCTTTCGTAGCTGAAAATTAAACTGACTTCAGCGATATCCTCTTTGGAATTGATCAGTGAATCATCACGCTTGCGGGCCTGCCCAAAAAGCGACCAGGTAATCGCATCCAGCAAAGATGATTTTCCGGCGCCATTAGATCCGGCAATGCAGGCCAGGTCAAAACCAGTGAAGTCTAGCTCGACCCGGTCACGGTACGAAAGGAAGCCAGATATTGTAAGTTTTAGCGGTATCATCAGCAGTCCCCAAGATTGGTTCTATTACAGGGTGCTGCGTGATTATATCAAATGAGGGCTGCTTTCGATCTGAGATCTCTTTCGAGTCGGCGGTGGATTGTTGAAAATCTGTTTGAAGATAGAGCCTGAATAGATCGGTTTTATACACCTCGACCGCCTCAATGTGGATCGTCCAGATTCCTGGGTGGGAGCAGTGATCACCACCCTTTCGGGCGTGTTGCCTGTTGCCCCGTCAAGTGAGACAAGGTTGCCATCAGGATCGTAGACCAGCATATCAATATCGCTGGTGGGGAACTTGCCCCAATCCCGGTTCCAGACCAGATCGAAGGTTGCTTTGGTGACACCATGGGGGATTTTTACGGGGAGATTGAATTCATCGCCCATATTAAAAACACTTTTGGCAATGGGTTTTTCAGGATTTGGTTTGGTGTCATTTTCTCGGATCACGCGCATCTTGAAAGAGACTTGTGATTCGTTGGCGTAGTCTCCGATCAGAGAGACTTTCATGAGACCAGGCTCCATCGGTTGGTAAGTTGGGGTGCTGCCCGTCATAGTCCAGGTTCCATCTTCGATCTCGATCGCGAATGCACTTCCACTGACATTCGGGTCCCAATAGGTGTTTATCGGCATGGGGAATTCGGTTCGCTTGGCGCTTTGCACCTGTACCTTCAAGCTGTTAGGCCAGAAGGCATCTGCGGAGTTGTCCGGAGTGAAGATATCGTAAACTTCGATCGTGACCTTGCTGGGCAATGAAGCAATATCAAAGACGAGATCATAGGATTCACCTGGATTGAGGCTGACAGCGCCGCTTTCAAATTCCTGTCTGTCACCGCTCATGGGATTCCCGAGAATACTGGCTCTCAGTATAGCGGTCTTGACAGGGTACTTGAGCTGGGTATCACCGCTGATGAGGATCTCTAAGGCAGCCACAGCATCCAGCGCTCCATACCCGACTGTGTTGATATCCTGCCAGCTAGCACCGACGATATCACGGTTTGCACTCAGCAAGAGAGAGTTTCTCAAATCTTCCCAGGGGGTATCAAGGCCATTTTCGGCTTCATAGTAGGCATTGAGCAGGGCGGCTGTGCCGGCGACAACTGGTGCGGAAAATGATGTCCCGCTGTCCCAACGCAGTTCGTTTTTTGACCCTAACTGGAAACTCCACATACCAGATGCGGAAAGATCAGGACCAAAGCGCCCATCGCTCATCGGCCCGCGACTGGAGAAGTTTGCCACCCGTATTTCATCCATGGGACGCATCACAAGACCCACACCAGGACCGAATTTGGAAATCAATCCTTCATATTCATAGTATGCTCGCGAGCTGGCCGCGTAATCCAGGGCGCCAACGGCGAGCGAATCGAAAGATGTGGCCGGCGAAGCGATACTGTTCGGGAGGGGTCCACCATTCCCGGCTGCGGTGACCACCAGGATATTTTCCTCCCGGAATTTCTCCAGGAAAGTATCCAGGATGTCGCGGCCATCGAACCATGTCGGCCCACCAAAGCTGAGGTTAACGACATCAACATCCAATTTATTTTCTCGCTTGAGGGTCAGAAGATGATCCAAACCATCCAGGATGACAGAGGTAGGAGAACCACTCCCATCGGTACTAAAGACTTTGACAGGATATATTTCAGCCAGGGGTGCCTGGCCGAAAATGGGTACTGTATTATCATCCCAAGGCAGGTATGTCGAAAAAGCCTGGTAAAGTGGATCGTCAGGGGAACCAGAAAAATCAAGGATGCAGTAAGAAGCCAACACACCGCCGACATGGGTTCCGTGCCAATGATTTTCCGGATCTGTGGCAGAAATTCCATCTCCCGTCGCATTATAACCATTCGGGTACCCTGGTGCACCGGTAACAGCATCAGCCAAACAGAGATTGCGAACTGTGCCGGAGTCGACAACTGCGATAACGGAACCTTTCCCGAAAGCGGTATCACCCCAGATTTGATCCGCGCCGCTGAATAAGAAATAGCCATAACCCTGGCGAGAGGTAGAGGATTCGATAGCAGCAGGACGGGTTGATTTAACGATGACCCCGGATGTATCTTTTACGGTAAAGTTCGTTGGTCGCGTTTTACCTTCAAGGTCGCTAGCATCGTCCAGGTAAACAAGGCGATCCTTAGCCACCTTGGTCACACCCGGAAGTTGATAAACACTCAGCAACATATCGGCCGGGATCGTTGCGGCCAGGACCGGGACATTTTGATATGAATAGTTGATCCTCCCGCCGTGTTTTTTGATACTTCTCGCAACCGCCTGTGTCGTCCCATCGGTCTGGATGATCACATCCACGGTACTCGAACTTGAATTACTCTCGGCGTTGACGGAATTGGTCCATCCTGGAGCAGGGAAAAGCCCTAAAAACAAGATGACCAGGATGATAATAGAAACAACGCGTTTCATTTTCTACCTCCCCACCAATAATAGGCGCATCAATGGTGTTTTAAACCATCGACAGATGAATCCCTAATCAACAGGTCTTTCAAAAATAAGTTAATTTCACGAAGGCGCAACCGGGCAGATTGCAGTTGGATACACTGGGTATCCCCTCCCAATCATGAGCTGCGAAACCATCGGCGAAGCTGGTACTCAAATCAACCAAGGATCGCACCTCATAGATATCTTAATCCAATATTAGGCGCATTAAGCCAAGCTGACAATTTTGAAAGCCGCTGTTTTCATCACCTGACGGTGCAAGAACCTGACCAGGTGAACAGCCAGGTTTACCAAAGAGGATTATGAAGCCAGGAGGACCTAATTTTGAGGACTGCCGCGCCAGGGGGAAACAAGATATAAGAAACCAGATACAGTACCGAATTCGTTCACCAATATCTCCTGGGGATTAAAGAGGAGTTCCAGTAAATTGATCCGTGTCCTGCAAGTCGTTTCTGGGTTTAATACTGATGACAGACATTAGCTCTCCGGAGAACATGCACCGCACATAATTGTGTTGCTCAAAATCAGTGCATATGCTATAGTTCATTGATTTCCAGCTCCTTTTTGTTGAGGAGTATTAATATTTACTCTTGGATGGTGTTTAATTTATGGATAAATCTTTCACGAAATTGAAACTCGCAAATGGCTTGACGGTGCTGCTCAAAGAGATACACACTGCACCGCTGGTCAGTCTCTGGCTGTGGTACCGGGTTGGTTCACGCAATGAAACACCCGGAGTCACGGGGATATCCCATTGGACAGAACACATGCAGTTTAAAGGCACGAAACGGTATCCGGCAGAAGTGCTCGACAAGGCAGTTGCACGGGAGGGTGGCTACCGCAATGCGATGACTTTCCTGGATTGGACTACTTATTTTGAAACGCTTCCGGCTGATAAGATCGACCTCGCTTTAGATCTTGAAGCTGACCGCATGTACAACAGCCTGTTTGAAGAAGAGGAAGTGGAGTCAGAGCGAACAGTGATTATCTCCGAGCGCCAAGGGAACGAAAATGAGCCCATGTTCTTGTTGTCGGAGGAGGTGCAAGCCGCTACTTTCCGGGTGCACTCATACCATCACGAAGTGATCGGCGATATGATCGATTTAGAGACGATGAAGCGTGATGATCTCTACAATCATTACCGCACTTATTACGTACCCAGCAATGCTGTGCTGACGTTAGCAGGAGATTTTGACACGGAAGAGATGCTTACTCGCATCCGGGAGTTGTATGAGCCTTTGGCGGATGGCTCCCAACCGGAAATCAAGATGCGTCCCGAGCCTGCACAAACCGGAGAACGGTTGATCAATGTCGAAGGACCCGGCGAAACTACCTATGTGCAAGCTGTATATCACGCTCCAGCAGCAAACGACCCGGATTTCTTCCCTTATCTCGTCACTGACAGCCTTCTCACCGGCCCCAGCAGCCTAAATGTATTCGGCGGCGGGATTTCAAATAAGACCTCCCGTTTGTATAAAGTACTGGTGGATGGAGAGCTGGCAGTGAGCCTCTCCGGCGGCCTGACCGCCACGATTGATCCGTTTTTACACACCATCGTGGCGACTGTCCACCCAGAGAGCACTGCTGAAAAGTTGATCCTGGTCCTGGACGATGAACTTGAGCGCTTACAGGAAGCACCCCCTCCCCAAGAGGATGTCGACCGGGCTGTCAAGCAGGCGCGCGCTTTATTCGCCTACGGCAGCGAGAGCATCACAAATCAAGCCTTTTGGATGGGGTATGCGGAAATATTCGATACCTACGATTGGTTTTTGAATTACCTGGACCGGCTGGCTGAGGTGACACCCCAAGAGGTACAGCGTATCGCCCAGACGTATATGAGACCAGGGAACCGCGTGCTGGGGATCTATCGACCCATTGAGAACCTGGAGGTGCCAGCATGAGCTTAAAGGATTCGAAAACACTGCGCCTCTCCTTGCCAGGTCCTGATGATATTGTCCGCCAAAAGTTATCCAACGGTATCGTCCTGCTGGTACGCTCAAACAACAACAGCCCCTCGGTGGTCGTCAATGGTTATCTGATGGCAGGCAGCTTGTTCGATGAGGATACCAAGCTGGGTTTGGCAGGATTCACTGCGGATGTTTTGATGCGCGGGACGGCAAAACGCTCTTACCACGAGATCTATAATGATCTCGAATCAGCAGGAGCCAGCCTGCACATCAATGGCGGCACACACACTACCGGGTTCGGCAGCAAAGCACTGGTCGAAGACCTGAATTTGCTGCTGGAGCTGCTGTCAGAATCGCTCAGATATCCCATCTTCCCTGAAGAGCAAGTTGAGCTGCTGCGTGCCCGGCTGTTGACCAGCCTGGCGATCAGAGCCCAAGATACGCGTGAAATGTCTGCTCTGACATTTGACCAGATCGCTTACACAGGACATCCATATTCCCGGCCCGAGGATGGCTATACTGAAACCATCCAGGCGATCAGCCGTGAAGACCTGGTTGAATTCCACCGGGTGCATTACGGCCCACGGGGCATGGTCATCTCCGTGGTAGGCGCGATTGACCCTGATGAGGTGGCAGACAAGATTACAGGTTTGCTGAGCGATTGGGAAAATCCAGATCAACCCGCGGCGGCCTCGCTGCCGCCAAGTCCAGCACCCGCAGATCCGCTGACTCGTAAGATAGCTATCCCAGGCAAATTCCAGGCAGACCTGGTGGTAGGTGTTATCGGTCCAGAACGCCGAGCGGATGATTTCCTGGCCGCGGCACTGGGGAACAACATCCTGGGAGTATTTGGTATGATGGGTCGCATTGGAGAATCGGTCCGCGAAAAAGCGGGGTTAGCCTACTATGCCTACAGCAGCTTGTCCGGGGGAATGGGCCCAGGACCCTGGTATGTCTCAGCAGGTATCGATCCCCAAAACATCGAGCAGGCATTAGAACTGGTCAGGCAGGAGATCAAGCGTTTCACCAGCGATCTTGTTACTGCAGATGAGCTGGCGGACAGCCAATCAAATTTCATTGGTCGATTGCCGCTATCTCTGGAATCTAACAGTGGGATGGCGGCGGCGATCCTAAACCTGGAACGTTATGAATTGGGTCTTGATTATTACCGTCGTTATCCAGATCTGGTGCGCGCGGTGACCAGCGAAGAAATTCTGGGGACCGCCCGCCGTCATTGGGATTCAGACCAACTTGGAGTAGGAATTGCGGGTCCGTGAAGGGATGCTGCGCATGAGGATTGATAAAGATTTTTGATGAACCTGCGAACCGGTGTTGATTCAATCGAACTCGAGCGCGTGGAGGCCACAATCCAGCGCTACGGGCAGCGCTTCCTGGAGCGGGTTTTTACCCCCCGGGAGCTGGCTGATGTCGGTGAAAACGTGGCTTCCCTGGCAGTCCGCTTCGCGGCAAAGGAAGCTACCGCCAAGGCTTTAGGCACCGGGATCGGCGATGTGGGCTGGCAGGAGATCGAAATCCTGCGTGGGCCAGCGCGCCAGCCAGATTTGCACCTGCACGGCCGCGCTTCAGACCTGGCAGACAACCTGGAATTGGAGACCTGGTCACTCAGCCTGACCCACAACCGGAGTCATGCCATCGCCCTGGTAGTCGCGATAGGAGAATGATCAAGTAATTTAATCATTAAAGGTTGAATTTGATGATGTTTAAAGGTAGTGGGAGTTGTATGTTGAGATGTGGAGTTTTGGGGTAAATAGCTCTGCTTTGTAATTTTACGGTAAGAACAATCAAATGAGGAGAGACAGCATGTCTCGCACTGCCCGCAACATTGTAATTGGGGTGCTCATCTTTATCCTGGCAGTGAGCGTTCTGCTGCTGATTCTAATTCCTTATAATATCACCCGCTCATACCCCCAGACCCAAGGCGAGATCCAAATATCCGGGTTGGATGCCCCGGTAGAGGTGTATCGTGATTCCTACGGGGTCCCGCATATCTACGCCAATACCTCCCACGATCTGTTCTTCACCCAGGGTTATGTCCACGCCCAGGATCGTTTCTGGCAGATGGATTTCTGGCGCCATATCGGATCGGGCCGTGTGGCAGAGATGTTCGGGGAAAGCCAGCTGGAGACTGACCAAATTTTACGCACACTGGGTTTCGCGCGTGTCGCCCAGGAAGAGCTGGAGATGTTTGACTCGACCAGTAAGGCTATCCTGGAGTCATACGCCCAGGGGGTAAACGCCTATCTGGCAGGGCATCAAGGAGCTGATCTGAGCCTGGAATATTTGGTCTTGAAAATGATCAACGCTGATTACCAACCTGAACCCTGGCAGCCCCTGCACAGCCTGACCTGGGCAAAGGTTATGGCCTGGGATTTAGGCGGCAATATGGATGCCGAGATTGAGATGGCTACCTTATTAAAAAACTTAACCCCGGAGCAGGTCGCTGAGATCATCCCACCCTATCCAGCCGACAAGCCGGTGATCGTGCCCAATTACCAGATCAGCGGGAAACTGGACTCTCAGATAGCTGCTGACAAGCCGCAATTGCGCTACCTGGCAGCCTTATCACCATCGCTGGAGGATATCAGCTATAAAATCGATTTATTGGACGAGGTATTAGGACCTAGCGGAATTGGGATCGGTTCAAACAGCTGGGCGGTCTCAGGGGAACTGACCGACACGGGTTTGCCGATCCTGGCGAACGATCCCCATCTGGGGGCTCAGATGCCGGCCATCTGGTATGAAGTTGGTTTGCACTGCAGCCAGAAAAGTGAAGATTGTCCTTACCAGGTGACTGGTTTTTCCTTCGCTGGAGTCCCAGGTGTAATCATCGGTCACAATGAGCGCATCGCCTGGGGATTTACCAATACCGGTCCCGATGTCCAAGACCTGTATATTGAGAAGATAAATCCTGAGAATCCAAACCAATACGAGGTCAACAGTCAATGGGTGGATATGGAGCTGGTCGAAGAAACCATCCAGGTGGCAGGTGAGGAAGAGGTGGATTTGACCGTTCGTTATACCCGCCATGGTCCGATCATATCGGATACTACTTATCTGGCGGAAAATTTCACGGATACGGTGGGGATCGAACTGCCAGATAATTACGCGGTCGCTCTTCGCTGGACTGCACTGGAGCCCAACTTTCTCTTCCGCGCCATCTGGCAGTTTAACCGGGCGGCTAATTTTGAAGAATTCCGCGAAGGGACTCGAGATTTCGCGGCACCTGCCCAGAATTTACTTTATGCCGATATCGATGGCAATATTGGCTATCAGATGCCGGGCAAAATACCGATCCGGGCAAACGGCGATGGCAGTCTACCTGTTCCAGGCTGGACCGATGATTATGAATGGACTGGTTATATTCCTTTTGAGGCACTGCCGTTCAGCTATAACCCTCCTGAGGGCTATATTGTCACCGCCAATAACGCCGTGGTAGATCCTGAATATCCATACTTGATCGCCACAGTCTTTACACATGGGCACCGCGCCCAGCGGATCGTTGATATGATCGAAAATGCTCCTGGACCGATGGATGTCGAATATATACAGGAGATGCAAGGTGATAATAAAGATCTCAACGCCGAAACCCTGGTGCCGATCTTGCTCCAGGTACCCGTCGGAGTTGAAAACGAAGAGCTGCGCCAGTTCCTGGAGGATTGGGATTACCAGGCTCATATGGACTCACCTGCAGCAGCGCTGTTTGAGGTATTCTGGAAAAACCTCCTGGCCTTAACATTCCAGGATTACCTAAGCGATGAGACCTCACCAAAGGGAAGCAGCCGCTGGTTTGAGGTCTTCGCCAATCTGGTTGAGCAGCCCGACAGTTCCTGGTGGGACATTCCCTCCACCACTCCTATCGAAAACCGCGATTTTATCTTTAGTATGGCCTTCACCGCGGCAGTGGAGGAGATCAAGGATACATTAGGGCAGGATCCAAATCAATGGTCCTGGGGCGACTTGCACACTTTGACTCTGGTCAACCCTTCAATGGGAAACTCGGGTCAATTTTTCATTGATGGTCTCTTCAACCGTGGCCAGTACCGCACCTCAGGCGGCGGCGGAATTGTCAATGCCACGAGTTGGGATGCAACCGAAGAATACCCTTATGAGGTACATGCCCTGCCTTCTATGCGAATGATCGTTGACCTGAGCGATCTTGCCAATTCGCTCACCATCCACACCACCGGTCAATCAGGACACAGCTACCATGAGCATTACGTAGACATGACCGATCCCTGGCGGTCTATCCAATACCATCCGATGCTGTGGGAGCAAGAGCAGGTGGAAAGCGACATGCAGGATTATTTGCAGCTTGCTCCCTGAGAAGCCTGGTGATCGCTAATTGAAGATCTAATCGAAGATCGTCACCGAATGCCAAATCCCTCTCCTGAATTGGGAGAGGGGTAGAATTTAATAGGGATTTACGGGTGGAACCAGGTTCAGGCTTCGATCCCTTTTCGGGATTTTAACTTCTCACGCAGGAACTCGAACACCCCAGGCAGGACAGAGATGAGGATGATCACCATGATGACGATGGTGAAGTTATCCCTGACGAAAGGCAGGTTGCCGAAGAAATAACCCCCGAAGGTGAATATTGATACCCAAAGGACTGCGCCGATCACATTATAGAAGAAGAAATGCGGGTAGTCCATAGCACCAATTCCGGCGACGAAGGGGGCAAAGGTGCGGATGATGGGGATGAAGCGCGCCAAAATGATTGTCTTTCCGCCGTACTTTTCATAGAACACATGGGTGCGGTCAAGGTACTCTTTCTTCAGAAAGCGTGTATTTCCGCTGAAAGCCCGCGGGCCGATGAAATGCCCGATCCAGTAATTAAGGGTATCGCCCAGAATGGCAGCCAAGGTGAGCAAGATAAATAAAGCAAACACGTTCAGTGACCCTAATGCAGCGAAGGAGCCAGCTGCGAAGAGCAGAGAATCACCGGGCAGGAAGGGCGTTACGACGACACCAGTCTCCAGGAAGATGATCAGGAAGAGGAGCAGGTAGGTCCAGATGCCAAAGTTCTTGATGATCGTATTGAGATGTACATCGAGGTGAAGAATGAAATCAACCAGTCCGGATATTATTTCCATGCATTACTCCCCACAGCTTATTTCTCCTCGATCGTGACGCCCAAGATCAGATCGCCTGGGGGCAGGTTGGGGTTTTGGCCGGGATCGCGGGCAGTTATCTGGTTGACCAGATCCATACCTGAGACAACGCGACCAAAGATCGTGTACCCACCATCCAGGTTGGGCAAAGGACTTAGCGTGATGAAGAACTGGCTGCCGTTCGATCCCGGACCGCTGTTAGCCATACTCAATAAACCAGGCTGGTCGAACTTCAGCTCGGGGGAAATCTCGTTGTCGAAAGCGTAACCTGGACCACCGAATCCTGTTCCCGTTGGATCGCCACCCTGGGCAACAAAGCCCGGGATCACCCGGTGGAAAGTCACCCCATCATACCAACCATTTTCCGCTAAGAAGATGAAACTGTTGACTGCGATGGGAGCCACATCCGGGAAAAGCTCCAGGACGATATCGCCATTCTCAGTTTGTATGGTTGCCAGGTAACCCTTCGCCGGGTCAACAGTCATTGGGGGGCAGATGGTGAACTGCATATTTTCTAACTTGGCCATCTTGGTGATCGCTTCCAGGTTCCAGTAATCGCTAGGGCCTTCGTATGGCCTTCCATTAATAAATAAATAAGGTGTGCCTCTCAATTCAGCAGCTCTGCCATCATCCCAGGCTTTTTGAGCCAGGGCGACATTCTCTTCGCTGTTCAGATCACCCATGAATTGGGCGACATCCAGGTCAAGGTCTTCTGCCCGCTCACCCAGCCAGGCTTCGAATTCATCTGGGGATAAAGAGGACCAATCGCTATGGCTTTCGTAAAGTAAATCGTGCATCGGCCAAAACTGGCCCTGCAGACCGGCAGCTTCAGAAGCTTGCATTGCAAGGGCTGCTTTATCATGTATGCTGAGTAAAGGGAAATGGCGGTAAGCAACGCGGACATCTTCGGGATAATCCTCTGCGAGTTGCGCCAACACGGGCGCAAGATCTGCGCAGCCTGGTCACTGGAAATCGCCATACTCGATGATGGTTACCTCAGCATCTTGCGGTCCGTGGACCCAATCCGCTTCGCTAACCGCTGAGACGCTCGATTGTTCTGTCGGCTCAGATTCTGGCTGACTGCTGACGACCGTGCAATTTGCACCTCCCAGATTACCTGTCTGCTCAGTCGCAGGTGTCGGCGAGACCTCTGGGAGCGGAGGAAGTTCCGTGCTGGGCGCGTCTTCGCCAATCTGAGCGGGATCAGCTTCTGCATTGCTTGCCTCTGTGGGGCTGGCTGGAGCACTCTGGCAAGCGACCAGGAAGACAACCAATATTAACAATAAGGTGACTATTTTCTTGATCATTAGATTTTTCAAACCATCCATTTAAGTAAAGTCCCCCAATTTTACCAACGAAACGGGGAAAATGGATTATATCCGTATTAACCTTTTCAATTTCACCACATCCCTGTGGGATCCAGACTCTCATTTATGTAAGCTTCGATCTTGCGCTGGCTACCGGGAGCGATGTTTTCGGGCAGCTGCTGGGAAGCAAATGCTGACACTTGCTCAATCTCGTGATTGCTGATCTTATTCAAGGTGAAATCTTCTGAGAGGAAGAGGGCGATATGGTCGCTCTTGTATTCGACGAAATTGTTGTAAACACCCAGGAAACGAATTTGATTAAGTATTGCCCCACATTCCTCAGCCGTTTCACGGCGAATGGCACCCTCGAAGGTTTCGCCGCGTTTGACCCCACCACCCGGCAGATACCAGGCATCTTGATAGCTGTGTTTAACCAGAACAAACTTACCATCTTTGAGTAAAAGGATGCGGACACCCAATGTGACCGGGCGTACCAGAAACCAGTAGATGCGCATCAGGCGGTAGGCCAGTTTAATTAGCATTTGGAGTCGTTGATTCCAGCAGATCTTCGAAAGAAGTCATCCAGGAAATTCTTTTGAGGAAGGCTGCCAGGGATGGGCTTTCACTGAAAAGCCTGCGTACCGCTTCGCCAACCGGATCTTCACCTGCAGCCCCACCAGGTTGATCTGCGTAGGCGCCGTAGAAAGCAAAATAAGCTTGGTTCAGCTTGCGCAGCCGGTAACCATGCTCCCAAAAAACATTCCGTCGTGCTTCCATATACTCTTCGGCCGGCTCAATTTTGCCCTCAGCGAGCAGCTTATCGACTGTAACGCGTGTCTGGCGCATCTCATCGCGGAAGTCGAATGCGGGGGGCTCGGGAGGTTCACCCGGCTGCCCCTCACCCAGCGGTGGGGGAGGTGGGGGCAGCAAATCCGGATAATAGCGTTCCATCACAGCCCGGCCGATCTCCACACCTGCGATGGCGGCCGCGGTTTCATTCATTGTGCGCAGCTTAGGGCTGGAAAAATAATTCAGCCCTAAGGGACGCAGTGTCAGGAAGTTATGGACCCATTCGTGAGCCACCACTTCGGTCAAGTAATTGAGATTGCTGGTCTCAGCTACCATGGTCGGATAGACACCAATCCCGCCGACATCGACAATCAGCGAGGAGACATCCAGGGCGTTATCCACCCTGTCCTCCAGTATGGCGCGTTCGTCAACGCTGATATCAGGTTCTAAGGAAATGTTGTGTTCCTGCCTGATCTCTTCACGCGGCGAGACAATTAACGCGGTCGGTAATGGAGTGCTGTGATAGAGAACCGGCGGGAGCGGCTGCCCACCGATGGTTAAACCGAGTCGAGCCACCGTTTCGCTGATCTGGGCCTGGAGGATCGATTCAGCAGTTGGACCCAGGCGCGCACGCTGCGCACCTAATTCTGACAGCTGCTCGCGGACCAACCTGGAGGCCATCTCCGGGTCCTTAACTTCTGGATCGGCGTAGATGTCATTCAGGTGGCCTTCAACCTGGTCTATGCGGGCCACTATATCCAGATAATCGAGGACAATCTGACGCTGTTCTTCAGGCGTTAAAGTTTCGGTTGCATCTAAGGCTGCCTGACCCAATTTTGTCCCAAGGGCATTCAGGGTCCACCCGACATAATCAAATTCCTGGGCGCGTGAAAAGGCACGGATCCGCTGCAGCTGGTCGCCGGGGGGATAATTGCTGAAGGCAAGCAAGAAACTGCCTGCCGCCAGGATGAAAAGTATTTTCAGCCAGCGCTTTACCGACATGACGCTGATGATACTGCCTTCCAGCCGGACTGTCAAACAGGGCTTTAATGCTCCTCTAACGGGTCTCCATTATCGTGCTATAATCGCCAAACGATGAATTTCTTAATTACCGGTGCCGCCGGTTTCTTGGGTTCAGCCCTGGCAAATCGCCTGGCTCGCGAAGGTCACCAGGTACGAGGATTAGACGACCTGTCGACTGGTGACCCGCAGTCTCTCTCCCCAGATGTGCTTTTCACCCGGGGAGATGTCAACGATCGTCCCAAGTTGTGGACCCTGCTTCAAGAGGTTGATTGTGTTTACCACCTGGCAGCCCGCGTATTGGTAGCTGAATCTGTGCTTTACCCCCGTGAATACAATGCGGTGAACGTGGGTGGCACGGTCAGCCTGATGGAAGCCATGCGCGATGTTGGGGTAAGGCGGGTGGTGCTGGTCTCTTCCGGAGCGGTGTATGGCGACCAGGGAGAGCAGCCCCTTGATGAGGCTTCTCCACCGAATCCCCGCTCCCCATATGCCGTTTCCAAGCTCAGTGCTGAATATTACGTGCGCACGATCGGTGATCTGTGGGCGATTGAGACAGTCAGCTTACGGGTGTTTAATGCTTATGGACCTGGGCAGCATATACCTCCTTCCCATCCCCCGGTGATTCCAAATTTCATCCACCAGGCAGTGCGCGGCGGGACACTAGTGGTGCACAGCGATGGCACTCAAACCCGGGATTATGTTTTGGTGGATGATGTGGTGAATGGCATGGTTGCTGCGGCGACTGCACAGAAGGTCAACCGCCTTTTGATCAACGTGGGCAGCGGTGAAGAGACCAGTGTGCGTGAGCTGGCCAACATGGTGCTTGATGTCACCAAAAGCAGCCCTGAGATCATATACAATCCACGCACTGACCCAGGGGTTTCACGGATGTGCGCTGACCTGAGCCTGGCTCGAGAAAGCCTCGGCTACCGGCCGCGTATCTCCTTAGCAGAAGGGCTTCGATTAACCCTGGAACGTGACCCGCGCTTTAGAAATGATGTAACTCAACCGATCCGTAAGAAATAAGACTACAAGAGGCATCCAGCCAGCGATCATCGTCATCGGCCCTGAATACCACTTTCACGTCCAGTTTATCCATAACAGCGCGCTTGTTATCATATCCTGCATTGGATAACTTATCGCTAATCTGGGCTGCCATAGCCTTGATTTCCTGCTGGAATTCAGTAGTTATCTCAACCTGGGCTAACTCAGCTTCAATCTGATCCTGTTCCTTTTGCAGTTCTTTAATCATGTCGGCATTTTCTTTAACATTCTGCCTGAACAGGTTGCGGGTGTAATCATCCTCGTACACGCCTTCGCTCAATTCATCCATAAGCCGCTTGATGCTGCGTTCCCGCTTCACGATCAGCTTCTCCAGGGTATCCAGTCTCTTGCGCTTGGTCCCAGTTTTCCCCCTGTTATTCTCAGCCATCTTATTCAGCCCATCTTCAAGAGATTTTTCATCTGTGAGAAGCTGGCAAATCCAATCCCAGATCAGATCATCAACCCGATGGGTTACGATAGAACGGTTTGAGGTGGGGCAAGGTTCATGTCCCGGCCTTTTCCAGTGGGTTGCACATTGATAGCGAAGATAAGTGTCCCGCTGGCTGCCAACCATTACCTGCCCACAAGTGCCACACCTGAAATGCCCACTCATCAGATAACGCCGTTTACCGTTACGTGTTTGCAGTTGAATATTTCTAGCCTTCCTGGCCTCCACAGCCTCGAAGGTTTGCCGATCAATAACAGCCAGGTGCGGAACGGGGATCGCTATCCACTGTTCCTTGGGCAGCCTGGCGATGATGATCTTTTTCTTGCCTTTTTGCCTGGTCTTTGTTTTCCCATAATGGGTAACGCCAGCGTAGATTTCCCGGTGTAATATGCGCTGGACCTTGGTAATCGTCCATTTCATGCCGGAAGCACTTTGTTCGTTCAAATTCCTGGCGATTTCCCGCTGACTCAACGGTGATCCTGTGCCATTGCCCGTTGTGTACCATTCGAAAATATCGCGGACCACCTTCAGCTCCGGCTCGTGCTTTACAAGTTCCGCATCCTCCCGGAAACCTTGCTTCCTGTATCCATATGGCGGGGAACCATTCAACACGGGCTTTCCCGCGCGTGCTTTATCATACCTGCCCTTCATCGTCCTTTTGCGGGTTTTCACTCTTTCATATTGGGCAACCAGGATAGGCACACCATTTATCAATATGCTTTCCTCACCGAAGCTCACCCTCCCTTTATCGCAATAATGCAATTCTATTCCAGCCTCTTCCCATTCCTCATAGATTGCCAGGGTGTTTGCGGCATTTCTGGACAACCGATCATCTTCAGTGACGATTATTGCATTCGCTTCTTTACGTGCCAGCAAAGATTCAAGCTCGTTGAAACCGGGTCGATCAAGAGTGCTGCCCGTGTAATCATCTTTTATCTCAGCAACGATATTCATACGGTTATCAAGCGCATACTTGCGGCATCCCTTGATTTGTGATTCGAGAGAATACCCCTTCTCCGCCTGTTCTTCGGTGCTAACTCTTGCATAAATTATCGCATTCTTACTCATTAATTTTTCCTTTCACTTTGTTTCTTTGGGCGCGCTCCCGTTGGTCGTTCTTCGGCTGAGAGCGCGCCCGCTTTGAAATCCTATAGCTCGAGAAAACTTCTGCAGATCCGCTGCCATAGCCAAGTGGCTCTAATTCGCCAAGTGGCTCGCCAGGTGATCCACAAGATTCGTTTTCGCTGCAACCAGGTGAGATCTTCCCAGCTCTCGATTATCCCGGCCAGGATTGGATCATGCAAACGATTGCATTTATTAATCGGGGGTCGTTAATTTTGATTGTCATTTTCTTGCCTCCATGGGGCTATTCCGCATCTTTCCCGGCAAGTAAGCAAAACGCCCCGATACTAAGTCCGGGGTGTTGGTATAATCAAGTGTAGCCTGGTTAACCGGTACCCCGGTTGATTGGGTTAGGTCCTGGCGGGTTTCCACAAACCTTCCAGGGCCGTTTTTATGTGACATTATGTTGTGTCACTACAACATAGTATAACAAATTAATCTGGCTTAGTCAATTGGGTTTTGGTCCCCTGCGCCTATCATCAGTTCGTTCTGCTAGGGCGAGGTAATCTCTCAAACTGGAATAGCTCACTTGCCAAAGAGGACCAAATTTACGCGCATCAATTTTTCCATCCCTTATCAATCGTCTAATGTGTTCAGGATGATAACCAGACAACTCAGCTGCATCAGATACGGTTATCCATTCTTTGGTCATAGTATTGGTTCAATCATCATTTTTCGATCACGGAGGATCGGCTGTAATAGTAGGAGTGGCTGTAGTTGTAGGATTGGCTGTAGTCGTATAGAGTGGCCATCCGACTATTGTAATATCGTCAGTATAAACCCGTGATACATTTCCATGATCATCACGATATTGTACATGTACATAAAGTGGATGATGATCGTTAATTATTGAGATCGTATACGTCTTATGCGAAACAAAAGGTTCCCAAGGTAGTTGATACACATCATCAATTGAGCAACCGTTTCCATAATACCAAATGCACGCACGCATGTATGTGACTTTACTATCCTGGCTCGCTGCCCAGAATTCCACATCTAGGTCCAATGGCTCCCCCACCCAAAAACCCCAACCCCCTATAGAGTAAACCCCATCTTCGATTTCTATTCCACCATTAACCACCCTGTTACTGAATACGATCGGGAAATACCTGGGGGTTTGTTCAGGAAGAAGCATATTCAACATAGTTGGTTTGCTGGCATTTCCCACTATCAACACCATACCACTTAGGACCAAAGCCAACAGTATAACAATTGTTTTTTTCATAGGATACCCCTTTCTCACTCTATCCCTTTGTTAGTACTAGCATAGCAGAAAATGTCATCAGAAGCAACTAGATAGCCTCTAATTACTCCCAAAACGCCCCGATATTCAGTTGTTAAGGTTCAAATCAGTGTTATGTAAGGTTGCAATCGGCATCCCTCACCGCAGCGGATATCACCGTGATCGCAACCAGAGATTATGACGGCGCAGCACATCGCGCTGGCCATCAACGAAAAATATCCCGGCCTCTAATGCCTCGACTTGCTGCCTCAGCTCTGCAAGTCTGGCAGTCTGGCGCTTATACCCCTTGCCCTCAGCCACTTGCGCGCCCAGGTTGGGCTCTGTCAAGCGTTCAACAGCTAAAAATTCGTAAAAGCCTTTCGCCGCAGTGAGATAGTTTTAGGGGATAAATCCTTCAGCCAATCTGCGAACCAGGCGACAGCATCTTCCGGCAATTCGTCGATGCTTGTTTTGCATGGATCTGAATTAGAATCAATCCGGGCCAGGGTGAAGGATTTCAGTGAATTCTGATTTGTGCGGGCAGTATTTTCGCGGCGAGAAAGCGCAACACTTTCAAGGTAAACCTGTACAGCGTCGTGAATGGCTAGATTGTTTTCCATATGGTATGTCATAACAGAAAACCCACCAATTTTGTGCGCTGGTGGGGTAGAATTGCTCTAGGCTGCTTCGCTGATACCACCAGCGTTGTTGCTTAGGGCCTGGTTGGTGTTATCTGCGCCTTCCAGGTCCGTTTTTATTGGCTAATTCTGCTGCTGATTGTAACTTTGGATAAACTTCTTGATGATGTGTATGATTTGACCATTGATGGATCGATCTTTATGTTTCGCGATCTCTTTCAACGTTCGAGACAGATCATCAGGTATTCGCAGAAGAAACTCAGCCATGTAATCATAATAATATTGTGTCAATACACCGTATTCAATGGGTAAGGTTCAACAATTCAAGAATTGTATATATACTGACTTATGAACCAATAAATGGCCTGCAGTGCAGAGCGTTCACCAGCGAGAGGAGGATGAGATGCAGAGGTTTGAGCACCTAACAATAAGGGCAGCCTTCAGGGCAGGAGGTACCAGCAAAGTAAACTTTATCAACGACGAAGCTGTTGGAGGAAAACAAATTGCTTTTTACCCGTACCTAAATAAGCTTGGCGATGAGGGATGGGAGATAGTTGCCTTTGATAATGATATCTTTGTGCTCAAGCGCCTTAAAGAATAGGCTTTGATGCGTAAGCTTACATTCATCGGGGCATCCGTTATACGTATCACTGTTATTATGATCCTACGTTTGTGATAATAAATACAAGGGTGACCATTTTCCTATTGAAACTCCATAAAGAACTTAGGATACTTAGAAACATAGAAAACGCAGGCAATCCAATCCTGGCAGCATAACTCCTGTGGGCAATATTGTGAATAATCGGGATCAGGCAAAACCCGAATTAATCACTTTGCCAATCTTCCAATAAGTAGAGGTACCGGAGGTTCTATGTTATGGAGACAATAGATTACTTTGTATTAATCCTGGTAGTCCTAGCGTATTTAGGGTGGTTCTTGGCACGCGGCACTGATACCCATTCAAGCGATACCCAACCGTGAAAGTAATCGCGCAAAAGTATCGCCAGGACTACCAGGATTAATACAAAGTAATCTATTGTCTCCATA
>PVMK01127776.1_pt1 | contig 19103 bp, 21 predicted proteins | sample 1853481 | NCBI WGS metagenome assembly PVMK01 (sample SAMN08533507, study PRJNA380276) | Marine sediment metagenome, whole genome shotgun sequencing project. | reverse complement strand
GAGAGTCGCATTCGGCCTTCGGTATGGGCAGTGGTCTGGGGGACGACAAAGAGACTGACAAATAGGATAGTCGTACTCAAGCCAATGGCCAGGATCATCTTTGACCATCTCTTCACAGGTAGATTTGGGAGGTTCATAGGTCAATACCAGGCGCGGCCATAGCCTCATCCGTTGCCCAGCTCGTTTGGGGTAAGGGCGGTTTCTTCTCTTCCGATTGTAACCAGCGAGCAACCAGAATTAGGGCGGCAACCATGTACATCATACTACCCAGAACCCACATAATTACACCGGCGATTCGTTGATCTTCGATTACCGTCAAACCCCAGAGCCGAGGCATTGAATCATAATGAGTGTAAATTGTTCCGCTGGCGAAAACAATGGCCATGCCAACCAACAAATTAGGTGGTATGGCTGACAATGCATAACCAAATCGCGCGAAGGGAGAAAACGGCCGGTGAATGCGGGGGCCTGCGCCAACAACATGCCACCAATACAGCATCGCTACCAAGAAAAATGATAAATGTTCCAGATCGTGAAAAAAAGCACTCCTTAGGGCTAAATTATAAGCATTTGGATCATGCCATCCCCAGTAAACGACGACGAAAGCAATCCAAACCACACCGGGTCCGGTGACGCGCTGTAAGATATGGCGGACAGGTGATTCAGTGCTAAACAAACGGCCAGTTCGCAATCTGGCACGCTGGGGCAATCCCCACAAAATAAAAGGGAGCGGATTAGCCAGTAATAATAGGGGAGGGATAATCATAATCAACAAGACATGCTGGACCATATGCATTGTTAATAATTGGGCAGCCAATACATCGATGGGTGACATCAGAGCAATGGCCAAAAGCAGGAGGGCGCCAAGGTAGGTTATGGGCCTCCAGTAGGCAGCAGCTTGCCAGCGATTTAGCCGAGGGGCTGCTAATGTTCGCCTGCGAAGTCTATACCAGCCAAGGGTATAAAAAGTCCCGGCCGCAGCCAGGACCAATAACACATCGAGACGCAAATCCCAAGACAATAGAGTTGCGCGCAAGACTGGGTCCATTTTTTACACTGTCAGGTGAAAACGGCTAGACGGGTGTGCCAATTAGGTACAGAGCGGGATAGAAGAACAGCCATACAACATCCACGTAATGCCAATAGGTGGCGGTGGCCTCGATACCCCAATGACGCTCGGTCGAATAGCGACCGATACGAACCAAGTTCCAGTTTATCAGGATCAGGATAATTCCACTTAAAACATGCAAGGCATGGATACCGGTCATGATGTAGAAGATAGCCCCATAGACACCATCAGTCGGCCGCAGTTCTCCTCCCCACTCAAGGCCAACAACACCAACAAGAAATAAGGTGCCAAACAGGGCGGTTATCATCATGTAGCGTGATGATGCTTTTCGATCGCCATACTTAAAAGCTGACTCAGACCAAGCCATGAAGAAGCTGCTGATCAGCAGAACACTGGTTGTGATAAGACCAAGCGTCTGATCAAGATCAGGGCGAGTATCCCCCCACAAATAAAAACGCGAGGCCAGCAAAGCGCCAAAGAGGAAGATCTCTGAAAAGAAAAACAGCCATAAGCCAAGACGGTTGCGTTTTACTCGCTCCTCGTAGGGCGCTTCATGTTCATCAGTGGCCTGGGCAATATCATGAATCGCACTCATTCGTGGTCCTCCGGTTGCCAGAGACGGTAAATGTGCATGAAGTAATTAACGATTAGACTCGCCTTGATCAAAGCAAGGATAAACAGGGGGACAGCCGGACTATCCAGGTTTATCGCAATAAAAAACTCTATTAGCGTCAGCGCTGCCAACACCACGAAAATGATGATATTTCGCCGATATTCGGCCTTTTTTTTGTCTTCCACTACCTATCTCCTCACTCAGTCCCCTGGACTAGCCGGCGTCACACGAACATAGGGAGAGTCTGCTAACCCATAATCGTAAGGCTCTCCGACGACTACCGGTGGACGTTCGTAATTCAACTCTGGAGCTGGGGACGGAATCTGCCATTCAGGGGAGCGGGAACCCCACGGATTTGAACCAGCCAGTTCACCCGACCGGGCACTGCTAACCAAATTGTAGACCATGATCAGTACCGACCAGCCGATAACTAAGCCAGCCAGGGTGATCAGAAACTGGGTATCTTGTATACCCAGAGCTGGATCGTAGTCGGCGATCCGCCGGCGCATCCCCAACAGACCAATGCGCATCTGCCCCAGGCTCATCACCCAGAAGGCTGGGGTCATAAGCCAAAAATGCCATTTTCCCAGCCGTTCATTGTACATGCGCCCACTGACTTTAGGGAACCAATAATACAGCGCCGCAAAGAATGGAAAGACGAACCCGCCGAACATCGTCGCATGAAAGTGACCAACGATCCAATAGGTGTCATGGAGGGGCATATTGGTAGGAATCGTACCCAGAATCGGTCCGGTCAAGCCACCAATCAAAAATATCGAAATAGCACCTAAGACAAACAACATAGGGGTGGGAAATATTAACTTGCCTTGCCAAACTGTACCTACCCAACTGAAGAATTTGACCCCAGTTGGGACAGCGACCAATAGAGTAGCCATCATAAATGGTACGAGCAGCGATTCACTCATACCAGAGACAAACATATGATGGGCCCATACCAAAAATCCCACCAAGGCAATAGCAATACTAGATAAAGCAATCCACTTATAACCAAAGAGAGGTTTGCGGGCGAACACCGGTAACAATTCGCTTATGACCCCCAGTCCAGGCAAGACGAAAACATAGACAACGGGGTGCGAATAGAACCAGAAAAGATTTTGATATAGTAAGGGATCACCATCAGGTGGAGTGAAAAAATTCATTCCAAAGGCGCGCTGGGTAAACACCAACAACAAGGCTACGCTAACCGTCTGGGTAGCCGTTAGCTGAATCAGACTAGCCGCCAGGGCGCCCCAAACAAATATTGGCATTCTAAACAGGCCCATTCCCGGAGCCCTCATAGTGAAAGTGGTCACAACCATGTTTATCGAGCCGGCTATAGAAGAAAAGCCAACAATATAGAATCCCAGAATAAAGAATTGAACTCCGATTAAGTCACTGGAAGTACTGAGGGTTGGATAACCAACCCAACCGGTATCCCAACCACCCACGATGATTCCGATGATCAGCAAAACGGCCGCAGGAACGGCTACCCAATAGCCAAAAGCATTCAAGCGGGGATAGGCCATATCGGAGGCCCCGATCATCAGCGGCACCAGATAATTTATCATGCCGCCTACACCTAAGAGGATGCTCACGATCATAATGATGCCGTGGGCACTGAATAATGTATTGTATTGCTGGTTATTTAGAAACTGCATGCCTGGGTAGACCAATTCAAGGCGAAAAATGAGGGCCAATAGACCACCCAGTAGGAGCACGATGACCGCCGTGACCGTATATTGAATACCGATAACCTTATGGTTGTAATCAACGCTAAAATAGCGCGTCCAGACTGGCTTATGTTCTGGAGGGCCGTGCCGCATTGGCGCATCGTTTCCCGCAGCCCACTTAATCCAATCGGTAAATACACCGGCGAATAGCAGAAATAAAACAGTGCCCACCACACCCCCAAGAAGCACACTTAGATTTCTGTTCGAGTGTGCGATTCCTTGGGCGCTGCTTATCACTTCGACGATTCCAAAGACAAGCCCAAGACCAATGGCCATGCCAATCAGACCGCGAATAAGACCTAAGGAAAAGAAAATGTAAACGAAACGGACGAATCGGGTCCAGAATGTTTCGGTTTTCATATAGCCTCTTTAATCCCTATTTACTGTTGCAAAGAACTAATATAACCAATCAAATCCTCGATGATATCGACTTCGACTCCCATCTCAGCTAACTCAGCTTGTTTGGCTAAGAATCTTTCTTCGAAGTCCTTACTCATAATGTCTTGATAACCATCAACAATTTGTACTCCCGGATCGAGAATTGATTTTCGCAAATAAAGTTCATCAACGGTCACTAATTCGCCACCTATCAGAGCCTCTTCACTGCCAAGGATTCCTAACCAGGTCGGACCAGCCAAATCAGAGCCATTCGAGCTATGACAGGCCACACAACCAAAATCCGTCGCCCATTTTTCTCCGCGATCTTCGGGACTCAAGTCAGCCACTGACACAGATTGATCGGCAATCCACTGATCAAACTCGGCCCGACTAACAATTAGAACCGAAGACACCATATTGGTGTGATCAAAACCACATATTTCAGCGCAGCGCACTTTGTAATCTCCCTCCAGAATAGGCTCAAAGCGCAATATCGTCTCTGTATGGGGCAGAAGATCTTGTTTGACCCTGAATTCAGGCACCCAGAAGGAGTGGATAACATCATCCGACTCCATCTCGAGACGGACTTGTCTGCCAACCGGCAAAACCAGGTCGGTGGTTAGGCCTACATCAGGGTATTCTGGATATGAAAACACCCAAGACCATTGACGGCCAATAACCTTGACTGGCATTTCGTCTTCATTTGCCTCTGTGACTTCCGCCAAAATAATGGTGGCCCATACTCCTAAGGCAATTACGAACACCAGGGGCACAACCGTCCAGGCAATCTCGAGAGCCACATTCCCGTGAATATGAGGGGCGTCCTCTTCGTCGTCCGGCTGGCGCCGGAAAACGAAAGCAGCATAGAGCAAAAAAACCATGATTAAGGCAAAAAGAAATGAGATGACCATAAAATGGAATTTAAACAATGGCTCTATCTGCACAGCTTCCTGACTGGCAGCAACCGGGAATTGATAAACGGCGTTCAACAGATAATAGGTAAGGACGGTACCTATGGCGACCAGGACAGCAACAATTGCCAGATGTTTACGATTGTTCTTCATACTCTTCTACCTAGTTGTCTTTTGCGAGTGGGAACCAGGTGCGGCTTGCTCTGTGCAGTGAATAATGATGCCGTTACCTCGTGGTCAGCACGCTACGATTGTAAACTTTATCACAACCCTACCAGAGGGGCAAAGAAAATGTTTGGCAGAGTGATAGGTAATGCTTATACAGGAGGGCAGTCTATCTAGCTGAGGGTCTAAAGGATTTGAGATACGATCTCTATGCGGCTGTGGCAGCCGGTTGGGCTCCTTGGCCAGCCGCCCGAATCTTTCGAAGGATGAATAAGATAATTCCCAGAACCGATATTATTGATCCGGCTGCGGCGACAACCAACCATCTTTTCTGTTTGATACTCGTATCGGCGATGGTTGTCTCGGCAGGTGTTACAGATCGCAACTCTTGCTTTAACTCCAATCTGAATGATTCAGGCGTTTTTACACGCACGAGCGCAGCCTTAATGCCCCCAGCCAGACGGAACAAAGATGCCAGTTCTTCTGAATCTTCAGGATATTGCGCAAGCAGCGATTTGTCTTCTTTCACCCCAAGAATCAAGGTCTTCGCATGTAGGTCAAGAAGGTCACGCATCTTCCTTTTTTTCATCGCTTACTCCGGTATAGCCACAATTCCAAGGGCGCCAGGGCCCAAATTGATAGCGACAGGAATGCTCATGTCAGTCAAAATTTCTTCGCCAACATTCAGGCGGCGAGTTGCTTTCTCTAAAAGGATGGCGGCCCCATCGGAGGAGCCGGCATGCATGATGGCAAACTTGACTGGTTTATCCTCAACCGCATTACTGACGTAATCGACTATATAATCAAGCGCCTTGCTGTAGGTCCTTACTTTTCCGGCCTCGATGATTTCTCCGTCCTCAAGTTTCATAATAGGCTTAATCCGCAGTAAGGAGGCCACTGTAGACTGGAGAGAACCAACTCGTCCACCTTTGACTGCGTATTCCAGGCTGTCAATAAGGAAAACAACTTGCTGACTTTGACGCATCTCCTCCAATCGGGCCAGTATCGCTTCGATAGCCTGCCCATCTTTAGCCATACGTGCCGCCTCTATCGCCATATATCCCTGGGAAGCAGAGCCACCGGCCGAGTCGAACAAATGAAATGAACCCTCTTCTGAAAGTTCATTGCCGGCAGCCAAGGCCGAGTCATATGTGCCACTCAGTTTTTCTCCAACAGTAATGGTTAAGATCTCATTTTCACCCTCTGCCAGTATTTCTTTATAGAATTCGCTAAATTGATAGGGCGTAGGCTGCGAGGTTTTTGGAAAATTCTCGTCACCTACTACCTTTACTTTTTCATAGAATGACTGGTGATCCATGTTCACGCCAGTCAGAAACTCCTCTGTGCCAAACGTCACGTTGACCGGAACCACCGTAATATTGTATTCCTTGACAATCTCATCGGGCACATCACCGGCATCATCCATAACGATACGCATATTTCTTCCCTTCCGGCTTTTCGCCAACTACTACTAAAATACACCGTTTGTTGACCGATTTCCATTTTCACTGACGAACAAATTATTAGAGGTCAATTTAAGATAAGGTGTCACGATTTCCTCTTTAAAAATTGAAGCTGTGCCACACTCAATCGACATCGTTACCAGTAGGCACCGGCTCACCCTGGCCATTTTCGTTCTCCCTTTGCGAATCATCCGGCAAGGGCAACCTGTACTTTTTGCCAAATCGCCATCGTTTGGGCAATCTGGATCTTCCTTCAACGCTTTGATCGGGCCAGGGTTCCATATCATCGCGCAAAGAGAGAAGCGTTCGATGATAAAGCGCTTTTATCGCCCCTTCGGATCGCCCCATAAGCTGTCCAATCTCCGCATTTGGAAGTTGTTCGACGTATTTTAGAACAAGTAACTCTTGGCGATCGGCCGGTAGTCGCCGAATCGCCGCCAGCAGAGCATCCCGGTCTTCACTTTGCTCAGTTCGACGTTCCGGACCATCGCCTGTTGAATGGTGGGCAATGCTTTCTATGGGAAGGACTTTTCGCTTGCTACGATCTCGGTACCAATTTGACAACATATTACGCGCGATACTATAAAGCCAAGCCGAAAACGGAGCGCCCCTGTCCTCATAATTACCGATATGACGGACAGCACGGACAAAGACTCTTGCCGTTAAATCCTCGGCATCATGAACATTGCCGGTCCGATAATACAAATAGTTGTAGATGCGATCGACGTATCGCTCATACAATTCGCCAAGAGCATCTTGATCTTGCTTAGCCCTTTCGACCAGGGCACTTTCTTCGTTTTTTACGTCTGCCATGCCAATGGGTGATCCGGTCTAGACCCGGAGCCTATATCGGAATATCGAGTGGTTGAATCTGCCATCCACCCTGACATGGTATCAGAAGAAACACGTCAGGGCATAAATGGTTACGCGATTCGAGTATAACAGAGCCGGCAAAGCCCACCAAAATGCTAAGCCTCCTTTTCCGAACTCATCTTTGAAAAAAAATCTTTGGGCTTTTTAATTTTCGCTTCTAGTTTATTTGAAGATCCGGCAGTCCTCAGGCTCTACTCTGTTGAGCCGCTTCATAACGTGCCGACGGTGCGAGGTTCAGGACGGTAAAGTGCCACCATTCTTGCTGTCCTGTTCTTTCGCATCAGCCACTATATTAAGATGAGCAGTATGTGTCGGTTGTGTGTGTCAGCTTGACGCTGCCAAAGCCCTGATATATCCTCGATTAGTTATGTCAGATTCGCTTGAAAGGCATGGCTCCCCCTCTGGAGGTTTGTCTAAAGGATTCAGCTTGGTTGGCGCCATGTTACTGGTTGGCCTAGCCTTAATAACTCTAGGGATAGGACTTGGTTCAAATCAAGAATTCGAGCAAGATCCAGAGTCAACTCTGGAAGATATTGCCGCAAATAACGAAGGCATCACCAGCTTACCATCGGTGATGCCGACGGCTCGCCCATCTTCTACCGCTTTAGCCGTTTCACAACAAACTGCCACACCTATTTCAGCCGCTACATCCAGCCCAGAAGCTCAACTGAGAGAGACAGCTACCCAGCAGCCATCGCCGACGATCGAAAAGACGACGGTCTCAATTGCCGCTGATGAACCTCGGCTATTGCCAACGCCATTCAAGTCTTATAGTTGGACTCTCAAGGTACCCATATTAATGTATCACTACGTCAGCGAGCCCCCTGAAGACGCCGATAAATATCGCCTTGACTTATCGGTACATCCGGGCGACTTCCGCGAGCAGATGCTATTTTTGGTCGACAACGGCTTTCAAACTGTTGACTTATACGATCTTTCGCTAGCCATAACAAATAAGAACCAACTACCGGAAAAATCGGTCATCCTAACACTAGATGATGGCTACCTGGACCACTTCGAGAACGCCTTCCCCATTCTGCGCGAGCTAGGTTTGACGGCCACCTTCTTCGTGGCTACTGAATTTGTCGACCAGGGCAATCCAAACTATATGTCTTGGTCAATGATCGAGGAAATGGCCGCAGCTGGAATGTCGATAGAACCACATAGCAAAACCCACCCAGATCTGACAGAGCAAGATAGGGACTTTATCATTTGGGAAGTTCTGGGTTCGCAGGAAACCTTGGCAGCTCATATTGGATATCAGCCAAATTACTTTGCCTTCCCGAGCGGCCGCTACAACGACGAAATGCTCGAGATTATGGTCGAACTGGATTTCTGGGGTGCAGTCACAACGGCGAGTGGTCTCTGGCACGGATTTGATGATCGCTATGAGTGGACACGCTTAAGAGTACGGAGCACGACCAGGATTGAGGAATACGCGGATTTGTTGGAACAATCAGGTAATAATTGGCTTATAAGGAACGAATAAACGCTAGTCTTTAATTTAGGTTAGCAGCCAATTTCCAGCAATTGTGGCAGACGAATTTCTTTGACATTGGCCAATTCTAAAGAAGCTCCAAAATGGTCCGAGACACGAAGCGCTAAAATCATTCACTACGGGAGAAAACTAGATGGATAAAATTATTATCAAGGATCTGCTATTAAGGGGAATAATCGGCATAAATGAAGACGAACGGGTGAACAGACAAGACATTTTAATTAACGTGGTCATGTTCGCTAATACACAAGCTGCGGCCGCCAGTGACAGCATTGAAGATGCCGTCAACTACCGCACCATTACAAAACATATTATCCGCCACGTGGAGGCATCTGCTGATTTTCTCGTGGAAAAGTTAGTCAATGATCTGGCCCGAATTGTTTTGACCGAGTATGGGGTAGAACGGGCAATAGTTAGGGTTGAAAAACCTGGTGCTTTGCGCTTCGCCAAATCCGTGGGCGTTGAGATCGAACGAACAAGATCGGACTATATTTAACCAAGCAACTAGGGATTCAGAGAAACGATTGAAGGCCATCATAAGGAGAATCTCAAAAACTTATCTATTTTGCTATCAGATATAAATATGAATCGTATTGTCGTCTCGTTAGGTTCGAATATTGATAAAGAAGAGAATCTCCCAGAGGCTGTGCAATTGTTGCGCCAGCGATGTCAGGTGGTTGCCGTTTCATCTGTCTACGAAACGAAGCCAGTAGGCTTAGAAAACCAACCGATATTTTGGAATGCCGCCGTCATCGTTCATTCCGACCTTGGTCCAACTGAGTTTAAGAGAGATGTTTTAACCTGGGTAGAACAGAAATTACAACGAAAGCGTACGGCCGATAAAAACGCCCCCCGCACCATTGACGTAGATATTACCTTATTTAATGAGGCTGTACTCGACCTCGACGAAATACATCATATTCCAGATCCAGATTTACTTCGCTACCCCCATGTTTCAGTTCCCATTGCCGAGCTGTTACCCTCCATAGTTCATCCAGAAACCGGGGAAACGTTCCAGGAACTATCCACTAGGTTAACTAAGATTGAGGCGTTGAAGGGAAATCATACGCCTAATAGGCAGGCCAAAGTAAAACTTTAATAGGGGTTGCTATTATCGTTTTCGTGGCAGAGATTAGCGGGAACCATCTTGAATGACGTCGGTATTTTGAAAAGTTAATCGCCAACCCCCAGTCTGCCCACCACCAAAATCATCGCAGAGCACAATACCTAAATCGCCGACCAACTGACTCCCTTCTGCCATTTCGACGGTATAGCTAACGTCAGGGCTCATTGTAAAATCACCATAGCCTAATCCAAGTTCAGGCTGGAATCCGGTAAAGAAATGGTCACCACCATTTTCCCAGGTCACCAATACTTCTGCACCCGGTAATGGTTCCAGGAAGGGATCGACGGCGATCACTTCGATCCAATCGATGGCCGTGAAGGATTCACAAAGCTGTTCTCTGTCCAACAGGCGAAAGGCAGGGACTAACGTCGCAGAAGGTGCTGGTGTTGGCGTTAATGTGGGTCGGGGCGTTCTTGTAGGCGCTTGGGTCTCTTGGATTTGAGGTTCAAGTCCGGCCAAAGAAGGGGCTGAAGCGGAAAGTGGCGTGGAGGTAGGCAAAGGTGCGAAGACAGATATCGCTTGGTTCTGGATGCCCAAGCGACCGGCAAGAATGGCCAAGCTCTTTAAGACTGGGGCTGGTTCTCCACGACGCAAGAATTCCTCTAATTGACCAGCCACTGTTTCCGCAACTTCAGGATCGCCCAGGGCAAGCAATCGCTCTTCAGCCTTTTCCCAATCGCCATCAGCTTCATAACTCTGACTGATCAATAATATATATTCCTCCTGGAAGCGATCGCTCAGGCGGGCTGGGCTGGCCTCAGTGAACACAACAGGCTCGACAATCCAAGCATAATAGAGACCAATCACCGCACCAATAATCAAGCCGATTAAGGTCAAGCTTGCAGCCGAAAGTCGTGGACCTCGCGAGTTCAACCATCGCTCATGCTGGCGCTCCGATTTTTCACTGCGTTCATTCATCCGTCAGTGCTCGCCGCTCCAGCTGGTAAATAAGGTTCCATAACAGGGGAGTATAAGCCCAAGCCATCAGCCAATTTGACCAGAAACACAATATCGGTCTCATCGGTGTCGTCCAATATCTGATCCACCGTAAAGGAAAGATACCAGCTGTTGAGATCCTCCAGGCCCAAACTGCTCAAGCGTCGCTGGGCTATATTGAGATCTTCATCCAAGGAATAGGCAGAAGCAATCATCAGAACATAGTCGTCAAAATAACTGTCTTCCAGGACGGTCGGATCAGCTTCAACGTATTCGATTGGCCAGACAACCCAACCTATCACCAGCCCGAGTACCGCACCGATCAATAGTCCTAGGGCAATCCAGCCAACTACTCGAAAGATTTTGCTCATAATCTATTTAGATCGCCAGCGAACATAGCAATGAAAAAAGGGCTACCCACCGGTTGATGAGCAACCCCTATACTTGTCCTGCCTCTGGCCGAGTCTTATAATCCTCAGCATACATCAACGTGCCAATGCCGAAGGTGGGAATCGAACCCACACTCCCAAGGGAACACGAGTTTGAGTCGTGCGCGTCTGCCAGTTCCGCCACTTCGGCCGGTGCCAAAAGTATAGGGTAAGCACTTTTATCTGTCAATGAATGGTGAAGCAGGAAAAGGCAGGATTAAGAAGCAAGAGGAGATGGATAGCGCTCAGGCTAGGCGTTAATATCTTGCACACGATTGGTCTGCGATCATGGATGAAACCTACCTGATTAAACAAGCCCAAGATGGCGATGTCAGTGCTTATAACACGTTGGTATTGCATTATCAGGGTGCAGTTTATAACGTGGCTTATCGTATTATGGGTGAGCCGTCAACCGCTGATGATGCCACACAAGAAGCTTTTATCTCTGCCTATAAAGCCATCAGACGTTTCCGAGGGGGGAGCTTTAAATCATGGCTAATGCGCATTGTAACCAATGCTTGTTACGATGAATTGCGCCGGAGAAAACGGCGACCCCAATCTTCCCTGGATGAAATAGTAGAAGCTCATGAATCATCTCCCTTGCTTGCCAGCAAAGATGGTCCAAGTCCGGAGGATTTGCAACAGCAATCGGAGCTATTAGATGCGATACAGCGTTGTTTGGATGCTCTGCCGGACGAGCAACGAACAGCAGCCGTTCTTCGCGATGTTGAAGGCTATGGTTATCGAGAAATCTCTGACATTATGTCAATTTCATTAGGTACAGTTAAGTCTCGACTTAGCCGGGCCCGAATTAAATTACGTGATTGTCTGCAGGGAATTGGGGAACTATTGCCGGCCGAGTATCGTCTAAACACTGAAGGGCTTAATTGATTTATGTTAGACTCATTGCGTTATCTGCGACTATCAAAAGAGGAGAAACGCCAAGAAGCCATTACGGCCTACTTGGATGATGTCCTGTCGCCGAAAGAACGAGAGCGTTTTGAGAGACAGATGGCCGCCGAGCCAGCGCTCAAGGCTGAGGTCGATGCGCAGGGCAGTTTAAGATATCAACTAAGACAATTACCGCGAAAGACTGTACCACGAAATTATACGCTTGATCCGGCGGTTTATGGCCAGCCAGAGCAGCCAAATGCTTTCCTCTTCTATCCGTACTTACGAGGAGCAACGGTCATGGCTGGCCTGTTATTCGTTGTAGCCCTTTCCGCCCAATTGTTATTCGGATCCCAGAGTGTGGACGGATTGTCTAATATAGCTGTTGCGCCTATGTTGGCCCTGGAATCAGCTGACGATTCCTTTGCAGCCGAAGCCGAGAGGGTGGCAAGCGAGCCAGTAGCTGATGAACAGGCAATTGAATCAGAGATTGAAGAAGGGTCTGATACGATATTAGAAGCGGAAATGGTTGAGGAAGAGGTTGTAGAAGAGCAAGAATCTGCAGCCCCATTGCCAGCTGAGGAGCAAGCCGAAGAGGCGATGGCGGTAGAAATTATTGTGACAGCGGAACTTGAGGCAGAAGAAGTTGAAATGCCGGCCGAAGATTCGGCGGCTGGAGGAATGCCTGCGGAAAGCCCACCACTAGGTGAATCAGAACCTGAGCGTACAGCTGCAGAAAGTGATGGCAGCTTGGTCACTGCAGAAGCTACGCCAACTAGTCCGGCAACAGCTGAAACGGAATTGGCTTTACCCGCAGCTTCGCCAGCTCAAGCTCGGTCGACGCGTCAAGCAGTGGCAACCGTTATAACTCAGGGAGCAGAAAAGGCCGAAGGAGAAACGATCGAAGAACCACTAGGCAAGGACACAGCTGGGGCTCCAGATGACAAGCTCGTTGATCCTCTTCAGCCGCTGCTTATCTTGGTCATCATCTTAGGTATTATCGTTTTACTGTTGGCCGTGACAACGCTTCTGATACGAAGAAGGCTCTAAAAAAAGTAGAAACAACGCGACTTGAATAGGGAATTGGGACAAAAATTTCGCTCGTAGACTGCTGCCCTTCGCCACGTATAGGTAAGCTCAACTGAATTTCTCAGGGCAGTTGTCGTGCATATCAAATTCAATGATTAGCATTTTTTACCCTCTTCGTAAAAGACTCTTCACGATAGTAGTCATTATTGTTCCTGTACCATCACATTAATCTGGAGTTAATCAACCTGCCAGCGAACACTTTATCCTTATTGGAAAGTGCCCCTAAGCACATAAAATATTGTCCCCGATGTGGCACGCCAATGGATACTAAGCCCATTGGGGATAAACTCCGGCGAGTATGTCCGGCTTGTGACTTCATCCATTTTACAGACCCCAAGGTCGGTGTAGGGGTGATGGTAATTGATAAGGGAAAAATACTACTGGTAAAAAGGGCCATGAATCCCGAAAAGGGGAAATGGAGCATCCCAGCCGGATTCCTGGATTATGGTGAAGAGCCGCAAAGCACTGCCAAACGGGAAGTGTTTGAGGAAACTAATCTTACAGTCAATCGACTAAATCTACTAGACGTTTATTATAATCCGAGAGCGGTAGTCGATGGGGGCGCATCTATATTTATTCTATATAGCGCCGATTTGATCAAGGGAACGCTAAGGGCCGGCGATGACGCCGATGTGGCTGCTTTCTTTGCCCCTAATGATTTGCCTGAACTTGCCTTTACTAGCACGCAAGAAGCCATACACAGTTGGCTTAATAATGGTTCGCTGGATAGGTGATTTCCGCGAGGCTTATTATTATTCCTGCCTCATAATATATGGCAGCAAGATTTATGGTTGAGTGATTTTTTAATTGAGGGGAAATTCAGGCATGAGAAGAACCCGGGCGGGAGTTGGCAGGTGGCAAAAGGGCCGTGAGGTTACTGGTTGATTAGCGGCAACGTGACAATATTGGGCAGCGTAAATGGCAGGCTCAAGCCATCGGGAAACAAAATAATCAACACCAACACCAACACAAAGAAGAACGTAAGCGCTAAAACTAATAATACGATATACCAGGGAATATCCGTAGCCTTACTTTTTGCCTTGGGAGCTTTCCTAACAGTTGGCTTGGCTTTTGGCTGTGGCTCGCCAGCTTCAGTAATTGTTTCTTTTGGAGCTTGCACACTCGACGGCGAGGGGCTAGTGGCGACGGGGGGTTGTTGTTCAATTTCTGTGACCCCGCCCCCGCCGTTCTCCTTGATAACAGTCATAACCAGGGCTGCTTCCAGATCATGCAGCGCTTCAAGGTCTTGTTCAGTCAATTGCGGTGCATGATATTCATGGTCAGGGCTAAATTCGGCCAACAACTCTGGTGTCAGTTCCACATCGTCCGTGCTATCCATGGCCTCGGACAGAAAATCGATCAGGTCATCACTCAGTCCAGCTAGAGTTGGGTCTTCGGCTAAATAATTCATGCCCGCTTCAGCTTCGACAAACACTTCCCACCCATCGGCCGATTCGGTTATTGGCTCTACGGTCTGAGCCCGCTGCCTTTCTAGTTCGGCCCGAATTTCAGGCGGGGCTAGTTCTTCAACCCAAGGTGGCAGTGTGGCCGGGGCCAAGGCGGCCCCGACGATAACTTCGCTGGTCTCTGTAGTTACCTCAGCCAGTTGGTTGGTAACCGGTTGGTATTCTTCTAAGACCTCAATATCTCTAGCAAGCAAATAATAGCCAGCCATAGATGGTTCGAAGACCAGATGGCCACCGGCACGAACCAAATCGCCATCGTTGAGGATTACTTCGTTAGCTGTTCGCTCGGACAATCGACATTGCAAATTGTGTCCGCTTTCAGAGAGAATAAATACACGAGGCCTTTGACCATTTTCGGTATTGGCCCGCTGTTCGACCTTACCGACTACAAATACCAATCCAAGCGGAAACTCGGCCGGCAATTGCAGGGCCATCCGACTCGTTAAGCGACTGACAGAAATATCCATGGCACTCGATCTGATTATAGACGAAAAAGGAAGGCTAGCCTAGCGCTGATGGTCCTATACGAATAGGAATATAGGGCTAAAGAACTAGGAGTTTAGAGCCAAATTGGGAGACCTGGCAGGCCAGATATCTAGTAGGGACATTTAGAACTCGATAGTTGGCACACAGCGCATTCGATCATCCATTTATCTATGATGTCGATGATGAAGAACAGATATTAGACTAATGAATGCGAGTAACTTTGAAGTGAGCTATTATTATTGGACCTTTAATGCCTGGTCGTCTTGGCCTCGTCTCTCGTGTGACAGACCTAGGATGCTATTTGACGAACCGCGCTAAAAAGTGATATAGTTACGAGTTGGTTGGCGGTGTGCTTCCGTAGGTTGGTAGACGCCGGTGCTGTTTGCTATAATGGGCAGTCTGCGCCGACGTAGCTCAATTGGCAGAGCAATGCTCTTGTAAAGCATAGGTTATGGGTTCAAGTCCCATCGTCGGCTTGAATTGCGGAGTGATGCACGCGAACAACCTGGGTCAGTGTCCCGAGAGGCAAAGGGGGCGGACTGTAAATCCGCTGGCGTAAGCCTTCGTAGGTTCGAGTCCTACCTGGCCCACTGGAAGCGAATACCAGGAAAGGCCATTCATCGGTTGTTCGTTTTGCCCACGTAGCTCAGTCGGCAGAGCACATTCTTGGTAAGAATGAGGTCATGGGTTCAAATCCCATCGTGGGCTCTCTGCCCCGTTCGCCCCTGACGCAGATGCGTTGGGTGACGGGGTATTGTTGTGAAAGGTAGTTGGCTAAGTGGCTCTGGGTTTCTAAAATTTAGAGTCGGAAATTTAAAGAAAAATATTTTATCGATCTCGTATTGTCGCACTTCGGTCGAGTAGGCAATAGGAAACAAGGACAGGGTTAGCAAACATGGCTAAGGAGAAATTTGTACGCGAAAAGCCACATGTAAATGTCGGAACGATTGGTCACATTGACCATGGGAAGACGACATTAACGGCCGCCATCACCAAGACGTTGGCCTTGAAAGGTTGGGCTGACTTCCGGGCGTTCGATCAGATCGACAATGCGCCAGAGGAAAAAGATCGAGGCATTACGATCGCCATAGCCCATGTGGAATATGAGACAGAGAATCGCCACTACGCCCACGTAGACTGCCCAGGGCACCGGGACTATATCAAGAACATGATCACCGGTGCGGCGCAGATGGATGGGGCGATATTGGTGGTCGCCGCACCAGACGGGCCGATGCCCCAGACGCGGGAACATGTCTTGTTGGCTCGGCAGGTGGAAGTACCGGCCATGGTCATCTACTTGAACAAAGTGGACATGATGGATGACGAAGAGTTGTTAGAGCTGGTGGAGCTTGAGTTACGCGAGCTACTAGACGCCTATGAATTTCCTGGCGATGAAACGCCGATCATACGAGGCAGCGCGTTGGCAGCCTTGGAAAGCAGCAGCGAAGATCCAGAGGCGCCAGAGTATGCCTCGATATGGGAGTTGATGCGGGTGGTGGACGAGTACATCCCGCAGCCGGAACGAGAAATGGATAAACCGTTCCTGATGTCGGTGGAGGATGTCTTCTCGATCAAGGGACGCGGGACAGTGGTGACTGGTCGGGTGGACCGGGGCACCATGAAACCGGGCAACGAGGTGGAGATCGTCGGCTTGAAGAATGAAATCCGCAAGGTTGTAGTGACCTCGATGGAGATGTTCCACAAGACGTTGGATGAGGTAGAGGCGGGCGACAATGCCGGCTTGCTGCTGCGTGGCGTGGACCGGGACGAGGTCGAGCGAGGCCAGGTGATAGCCAAACCGGGCAGTATTACCCCGCACACGAAGTTCATGGGCGAGGTATATGTCCTGCGCAAGGATGAAGGTGGACGGCACAAGGCCTTCTTCCCAGGCTACCGGCCGCAGTTTTACATTCGCACCTTGGATGTGACCGGGGCCGTAACATTGCCCGAGGGTGTAGAAATGGTCATGCCTGGGGACAACGTGAATCTGGAAGTTGAATTGATCACCCCGGTGGCTCTGGAAGCGGGCAGTCGCTTCGCTATTCGCGAAGGTGGCCTGACTGTTGGCGCCGGTGTCATCACGGAAATATTGAAGTAATTTTGCTTAACAATTGACCTGGCCTGGGTTGTCTTGTTAGAAGGCTCAACGAGACAATCCACTGGGTTTTATCGGAGTTTTAGATGGCAAAAAAGGCAGTCCGCAGCGTCATTACGTTGGCTTGTGTAGAGTGTAATGAAAGAAATTACACGTCTGAGAAGAATCGGCGTAATGATCCTGGTCGGCTTGAACTAAATAAATATTGCTCGCGTTGTCAGCAACATCGATTGCACCGAGAAACAAGGTAAAAAAATTGAATCGACCTAGGTTATGTAGGGGGTTAGCTCAATTTGGCAGAGCAACGGTCTCCAAAACCGTAGGTTGCGGGTTCGAGTCCTGCACCCCCTGTCTTTTTAATTTTAGGTATATAGCCACCAGACAACAAGTGAGTTAGAGAGAGGTAAAACAAACGTGGCTCGAACAAAATCAACAAGTAAATCTGGCGGGCAAAATGCCCTGTTACGATATTTTCGAGAAACGCGGGGTGAACTACGTAAGGTAACCTGGCCAACAAGGCAAGAGTCACGGCGACTGACAGCCATTGTATTGGCCGTGACCGCGCTCATGTCCTTATTCCTAGGTGTATTGGATTTCATATTCTCTAACGCAATTCAATCGTTGGTCGAATTCATTGCTTTGTGACCAATCATTCAAATCGGAAGAAATTGGATTTCATTATCCCGCCAAAAGGTAAACGAGGGTTTCTGCGACCATTATTATTACCGCCGATGGTAACCAGAACACCATCCGATAAGAAGTATTGCAATGAAACTAAGATGAAAACAACGATTGATTAAGGGCAAGGATTGGTAGGCGATTGAAGATAAATGTTAATTTTACGGGCACGTTAGTGACAATATATTTGGTGACCCAAAATGTTTGATGAAGTAGAAAAAACAGTTGCTACAACAGAAGAGGCTTTAGAAAGCGAGGTCGAAGAAGAAGTAGCTACAATTGAGCCCTCGGCTGAAGAGACTCCAGTAGAAGAGACTCCAGTAGAGGAGTCTCCCGTAGAAGAGCCTCCGGCTGAAGAGTCCCCGGTTGATGAGACTACGGTCGATGAAAGCGCGGCCGATGAAGGTACGGACGATGGGGGCGAATCTAGCGACACAAGCAAGATTAGTCTGGATGAGGATGGGCGTTCCTGGTACGTGGTCCACTGTTACTCAGGCTACGAAAATAAAGTAAGACATAGCATCGAACAGCGCATCGAAACGATGGACATGCAAGACAAAATATTTGATGTTGTGGTACCTACTGAAGAAGAGATTGAAATTAAAGATGGCAAACGTCGTACGGTAGAGCGCCGTGTTTTCCCTGGTTATATCCTGGTTCAGCTAATAATGGACGAGGATTCATGGTATGTCGTACGCAATACACCAGGTGTAACCGGCTTCGTCGGTATGGGCAATGAACCAACCCCTTTACGGGAAGACGAAGTGGCCAAGATCATGAACCGTATGGAAGCTGAAGCACCAAAGGTTAAGTTTAACTTCCAGCCGGGCGAAAAAGTACGCATACGTAATGGGCCATTCGCCGATTTTATTGGCACCGTTGATACAATCGACATTGAGCGAGCAAAAGTTCGTGTACTTGTATCCTTCTTTGGACGCGAGACACCAGTGGAACTTGATTTTCTGCATGTGGAGAACATTTAAGAAATGGCAAAAAAGGTTGTTGCAGTAGTAAAGATAAACATTCCGGCCGGCAAAGCTAACCCCGCTCCGCCAGTGGGTACAGCTTTAGGGCCTCACGGCATTAATTTGATGCAATTCTGCAAAGAATACAATGCTCGAACGTCGGGACAGGTAGGCCAGGTTATTCCAGCTCAAGTATACATTTGCGGATATAATAGCTTCAGCTTCATCTTGAAATCCCCGCCG
>PVMK01150213.1_pt1 | contig 19104 bp, 17 predicted proteins | sample 1853481 | NCBI WGS metagenome assembly PVMK01 (sample SAMN08533507, study PRJNA380276) | Marine sediment metagenome, whole genome shotgun sequencing project. | reverse complement strand
CATTTCAGACTTTCGCTGACCCTGATTTTTAGATTAGATTAAGTTATGCTTTAGGAATGGCCAAAATCCTCATCAGGATTTTCCGGTTTCGATCCATGCACTAAGGAATATATAGCGGGAATCAGCACAAGTGTAATCAGTGTGGAAATTGTCAGACCGCCGATAACAGTTCGGGCCATGGGTGCCTGGGCATCGGCTCCTTCGCCTATTCCCAGGGCCAGAGGCAGCAGCGCGAGGATAGTCGTCAATGTTGTCATCAACACCGGGCGCAGACGACGCCGGCCCGCTTCGGTCAACGCGTCGTCGGTACTCATTCCCTCGTTGCGCAAGTGTCCAGCCTGATCAACCAGTAGAATCGCATTGTTGACTACAATTCCGCCCAGCATGATACAGCCTATAGCGGACTGGAGGTTTAGGGTGGTATCTGTAATAAATAAGGTGAGTATCACTCCGGTGGCAGCAAAAGGTACAGCAAACATGACAATGAGAGGGTCAATGAATGACTCATACTGCGAGGCGAGTACCATGTACACCAGCAGCAGGGCAAGAACTAGCGAGAACATGATTTCATTGAAGGACTCCTGCTGTTCTGCATAACTTCCCGAGACGATTGTGTCATAACCTAGTGGACGGGCTATACCACCCAGCGCCAGTTGTATATCGGTTGCCACCGAGCCAAGATCTCGTCCTGCTACATTAGCAGTCACCGTGACGATCCGCTGTTGGTCTTTGCGTTCAATGGTCACCGGGCCACGGCCGCTGCGAGTGTTAACTACGTTGCGGAGCACCACCAGGCTGCCGTCTGCGGTGCGAACCGACAGATCTAGAATCTCATCCAGTGAACGCTTTTCCGCATCCCGAAGCTGCAGCAGAATTCGATAGGAATTTCCTTCAACCCGGTATTCACCGGCATTTGAACCGGCGACGGCTGTTTCGATTACCCTGGTTATATCGCGCACGCTGAGCCCGAGATCAGCCGCCTTGACCCGGTCAACCAGAATCTCCTGCTGAGGTATGCCTGCTTCCTGACTCAATTCGACGTCGGTCACACCTTTAATAGGCCCTATGCTCTCAGCGACTTTTTTTGCCAGGGCTCCAAGGATTTCAAAATCAAATCCCCGGACTTCCACGGTCACCCCCTCTGTGCTCCTCAAAATACGTTCCAGTAAAAACTGCCCTTGGGGGGCACGAACACGGATTTTCATACCGGCGACTTTAGCGTCAAGAGACTTGCGTAAAGCAGCTGCGATTTCGCTATTGGATCGGTTGCGGTCAGTAGCCGGGGTCAGTGACAGCCGAATTTCACCGCGGGCCGCGGATCGACCAAAAATTCCGGATGCGGTAACGCTGACTACGGAAGAAACCGCCTCGGGGACCAGATCAAATACGATTTCTTCCATTTTCCGGGTCTGGCGATCGATCAGGTCCAGCCTGGTGCCCACCTCCATTTCGCCAGTGACAATTACCTCTCCCTCGTCGCTGGGCGGCAGAAATTCGGTGCCGATATAGGGGAACCAGCTTGAGGCACACGACGAAAATCAATCCTGTCATACCGATGGTTAGCACGCGGGCATTCAGAACCATATCCAGGATTTTCCGATAAGCCTTTCCAAGGATCGTTCCATCGACAGCAGCGGTGTCCTTGGTATGTGCTGAAATTTTCATTCTGGAGCTCAGTACCGGTACCAGACTCAGGGCCACTACAAGAGAACATCCCAGGGCAAACATGATTATGTAGGCGAGCTCTTTGAACAGCACTCCTGATACTCCCCGGACAAAAATTAATGGAAGGAAAATAACCAGAGTAGTCACGGTTCCGGCGATTACCGCAGGGGTCACTTCCTGCGCGCCGATAACTGCGGCGTCAACCGGATTAAGTTTGGACTCCTGTCGATTGCGATAAATATTTTCCAGTACCACTACCGAGCTGTCCACCATCATGCCAACTCCCAAGGCTAAACCTCCCAGGGTCATCAGGTTCAGGGTGAAACCGCTTACGTACATAAGGGCGAACGTCGCGACAACGGAAATAGGAATTGCCAGTGCTATGACCGCTGTGCTTCGAATGTCGCGCAGGAACCACAGTAGCACCAGGATCGCCAATGACCCGCCATATAAAATCGACCGGGATACATTGGCAATGGCGCGTTCTATAAAATTACCCTGGTTGGTAACCGGCACTACATTTATCTGGGGAAACGCCTCATTCACGGCTTGTGCTTCTGCGAGAACGCGATTTGCCACCTCTACCGTATTGTCTCCGGGTTGCTTGCGAATGGCGACTCTCAAGCCCCGTTCTCCGTTGACCCGAATAATGCGTGACAGTGTTTGGTATGTATCCAGGACATCGGCAACCTGTATGAGTTTGATGAGCGCACCCTCCTTTCGGCCAACTACTACGTTCATAATCTGCTCAAGGCTGGTGAATTCTGCCGGTGTGCGCAGCGTCACCTGGTGCTGGCCTTGTTCGAGCTTACCCGCGGGCAGATCAATATTGGATGTCTTTATGGATTCGATAATGTCGTCCATGGAAATACTATGGGCATTGATCCGCGCCGGGTCGAGCTCTATACGTACCTCACGGTTGAACCCTCCCCAGGGATCGACCTGGGCCACTCCGGGTATCCTCGAAAAGCGATAACGGATCTGGTTTTCGACAATATCAGTGAGTTCTACAGGATCGAGGCTGCTCGATATGCCCAGAATAATCACAGGAAAGGTGTCGACATCGAATTTCGATACCCGTACGCTGCCGATCTCGTCGGGCAGTTCATTAATTTCGTCTTCGATGGTGGCTCGAACCTCCAGCGCGACAGTGTCGGTATTCGTTCCCCACTCGAAACTTACCCGGATCCGGCTATTGCCTTCGTAAGACCTCGATGTCATTTCCACGATTCCAGGTACGGTGGCGATTATCTCCTCTACAATGGTGGTCACCAGACGTTCCATCACGATCGGGTCTGCACCATCATAGCTGGTGCGCACTGTAATTGTTGGCAACTCAATACTGGGTAATAGATCAATTTGTAGTCGTTTTAGCGCTATGCTGCCCAGCACCAAAATGGCCATTGTGACCATCAGCGCAAAAACCGGGCGGCGAACGCTGAAATTTGCGAGACTCATGGCTGGCCGTTGTTTACCACAAGTATAGGAGAGCCATCGTCTAGAAGCTGTTGGCCCAGTACCACTACCGAACCCTGAATGCCTTCTCCGTCAACCTCAACCAGGTCATCCTGGTGGATTCCCACGACTACGGCCCGCCACGTCGATACACCACCTTCCACGTCAACGATAAAAACCCCTGTGATACCGTCTCTGGTTACAAGCGCCTGTTCCGGTACGACAATTGCATCCTCCTTCCTGTCCAGTTCAACATTGGCACGAATGAACATTCCGGGTTTGAGGCGGAGATCTCCGTTATCCACCATCATCTCCACCCTTGCCTGGCGGGAGGTTTCGTCGAATACAGGAGATATTCTCTGGATCCGGCCTTCAAAGAATTCTCCCGGATAGGCATCGGTGGCTAATTGGGCCAGTTGCCCGACCTTAAGGCGGCTGTAATCACGCTCGGTGACATAGAACACCCCGGTAAGTACGTTCAATTCAACGATTTTCAGCAGCGGCTGATTTGCAGTCACTGTCTCGCCTTCGTCAACGTAGCGTTCTGCTACTGAACGGTTGTTGTCGCCACCCCGCCAGTCCGCGCTCACGTCACTGTAGCGCAATCGAATACGGGCGGTTTCCAGTTCTGCCTCGGCGCGTATTACCTGGGCATGGCTGACCTCCACATGGGCTGCGCGGGAAAGATAGGTTGCCTGCGCAGCATCACTTTCAGACTCTGAACTGACGCCACGTTGCCGCAGGATATCTACCCGGTCAAGATCGCGTTGGGCAATTTCCATCAGGCTCTGTGCCTCGTTCAGGTTGGCCTGCGCCACCAATAGATCCGCCTTCACTTGATTCAAAATTTGCTCGTATTCCGCGTGATCAAGCCTGGCTATCAACTGACCTCGGGTTACGGTATCCCCGAGATCAACCGCAATTTCCTCGATCCTGCCACCAATCTTGGCGGCAACAACAAATGCGGTATTTGCATCAAGCGTTCCCGTGAACTGACGGCGAAGCTCGATAGACTGACGGACCACCGGTGCAACTTCCACCGGTGCTGCGGGCGGGGTAGTGCTCCGTCTCGCAGTTACATCCCGCGTTTGCGTTATATAGTCAATCCCAAACCAGCCTGCACCGGTCACCAGGATTACTAGAAAAATTGTTGCTGCCTTTGCAAAAGTCAATTTCTTCTCTGCTCTAGAAATTGGTTCAATATAGGTAAAGTATGCATAGAATTACGTGAATAAGAAAGAGATTGGGTTTCGAATGTTTCATCAGAGGGGTTGTGGTTAATAAGATCTTGAAGAAATTAAGCGAGTGATCAAATCGCACCTAATGGAATAAGGTCCGTTAAGGGCAATAAGCCGCCATTTCCCCAGGCTTTCTGATCGTCCGCTTTTCTTAGGATTGTCAAAATTCATAAAGTTGTAACTACTTCGTATAATGAAATTCTTATGTCACCTGTGTTATGTCCCCAATTACGGGTCAGAAACGGGTTCTACCTAGGGAACCTCTGAACAAGCTGGTTTTTGTTGACGGCTCTTGCTGATCCCAGGTGTTGTCACGTTATTTTTGCTGATTGGCTGATTATTGTTGCCGATTTATTCGCTTTTCATCGTCATATTGGTTTTCTGGACACACTTATCCCGGGGCTGCAACCAATTGTCTTCGCGCCAGGTAAAAGTTAGCCAGTGCCATCAAGGTAAAAACCTGTGCCGCATTCTTATCGATGCCCCGATAGCGGACTTTCCTGTATCCCCACAAGTGCTTCACAACCCCAAACAGGTGTTCTACCTTCGCCCGGGTACGGTTACTTTTGGTGTTGAATGATTTGTCTGCACAATTGAGCTTCTTGCCACGTCTTGCTTTGCGGTTGATTCGGCAGGTGACGCCTCTGTTCTCTAACTCCCGACGCCGCTCAGCACTGGCATACGCCTTGTCTCCGTATACCTCCTGCTCCTCACCGTGCAGAAGATCATCTATAACCTGTGAATCATGCACACTCGCATCCGTCACCACAATGGAATGGGCACGGCCTTGTTTATCGGTGCCCACATGAACCTTCATCCCAAAATACCACTGATTCCCTTTCTTCGTCTGCTTCATCTGCGGGTCCCGCTTCCGATCCTGGTTCTTGGTTGAACTCGGTGCCGATATGATCGTCGCATCCACTATCGTCCCTTCGCTTAATATCAAATTCCGCTCCGACAGGTATTTCTCTGTCTTGCGAAATAGCTTCTGTGTTAAGTGCTTACGTTCCAGTAAATGGCGGAATCTCAATATCGTTGACTCATCCGGGATAGTGCCCAGACTCAGCCCCGCAAACAGGCGCATCGAGGTGATATCGTACAAACTGTCCTCCATCGAAGGATCACTCAATCCATACCATTGCTGCATAAAGTAAATCCGTAGCATCGATTCCAATTCAATAGGCGGACGACCATGACCCCGGCGTGGATAGTGTCGTCGAATCACACCCAGCAACTCTTTCCAGGGCAGAATCTCGTCCATCTCTGCAAGAAACTTCTCCTTGCGCGTCGTCTTCTTCTTAACAGCATATTCAAGATCGCTAAAACTCGTACCGGTCATTGGCTTTCATACTAGGGGGGAATTGCCGTATTATCTCATCTATCACTACTTTTGCAGAGGTTCCTTAGCTTAACTTAACCCAACTTAACAGCTCGGGTATAGTTTTCATCGAGGCCTGTTTTGGGAGATATAAAATTAGTGTGACTAAAGAAAGAGCTGTATTTCCCTTAAAGGCAACACAAAGCTCCAAAGCAAGTCCAATACCCGTTTCTTGTGCATCTGATATAGCCTTCATAATGATTTGATTTGTAGCGTTAGACTATCTGACGATCAGGCAAGTGGTCTCGGCATTGTTGACAACCTTGCGTGAGACACTGCCCAGAATCGTGCCCTTCAGCTTGCCCAGGCCCCGGGTTCCCACCACGATCATGTCCACTTCCCGTCGCCTGGCGAAGTCGAGGATGCCGGTCGCAGGATCACCGGTTCCGATAGCGGTTTGAACTTTGTCAGCTCCGGCTTTTTGCGCTTTTTCCTTAGCGGTTCTTAAGACAGTCTCAGCGATCTTACGCATAATTTCTTCACGAGCATCGTTGAACGATTCAAACTTATTGAATTCCAGTTCCGGAATTTCCTTGATTTCAAAGGGTATTTGCATATCGCGAATAACGTGAACTATGAGCAATTCAGCGTCGTGTTGTCCGGCAATCTGAACTGCCATTTCCAGCGCGCGATTCGAAGCCGCCGATGCGTCGGTTGCAACTAAAATCAGTTTAAGATTCATTTATCACCAACCCCTTTATCTGAAACAGCGGTGCTAGCCCGAACATTGCACCAGTATCCGGGGAGGTGGACCGGACAGGTGCGGTTGAACGCCGGACTGGAGCGAAAGTCATAGCCGTAGCTATGGATTGAGTGAAGTTCAAGTTCAGGCGTGCCTGGACCAGCCAGAACCCGGATAGGACAGCGACCGTGTACAAAGTGTTCCCAGCACTTGAATGCCGTATTCTCAGATAAACGCGATGCATCAAATAGTTGCCTCAAGGTCGTTGGTCGGCTGGTGCAATATTCGGGCTATGCCAATCCCAAAGCTGCTTTGCGTTGATTTGCCCAGGTTCGAAGAACCTGGTCGATGGCGAGGCCGATAAAGGCGACGCACAAACCCAGCACCAGCCCATTGCCGACGCCTTCTTTATCCGACAGCGACTTGAGAATCAGCTGACCGAGATCGTCGGTACCAATCAACGCGCCGATGATGACCATCGACAACGCAAACACCACAGTTTGATTGATTCCGAGCGCAATGTGCGGAAAAGCCATTGGAAGTTCGATAGACAGGTATCGTTGCATTCGGTTGACACCGGCCATCGCCCCCGCTTCTAGCAGGTGTGGCGGCACACTCAGCATTCCCTGTATCGTGTAACGCGTGGCCGGGACGAGGGCATAGATTATGATCGCGATCAGTACCGACGTATCGTTAGCGACGCCGAACAGCATCATGGCCGGTATCAGGTAGATGAACGATGGGAAGGTCTGGAAAGTATCGCAGACCGTCAGCATGATGCGGGTCGACACCGGATGCTGCGCACACAGCGTGCCAGCGATTATCCCGCCGAGGGTTGAAATCAGGACGGCCAGCGTCATAAGGTAGGCAGTGATCAGCGCACGATCCCACCACTCGGTCAGCGCGATGAACAGCAGAAAACCACCCACAGCCAGGCCGACGCGTACCCCACCGACGATGTATCCGATACCCATCGCCAGTGTGAAAGTCGCGACGACCGGCATGCCGAGGTAGGCGCTCTTGACCGGCACCAGTATCTCGACGATCAACCATTCGCTGAAAGCCCTGAGCGGGAAGAAAAACGCATCCACGACCCAGTCGACCCCGGCCTGCAAGAAGATCTCGGTGGTAATTCCTTTTTTATGCGGAATCAAGTAGAGATAGTTGAACCCTTCCCGGAATATGAAAGAACCGATCCAGGCCAGGATGACACCGACGATGAATACCACGCCGAATATCAACGAATGCTTGTGCCTTTCGACAAACGACAGGTCGGCAAAGTAATCGACCTGCTTGTCGGCCCAGGCGAGCGACAGGCGGTCGAGCATGATCGCGATGAGCACGATACAGACGCCGATCTCGATTGCCTGACCGACCCTCAGTTGGTTCAGCGCGATCAGCAGATGGTTCCCAAGCCCCTTGGCGCCGATCAGCGACGCGATGACCACCATCGCGAGGCAAGACATGATGACCTGGTTGACTCCGATCAGGATATCCCGCGGGGCGGTGGCAATCAGTACCTGGAGCAACAGTTGCCGGTTGTTACAACCGCACATCAATCCGGCCTCGGCGGCCTCGGGCGATAGTCTCTTCAGGCCCAGTATGGTCAGTCGCACCATGGGTGGGGTGGCAAAAATGACCGTGGCAATCGCGCCTGCGTGGTCGCCGATACCGAAAAACACCACGACCGGGATCAGGTAGGAAAAGTGCGGCATGATTTGCATGACGTTGAGCAGCGGGTTCAGCACCATTTCCACGGTCTTGCTCTTGAATGCCCAGACACCGAGCAAGAGACCGAGCAAGACCGAAATCGGTGCGGCGATCAAGACGAAGGACAGGGTTTCCATCGCCGGTTCCCACTGCCCGAAAACCGCGATGTAAACAAAGGTCAAACCGACGAACAGCGCCAGCCGCGGTCCCTTTCAGTGCATAACCCAGAATCGTGGCGCCACCGGCAACCACGGTCCAGGGCAATGCCGGCCAGCGCGCCCACTTGTTTTCAGTTACCCAGTCCCAGCTGGAGAAGGTAACAATGGTCTTGACGCCGCCGAGAAATATTTCGCGAATAAATTCGATCAGGAACAGGATCGCGCCGGATGCGGATCGGGTGAACTGGTTCATCATTGGTTTTTCTTCGTAATCCTCGATATCCGGATCCCAGACCTCGATCAGCCACCAGTCGTTCATCATGTAATCGGCCGAACTATAAATAAGGTGCGGAAGCTCCTTGATCAACGGTGGTAGCCGCCACAACCAGTTACCTTCGGAAGGTGCGATGATGACGTACAGCAGCAGGAAAATTACGAACAGCAATATAAACTGCAGGTATTTCTTTTGCTGCAGCGCTTCGATCATGACGCTTGTTCGGCTCCCTGATCGGCATGACCGCCGAACAGGATGTTGACTACCTTCGAGGCGTGCAACGATCCCACGGCCTCGCCGGCGTCATCGACCACGGTGATAGATTTGCTGGTATTCAGAATAGATTCGGCCACGGTTTCGATGATCGCATCCTGTGATACTTTCAAATCGCCAAATTCCGCGCTCGAGTCGTAGGGGTCCATGATTGCCTTGATTTTGAGGACCTTTTCACGCGGCACTTCCTCGGTGAACTTGCGCACGTATTCGGTGGCAGGGTTAAGCACGATATTGGCCGGCGTATCGAGTTGCTCGATGATGCCGTCCTTCATGATCGCGATGCGGTCGGCCAGCCGCAGCGCCTCGTCGAAGTCATGGGTCACGAACAGGATGGTCTTGCTGAGCGCATCCTGAAGGCGCAGAAATTCGTCCTGCATCTCCTTGCGGATCAGCGGGTCGAGCGCGGAAAAAGGTTCGTCGAGAAACCAGATGTCGGGTTCGATCGCGAGCGAGCGAGCGATGCCGACGCGTTGCTGCTGGCCACCCGAAAGTTGCCGCGGGAAATAGTTTTCGCGCCCGGTCAGACTGACGAGATCGACCATTTCCTTGGCCCGTTGCATGCTGTCCTTGGTGCTGACCCCCTTTACCTGCAGCGGAAACGCGATGTTTTCCAGCACGGTCTTGTGCGGCAACAGCGCAAAGCCCTGGAACACCATGCCCATCTTGCTGCGGCGCAGCTCGATCAGCTGCTTGTCGTTCATTTGCAGGATGTCCTCGCCCTCGATGTAGATTTTCCCGGCGGTCGCCACGTTCAGCCTGGAGATGCAGCGCATCAGCGTGGACTTACCGGAACCGGACAGGCCCATGATGATTAACAGTTCGCCGCGATGTACTTCGAATGACGCATCGTTGACCCCGACGATGCATCCGGCCTCCTGGAATTTGGCGGCGTCGACGACGCCATTGGCTTGTTGCAGCATGCTTTTCGCATTGTCGCCAAAAATCATGTAGACCGAGTCACAGCGGATGACCGGGTCGGTCGAAGTCGAAATTTCAGGTTGCGTAGTCATAAGTGAATTCTTTGATTTTGCCCAGTTAGTAAACTAACACATTTTGGCGAACAAAATACGCGGCCCCTTCCCCCTAAAAAATAAAGACCCCCTGGGCGAGAATCGCGCCAGGGGGTTCTTTTTACTTCGCGTTTTGATGCACCGCCAAGGTTTGATGCACCGCCAGCAGCTTACATGCCAGTTTCAGTCCAGCCCATCCAGACGTCTTTGTTGTCCGCCAGCCATTTGTTCGCGGCATCCTTGTGATCCATCTTGTCGGAATCAACCAGGGCAGCCATTTGACCGATTTGCGGAGTCGAGAACGACAGCTGCGAAAAGATCGTGTAGGCATGTGGATGAGTCTTCGGCATCTTGTAGTTCGCCGCTTTCTTCAACCAGCCTTTGGGTGATCCGCAGCTGCCGTCGCCACCGTCAGCCTTGCGGCAACCAGGGGAGTACGGCGGGAACTCGATAAAAGTGAAGCCATCGGCATCGGTGAAGTTCGGAGTCCAGTTGAAGATGACTGTACCGCGACCTTCTTTCTTGGCAGAAACGAGCTCGGTCCACAGCGCATCGGCGCCACCGGCAAATTTGACCACCCACTTGTCAGCGAGACCAAGGGCCTCAATGCGTTCAGGCATCAGGTCGCCGTGCCAGCTTTGCGGTCCTTCCAGCCAGCGGCCCTTGCCACCAGAATCGGGGGTGGTAAAGTTTGCGGAACAGTCTTTCAAGGCTTCCCAGTTGGGCAACCCTGGGCATAGCCCCTCGTCGATGACCCAGGTCGGAACACCCATTTCCTCGAGCGTGGTCGCCGAGTGGGAACCGGCGTCGATGACACCGCCTTTGGCCATGGCGTTGTAGAAGGACTTACCGAAAGTGGACTGCCAGACTTCGTGTGAAATCGTCACATCGCCGTTGCGGATGGACTCGTACACGGCCTGGGAATCGGCGGGCACGTACTCGACGTTATCGCCAATGCTCTCGAAAATGCCGCCAATGACATAGGCCATGACAATCTGGCTAGACCAGTTATGGATCGGGATGACGATCGGCTTCGTGCTGTCTTGTGCTCTAGCAACACCTGTTGCAGATAGCAGTGACACACATCCGGCAAGCACCACTGCACGGATTGATATTGATTTATCTAGTTTCATTTAAATTCTCCTCGGTGTTGTAATAATTTGGTGTTGTAATAAATTGCTGCGACTCGAGATCGTAGCAACAGAACTTGGAACCGCCATGGTATAGTAATTTGTCCGTTTGTAAAGTACCAAATATATACCATGGTGGTTTCTGTAGTTTCAAAATTAATTTGCAGAAAGTTCGACACCTGAAGAAATTCCATTTTGTAACGCTGAAAATTGGCTATATAGCTATTTTCTCCCGCCCATTGGACTGCTCAACATATCAGAAATCTACCTGATATTATTGCAACAAGAATATCACTAGTTTTATAGACCATATTTATACCATATTTTTCGGCGTAATCCCGTTACGCAGCGCCTCTTTCATCGGCCGGAATGTGGTCTTAAACCGATCAATCGAGATCGGGTTCCAGCCCTTTTGCACGCAGTTCCTTCAGGGCATTTTCAGTTTTCATGATATGCCCCAACCCCATGCCGCTCAGCACATTGTCAGATTTGGAAAACTGTATGTTCTGGTAGGTCGTGATTTCCACCCTGTTGCCCCAGGGATCAAGGAAGTCGAGGAATCGGGATCCCGGGTCGAGAATCTTTACATCCAGTTCGATCAATGTATCCCTGACGGCTTCCTTGTCATCAACCGCGATGCCGAAATGCCGGCCGCTGTCAGGGCCCTGGGAGCGGGGTGTCATAAAGTTGATGAACTGGTCTCCAAAGTAGATAAACGCGGAACGATCAGACCGGCTTTCTATTTCGAAGTCGAAAAGGGCCCCGTAAAATTCCAATGCTTCGTCAATGCTGCCAACTTCCAGCGCAATATGGTTGATTCCTACTGCCGTCGCTTTTTTCGAATTCTGCATTTTACTGTCCCATTGTGTAAGCATTCGATTTTCAGGGACCTGCCATGTCAAGTCAATTGATGTCCGGGATAACCGTGCACGAAATACGTGAGACCGGATACGGGGAACTGCTGAAGCCGCTGAAAGGTGATTGCTGTGTATTTTTGTTCCTACGGAATCATCCCCTGTCCCCCGGTGCAGGGGGATGATCCCTGCTGCCAGGGCGCGACTCGCTAGACCAGCCGGGTTTTGTCTTGCGGTTACGAAGTTAATCTGGCCAGGCCGTTGTCCCACTCGGGATCCAGGCTGAAATAATTGGCAGTAAAGTCGGCGAACTTTCGAACCTTGTCGGAAAGCAGTCGCCGGGTCGGGTATACAATATAAATCCCGGATTCCCGCAGCGTATAATCCTTAAGCACGGGAACCAGCAGGCCCGACCTGAGCGCGTCTGAAACTATGAACGTTGGCAGAATTACAATCCCCATTCCATTCACGCCGGCCGAGCACAACAGGTCTCCGGTGTTGGTCATGATCGGGCCGGACACTTTTACTTCCCGGTCGCCATCCGGATGACTGAACTTCCACCTGTTCGGGGCTGGCCGGTAGGAATATTTCAGGCATTTATGGTTGGCCAGGTCTTCGGGAGTAACCGGAACGCCATATTCTTCCAGGTAATCGGGGGATGCAGCTACCATGAACCGGCAAGGAGAAACCAGGCGGGCAACCAGGCTCGAATCCGTTGGCCGGGTGATCCTGATGGTGGCATCAAATCCTTCTTCGACGATATCCACCTGGCGGTCGCTCAGGGTGATATCAATTTCAATATCCGGAAACTTCCCATGGAATTTTGCCAGCATCGGGCCCAGCCAGCGATTACCGAATGACATCGGTGCACTGACCCGCAGTTTCCCGGTGGGATTCGACGTCAGGCCGGTAACCAGGCAGTCGGCTTCATCTACCGCTTCGAGAATTTGTTTGCATTTTTCATAATAGGCCTTCCCGGCCTGGGTCACGCTGATGCGACGGGTAGTCCGATACAGCAGCTGGCCACCCAGGCTGGTTTCAAGGTCGGCGATATGTTTACTGACGCCGGCTCGGGAAATGGGTAAAATTTTTGCCGCAGCGGTAAATCCGCCAGTCTCAACTACCGTAGAGAAAACCTTAATACTCAATAACTTATCCATTATTAGGTAATAATTATGTCTAGTTAATCTATTTATATCTTATTTATCTTAAAAAATAAACCAATATACTAGGGATAACCTTACAACTACCATAAAACCATGATCAAAATACGCAAAAGCAATGAACGCGGGCATGCCAACCACGGCTGGCTGGACAGCTATCACAGCTTTTCATTTGCCAGCTACTTCGATCCCGAGCATATGCACTTTCGTGACCTGCGTGTTATCAACGAGGATCGCATTGAACCGGCTGGAGGCTTCCCGACCCATCCCCACAGGGACATGGAAATAGTCACATACATTGTTGAGGGTGCTCTGGAGCATCGGGACAACACTGGCGGCGGTTCCATACTTCACCCCGGTGAAATTCAGAGAATGAGCGCAGGCCGCGGCATTGCCCACAGCGAGTTCAACCCTTCAAAAGAACATCCCGTGCACTTGCTGCAGATCTGGATTGAAACCGAGCAGCCAGGGATCGAACCCGGCTACGAGCAGAAAAGCTACCTCGAATTTGAGAAGGAAAATGGCCTGACGCTAATTGCGAGCAGGGGCGCTGAAGGAGATGCTGTACATATCAACCAGGACGTGAAGATTTACAGCGGCAAGCTGGCAGAGGGAGAATCTACAGCGCTTTCGCTGGAATCCGCCAGGTATAGCTGGATCCAGGTAATTGACGGCAGCATCACTGTAAACGGGGTGCAGGCGTTTGCCGGCGACGGCGTTGCCGTCAGCGAAGAAACTGACCTGGAATTCACCGCACTGGCGACAAGCCAGTTTCTGGTGTTTGACCTTAAGTAACCCCATTCATATGAGCAGGAGAATGAAAGAAAAAATTGACAGCATCGCTATGGCGCAATTGTTTACCGAGGCAAGGAGCTACCCCGGGTGGCAGGATAGAGATGTTGCGGACGGATTGCTTCACACCCTGTATGACCTGGCAAAATGGGGCCCCACCAGTATGAATTGCCAACCCATGCGCCTGGTGTTCGTAAAAAGTGCCGAGGCAAAGGAAAAGCTGGTAACGGCACTGGCTGCGGGAAATATTGACAAGGTCAGGGCGGCGCCAGTGACCGCCGTCATTGGCCATGACCTGGCATTTTATGAGCACCTTGCCACCCAGTCGCCCCATTCCGCCAATGCCGACAAAATGTTCAGTAAAAACACCGCACTGGCAGAGTCCACCGCATTTCGCAACGGCTCCCTGCAGGGTGCCTACCTGTTGATGGCTGCCCGGGCCCTGGGACTGGATTGCGGACCCATGTCAGGTTTTAACAATGACAAGGTTGACGAGCTGTTTTTCCCGGGGGGAAGGATCAGGTCCAATTTCATAATGAACCTCGGTTACGGCGACGAATCGAAGCTGCATGCCCGCGGGCCGCGCCTCGAATTCCCGGTGGCCGCCTCTATTCAGTAATGCCTGTACCCATTTCAGGAGCAACCCCAATGACAAGTCCGGAAATACAGCATCGTATAATCCCAAAGACCGAAGACCTGGGGGGATTTTCAGTGAAACGTTCCCTGCCGGCACCAGGCCGGAAATCCGTCGGACCCTTCGTTTTCTTCGACCACGTTGGGCCGGCGAAATTTGCCCCCGGCAAAGGAGTGTCGGTTCGGCCCCATCCGCATATCGGTATCGCCACGGTAACCTACCTGTTTGACGGCGAAATCATCCACCGCGACAGTCTCGGTTATGAACAGGCGATACAACCCGGTGCGGTAAACTGGATGACAGCAGGAAGAGGCATCGTACATTCTGAAAGATCCCGTCCGGAACTCATAGAATCCGGATCAACCCTGCATGGTATCCAGGCCTGGGTTGCCCTGCCGACCGCAGACGAAGAGTGCGAGCCGGATTTTACCCACTATCCCGCCGATTCCCTGCCGCAGATGGATGTCGATGGGGTACGGATGCGGTTGATTGCCGGTAGTGCATTTGCTATGCAGTCTGCAGTAAAAACCCGTTCGGAAATGTTCTACCTTGAGGTCAACGCAAAATCCGGAAGTGTCTGTACTTTACCGGAGGGTTTTGTTGATCGGGCAATCTACACAGTGAATGGCCGCATAAATGTCAGCGGAGAGGAGGTTGGCCCCGGATCGATGCTGGTTTTTGACAGTCATTCTCAGCCACAAATCGAGGCCATCGATGACGCCAGATTTATGATGCTCGGTGGGGAACCGCTCGATGGCAAACGTACCCTGTGGTGGAATTTTGTATCGAGCCGGCGGGAACGAATCGAGACTGCCAAATCAGACTGGAAAGAAGGCCGGTTTGACCCCGTTCCCGGGGAAACAGAATTTATCCCATTGCCCAAACAATAGGTTATAACCCGGTATTGATTCCGGATTAGCAAGACCTTCCAGGCAATTTCTGACACGTTGCCGGTCGGGAATTGGCGTACAATCTTATGGAAAATAGTCCAGGAGATTGACTTCATGCCAGTACATAATCCGGAACTTGCGGACTATCTCGAGCGCACCCCGGCGCCAGCTGCATCGATGTAATGGCAAAGGCGGCCAATGACCATATGCTGACGAGCCGGCTCTTGCTTCTCGTCCTGCTGGCCCTGGGCATGGCAGCGATTTCGGGATGTGCCTCGACATCGAAGATAACGGAAAGCCCGCTGGAACTGGAGTCTGCCCCGGGATTGTCGTGGTGGCGGGTAAAGTTTCGAATGGAATGGCCGGAAGGGGAGGATCCGGATTTTTCCTATCATACCTTGCTCGCCGACCAGGCAGTGCGCCCGGTTATAGAGCAGTATGGCAGCGCAATGCCATTGTGGCGGTTTCATCGCCGTGCGCGCCGCGACGGTGCCGGGCACCAGTTCAGCTTTATCTACTATGCCGATGACAAAACCCACGAATCGGTGAAACAGTCTGTGACCTCAGATCCCATTGGGCAAACCCTTTCCGACCGCGGCATTCTTCTTTCCGATTCACCACACCCGGGGACGCGCGCAGGATAACGCCATGGTATCGGCGACAAGCGACCCCAGCTGGCCCGGGGAGATACAGCGTTCGTGGCCCTATTTTATTATGGGGGTAAGCCAGGGCTGGCTGGACCTGATCAGGGAATTCAGGGAAAAACAGGGCCCGGTTCCCGGCGGAAATATTGAAAGTACCGTTGACTATTACTCCAGGCTTAACCGGCAAATTTCCGACCAATGGGGAAAATACGGACGGCACGCTTATTTCCATCATCTCAATGGAATCTTTGGCTATCTACCGGTTTATATGTATGAAACCGGACAGTGGCAGAGTTTTTGATGCTCAGCGCTGGTCCTCAAACGAATCGGCTTTGGTATTGTCACTCTCGTCGGAACTTCATTCCTGATTTTCTGGGTCAATCACCTCAACCCCGCCGACTTCGCCACCCAGTTGCTGGGAAGGGAATATACCCAGGCCACAGCAGAGGTGGTTCGTGAGAAATACGGACTGTACCAGCCCCTCCTTACCCGTTACCTGGCCTGGCTGGGCAGTATGTTCAGCGCAGATTTCGGCATCTCCTGGTCGGGACAGGACATCGGGCCAACTGTAGCTATCCGTATCCAGAGGAGCCTGTGGCTTGCATCACTGGCGGCGTGCCTGATGTTCCCGGTGGCGATTGCCCTGGGAATCTACTCGGCGTTAAATCGCTACAACCGCTAGGATCGAGCCATCCTGGTGACCAACACCGTGATGCTGTCGACCCCGGAATTTTTTGTTGCCTACATTATGATGGCCCTGTTTGCTGTCAAGTTCGAAATATTTCCGAGCCTTGCACTGGTAGACGATGACGCGCCACTTGGGGAAAAGCTGCATGCATCGGTGTTGCCCGGTAATGACCCTGGCATTCGTGACCATCCCACCGGTAATGCGTATTATTCGCGCCGCCCTGATCAGTTCACTGAACTCTGATTACGTGGAGATGGCGGTGTTAAAGGGAATTTCTCCGCTACGGATTATGAGTTACCACGTACTTCCCAATAACATCGGGGCAATATGCAATGCCCTTGCACTGGGTATGGCGAACCTGATTGCCGGAATTATTATTGTTGAAGTTGTATTCGTGTATCCAGGTATGGGTTCGTTGCTGCTGGGCTCCATTTACTACCAGGATGTTCCCCTGATCCTGGTGTGCGGAACTATCCTGGCCAGTATCTACATTGTCCTGCTCATGCTGGCAGACCTGGTCGCAATTGCATCAAACCCAAAACTGATATCGAAAACCCGCATGAACCTGCTGCACCCGGGTCATGTTATTGCCGTAATCAAATATGCGCCGCTGGCCATTGTCATTGGCCTGGTTATTTACCTGGTGCAAATTTTGCCGAAATATGAACCGGAGGGGGAAATCGAGTTTGTCATGGACTCAACCATGCCCGACCCGGCTACGGCGCGCAGTTTCGCAACAGTGGACGAGCTTTTCAACAGGATTACCAGGGGTGGGTGCTGTACATAATGCCCGGTTTATGCCGCGCGGGATTGCCGGGCCAGCCCATGCGGGATTTCAGGGCACGATTGCAGTGGATCCGCTTCGTCTGCTGGGCAGGCGTGCCGGCGGACAGCCTCGATACGGGTTCGGCGATTTTCCTGCCGTGGATATCAATTTTGTTACAGTGGGAAACCAGCTGGTCCCGCTATCAGCAAATTTTCTCCCGTTGACGGATAAAGCCGGCCAAACAGATTCAAATTGGGCACTGCTGGTTGGGCCTGGAAAAACCTGGGCGGAAGCCGGGGATGGAAGTTACTCGCGGGCATCATTCCCGTTTACCCTGGTGGGGCGTCGCGGGGGCGACAGTCACGCCGGGATAGCGATGTTTGTATACGACAATGACAGCGTATCGAACCTGCGTTTCCAGATTACCCAGGAAACATCCCTGAACCAGAAGTTCACCTCCTGGGGCCAGCTGAACATCACCTATTCATCGGCGATCCCGCAAGATTCAGATGCAATGGTGAAGGCTTTTCACCGTTATCAGGAGAGCCGGATGCCACGGCAGCCATGGGATTCACTGTTCGAACAGATAGACAGGGAACTGCTTGGATTTTTTAACGGCGACAGGGGCCAGGGAAACGTGACCAGTAGCGGAATGATAATTGACGGTGTAATTTACCAGCAGCCCTGCAAAACCCGCTTCGGCGACTTTCCCTATTGTGAAGAAATGCGGCACGGGGTGTTTTCCATCACCAAATCCATGGGAGCAGCAGTCTCCATGGCTCGGCTGGTGCAAAAATTCGGTAAACAGGTGCTCGACCAGAGAATCCTGGATTATGTCGACATCCATGCCAGCCATGACGGCTGGGACAATGTGACATTTGAACATGCCCTCAACATGGCCACAGGAATCGGGGATATATTCCCGGAGCGGGTGGATTTTTATGTTGACGGTGATGAAAGTGAAGCGGCCTACCGGGTATTCCGGGCCGAAACCACTGAAGACAAAATACGTGAAGTTGGTCGCTACCGCAACTATCCGTGGAGCCCCGGCGAAGTACTGCGCTACCGTTCCACGGATACATTCATTCTCAGTGTCGCCATGGACCGGTTCCTGAAAACACGGGAAGGCCCCGATGCGATGCTGTGGGAAATGATGAACAGGGAGGTTTACCAGCAAATTGGAATTCGTTACCTGCCTTCCATGCATACCGAGGACCCGGATCCGCTCAACCAGGTACCGGACCTGGGATACCAGCTATTCCCCACTGTTGATGACATCGCCCGGATTGTGGCCCTGCTGCGCAATGGAGGAAAACATAATGAAGCGCAACTGCTGGATCATGACCTGGTGACCCGGATGCTGAATCCCGGGGCGAATTCCGGTTTGCCAAGCGGTTGGTATTATCGCGAAGGCGGTGAAGCCCGCTACGCCCTGGGATACTGGCTCATTCCCCACCGGGGAATTGACGGCTGCGAGGTCACTATACCGGCCATGGTTGGAGCGGGCGGCAACTATGTGATACCAATGGATAATGGAATCACCGCTTTTCGCTTCGCTGACCGCTATGAAGATAATCCGGGCACCTATGATTCTTACCATATGCGCAAGATATCGGATCGAATTAAATCCGTATGCCGGTAGCCTGGAATCACTACGCCAAGGGGTCGCGGCAGCTCTGCACCCGGCACCAGTTTCA
>PVMK01188756.1_pt1 | contig 19115 bp, 14 predicted proteins | sample 1853481 | NCBI WGS metagenome assembly PVMK01 (sample SAMN08533507, study PRJNA380276) | Marine sediment metagenome, whole genome shotgun sequencing project. | reverse complement strand
AGTCGTATACGCTGTGTAACGCGTAACCCGCGGTATCTTCGACACCATCAGCCACCTGGCCGACCGAAATTAACAGATGTGGGCTTGCCCAGATTTTGGTGGAGGCAATCAATGAGGCCGCGATATGACCGAGATTGAGGAACTGTACCCCACCTACTGCAGAGTCCTCTTCTGACAATCCTGTCGGAAGCCCTGAAAATGCGGGCCATTGTTGTTTATGTAATCTTTCACCGGATAAATCGCAGATCTTTGCTAAAGCCTGACGAAGGCTATCGATCGCCAGAGTGATTCCGGTCGAATCCATATTGCCGTGGCTGATCGCGGTTTGCGCATCCACATCAATAATTGGATTATCATGCACCGAGTTCAACTCCACCGTCCAGATATCCAGTGCCCGTGAGTAAGCCTCCCACGCCGTGCCGTGAACCTGGCTCGCACAACGAAAGCTAAGCGGGTCCTGTAGAAACCGGGGTTTTCCTGCCTGCCACAATTCAGACTTCGCCAGGCTGTCGCGTATCGCCATTGCGGACTTTGCCTGCCCTTTGCGTCGATGTGAAGCATTTGCCTGCTCAGACACAGCCCAGGGGTTACCCCGAAATCCTTCAATCGAAACTGCCGCCGTCAGGTCAAATGTAGCCAGCAACTGTTCCGTCTCAACCAGTTGTTCGGCACCAATGGACAAGGAGATGGCATTGGAATTGATTAGTGAAATAGCTTCTTTTGCCCCTGGCAGGCCGCTCGAACTGGCCTCATCCGATGACAGGAGCCAATGTGCAATCTGTGCCAGCGGCACTAAATCCGACGCACCGACCGAGCCGCTGGCGTCAATTTCCGGCATTTCGTCGGACTTGATTTTATTTAACAATAATCGAACCAGTGCTTCGGATACGCCAGAGAAACCACACCCGAATGCGTTTACCATATAAATCAGTGCAGCGCGCACCGTTTCAGGTTTCAAAGTGGGGCCAGGCAGCCTCGTCGCATGCGCCGTGATTAGGCGCTGGTTGTATCGGGTAATTGCTTCGCTGGATACTTTAAAGTCTTTTTGCGAACCAACTCCTGTCGTCACCCCGTAGGCCGCCTGACCACTTTCCACAATGCCGTTAACGATGTTGCGTGAAATCGAAATACGTCGCCATGCGGCCTCGGACAGAACCACAGGGCGAATGGATCGAGCTGCCTGAACCAGCAATCCAGGGTCAAGACTCTCACCATCCAGTATCAGGGGGCCTGGATTCAACAATCGATTCGCATCAGGTTTGTTCAAACGGAAACGAGTCCAGTCGTTCTATCCCCTGCTCGGTGATAACGACCTGAGTTTCGAGCTTAACGCTTTCGCTACCTTTTTCAGCAATCAGGCTTTCAACGCAAACCGTCATATTTTCTTCAAAGTGTCCGCTATGCGCAGAATCAAAATCCGGGTGTAGTGGTACCACTGGCCACTCGTCGGCAAGCCCCACGCCGTGAACCGCCAATGAGTATCGGTAAGGCAGGTATTTATCGGGGATTTGCCAGGATTTTTCATTAAATTCGCGAAAGCTGACGCCGGGCTTTATCAGTGAGAGATTGTGGTAGATTTGATCGACTGCGGCAGTATATATCTGCGACTGCTTTTTCGTCATGCGCGTGTATCCGCAGGTCCAGGAACGTGACAGGTCCGCACAGTAACCGTAAGGTCCCAATCATATCAGTATCGAAGGAGATCAGCTCACCGCGCTGGCAGACATTGTCAGAACATTCCTGATACCAGGGATTGGTTCGGGGAGCCACAGGTCAGGAGGCGGGTTTCCAGCCACTCTCCCGCCTGAACGCGCGTTTTCGAAATGTAACTCGGACCACAATTCCTGTTCCGTCCGACCAGGCTTTGAATGCTCATAGATGCGCGCCATTCCCGCTTCGCAAACGCGAATCGTCCAACGCATCAGGGTCAGCTCGTCTGCACTTTTAATCGCACGGGCACGCTCGGTCAATTGTTGACCCTCTACAAACTCGAGGCCGAGAGCTTCCAGCGCCTTGAGCCCAATCGGTTCTATTTTATCGATCGCGAGTCTGCGGTTACCGCCACCGTGGGTTTTCATCAGATCATCAATTTCTGCACTCCACAAATTCACGCGTTCGCCGGCTCGATCACCCGCCGTCATGTAAATCCACGAAATGGCGTTACGTACTTCGTCAACACCCTCGTAACCCTCGCATAAATGGTGGCAACCGCTGAATTCGAACATGATTGCAGGTCCATCGGCGAAAATCAGCGCGTAGCGAATCGCGTTGTGCGCAGTCCAGACCTGCATGTTACTGAGATCGAGCGCGTAGCGAATATTCACCGGGTCGTAGAGTAAAATCGCGGCACAATCCTGCGCCCTGTAATTGTTCGCGTACGCGTGCCAGTCGATAGCGCCGAGCGCGGACCAGCGTTGCATGAGGTACAGGGCTTTTTAGCGGTTTATCAGCCCCCTCATGATTGAGGTAAGTTTTTTTACGCTCGTCGACGATTAGTTCAGTCATGACAAAACCTATACAGCCCGACCATAGAATCCAATTTGCTCTTCTTCTGAAAATTGAACGCCGGCTTTTTCGTAGTAGGAGAAAACGGCAATGATACGCTTGCGTTCACCTTCCACCGGGGTGACACGATGCGCCGTATTTTTGCCCCGGAATACATTCAGTGTCCCCGCATTCAGTCGCAACGATGAGGCGCTAGCCTGTCCGTGATTCAGAAATTCCGCGACCCCATCATAGTTGGCGTCTTCATCGCTACGCAGCCCGGTACGATATTGAAACTCACCGCCTTGCTCGGGAGATTGCAACAACAAGGTGGTGGTAAATTCCGAACGATCAAAATGCCAGTTCAGCGCTTCCCCGCGACCATAGCCCATGACGTTAAGTCGAGCCAATGGATCGTCCATCTGGTGTAGCGAGGGCTTATCCATTACCGCCGCGAGAAATGCCGCGAAAGGCGGCCATTCGTAGAGCTTAATCAATGCGCTGGTAGGAATTTGATCCGAGCAAATCGTATGGTTGATGGTTTCAAATTGTTGCAATGCCGGGTGATCGGCGGTCAGACCCGGAACTTCGGGCAGAAAATAAATGTTGTGCTTGCGACGGTGCGTAAACGCATCGGATTGAAACAGTGAAGTTGTCTGCGAAACAACTTTTTCGATCGCTTCGGGCAGCATCAGCCCAACCAGGTTGAACATACCATCGCGCGCCAGGTTATCGCTGCAGCGCTGAACCAGTTCCCGGCCTTCCGGGCTATCGATTCGATCCAGCGGATAACGTTCAAGATCTATGATTTCATGCATTGGAATAGCCCTCGATATCTGGTTTCAAGTACGCGGCATTAGAACAAATATTTACTTAGCCAACAACCGACTAAAATGTTAGTCTGCATTAGAATAACTTACCCTAAAAATTATTTGTGTCACTGAAACTACCTCCATTAAATGCGCTAAAAGCCTTCGAAATTGCCGCCCGTACCGGCAGCTATGTCGCAGCTGCAAATGAACTGCGGGTTTCACCGGCGGCCGTGAGCCAGCAGGTGCGGAAACTTGAGCAGTATTTCGACAAGAAGCTGTTCGTCCGCTACAACAACCGCATTGTGCTGACCGACGCGGGCACTACTATATATACAAACGCGGCACCAGCCCTGCAGGAACTTTCCAACGTAACCCGACAAGTACTGGAAGGTTCGGTCCGGTCACGCCTGGTGGTCAGTGTCCTGCCTTCGCTGGCGCAGGACTGGCTTGCGCCCCGGCTGGCGTCATTTTGTCGAGCGATGCCCGGGATTGGAATCGAGACCCGTATTGAGGATGACCCGGTAGACTTCGCCCGCGACGGTATCGATTTGCGAATCTGCTATGGTCCCTTTTTGTATCCAGACTTCAAGGCAATAGCGCTATTTCACGATGCGGTGGTGCCAATGTGTTCGCCGAATTTTGCCGACGAGCATAATTTGAATGAAGCGAATCTGTCGCAATTAGCCGATGAACAGTTTTTACATACCTCCTGGGGTTCGAGCTTTGCGTCACCTCCCAGCTGGAAGGACTGGTTTGCCAGCGCCGGAATACGGCGTGCCCCCGATATTGGGCTCGGTCATCAAATTGGAATGTCCAGCATCGCCCTGGAATATGCGCGGCTTGCGATGGGCGTAATACTCGGACAAAGACAACTCGCCGCCAACGATTATAGGAATAACGAACTATTATTGTTATCTGAAGAATTGTTACCGTTAAGCCACGCTTACAGTGCCGTCCATCCCCATTCCAGGAGCCAACATGGCGACTTGCAGTTACTGCTCGAAATGCTAACCGACGAAGCTGAATAACAGGTTGGTCAGGGTATTAGCGGGCAGGCCACGTTTTATTATAGAAAGGGCTATCGTAAATCTTAAACGTGGTCTTTTCCCTTTGACTCTTGGCTTCTAACGGCAACATTATGGTTGCACGGGGAAAGGGGCGCTAACCTTTATGCTCGACGTAGAAAACAGGCGGGGCCTCCTTTTCCCGAACGAGGCCTGTGCTTAAGCGGTGTGCCACCGGCGCATCCGGACTGCCGACTCGAATTTCAAACTGATCGTCCGGCTGATAATCGAGAACGTGGAACCCGGTTTCGAACCTGCCGCCTGCATCCGTTGCCGCGGCCCGAGCTGATCGTTACGGGTGTTGACAATAAACACGTCGGTGCCCGCTAGCGACTGGTCGCCCGATACGATGATTCCCGTAAGTCGTAGCTCACTTGTTGGTACTGACAAGTTAACTGCCGATTAGCGATAATGGCTGAATGAAAAGTACAAATATTTATAAGCGATATCGATTTCCCTCTGAAATCATTCAATACACGGTATGGCTCTACTACAGATTCAATCTCAGCCACCGCGATATTGAAGATTTATTAGCTGAGCGAGGAGTAAATGTTACTTACGAATCGATAAGATTGTGGTGCAATAGATTTGGTCCAGAATTTGCTGCTCGATTGAAGAGAAAACATCGTGGCTATGGCGATACTTTCTTTATGGTACTGACAAGTTAACTTAATTTTTCTTTGAAAGTGGTGATTTATAACTAAAATATCCCTTGAAATTGGCCTATTGTGGGTGGTTTCATCCAAATCTATGATCAGTAGTATTGAATATGTGTCACGCCAGCCCATGCAATGGAGTTAACTTGTCAGTACCGTCAAACGGGAAGTGTTTGGGGAAGAAGATTAACTGGGCGATTTAACTTGGTAAAAAATGGTTGCGTGCCAGGTTCTATCGGTCGATGCCAACGCCCTTGAAGCGCGATCGAATCTTGAAGAATGCACCGATATCGAGCAGCGGCCTCGGAGGAATCCAGGCACCCGGGGCCGAGGCCAGACAATCGCTGACGGTTTGCGTTTCCTCACCGCTGGCATGGTCGGCGATCGCAGTACCGAAGGCTGTGCCACGACTGACACCCGAACCATTGTAGCCACCTGCCAAGTAGATATTATCGCGCTGAAGCCCGAAAAAATTGGTACCGTTGCGGGAAATACCCTCGACCCCGGACCAGGCATACTCGAATGGCACCTGTGCCAGCTGCGGGAAACGTTTATCAAATGCTGCACGATGTGTTAACTGGCGTCGAGCCAGTTCATCATCAGTAAGTAGGGTTGCACCATGGAATTCCGCGGTATTGCGAATGCTCAATCGAGCATCGCGAGTTAAGCGTATGGTAGCGCCACCACTATGCAACGAGATTGCGCCCCATTCACGCAGGCTGCCCAGGCTTGCGAGCTCATCCTGGCTCAGGACTCGCGTGAAGCTGCCCGCCAGTGTGCTGCCCATAATATAAGACCTCAGGAAACCCAGCGCCGGTGCTTCGTAGTTGGTGGCAAGAATCAGTCTGTCTGTCTTCACTTCGGCATCGGCCAGCTGCAGCGTCAGTGGCTTAGCCGTTGTTATGTTCAACACCGGGCTTTGCTCATACAGGCTGACATTAGCGGGCAGGGATTGCGCGAGACCCCGCACCAGAGCGGCAGGTTGCACCAACGCGCCGTCGGCAATGTGAATACCCGCCTTATAGAGACCGGTACCCAGTAACGAATGCAAAGTCGCGTCATCGAGCAGTTGGTGATCAACCTCAAGCGCTTCCAGATAGCGCTGGAAACTACCGCACTCGGTCATTGCCACCTGATCCGCCGCGGTATGATAAAACCCGTCCCGGCGCCACTGACAGTCAATCTGAGTATCCGCCACCTCGGCACTTAGTAAATCGAGCCCGAACTGGTTGATGCGATTGATTCTACGATAGTGGTCAAGCTGCCCCGACTCGTAGCCACCGTTAAACTGACTGGTGGCGACGACAAAGCCGGAATTCCGACCCGAAGCACCCTGCGCCACGCATCGGGCCTCGAGCAGCAAAATTTCCTGTTCGGGATGCAACCGGGCCAGTCGTCGCGCGCAGGCAAGACCGGTTAATCCCGCTCCGACAACCGTCCACGGAACCCGATGAGCACCGATTAGCGACTGATTCGGTGCAGATTCAGGTAATAGTTCGGCCCAGCCGTGACAATCGGTCGAAAAATCGCCAGCTATATGTTTCATAAGATTATTTCAGGTCGCGGAATAAAGGCTGGATGATAGCAGTCGAGGGACGATGTTTCCGCGGATTTCCCGCACCGGTTCACTAGGGAATTTTCTGTATCAGACTGCTGTTGGCGAAGATCTTCAATCCGAATTTCAAGAGTGGTTATCTCCTTGAGAATACTGTCACGTTCGGATACTCAATGTGATGAACGCTTTTAATAGCTACAACAACTAACGCTCGCCTTAATTGGTCTCGATATCTGAGCAAAAGTTACCTTATTATTTTGAGGCAACGCGCAGGAGATGCCGATGGGGGATACCGCTCGCCTCTATGACTGTGGCCGATGTCATCGCCAGGTGTTCATTTGCAACCCGTGTGATCGGGGCAACATCTATTGTGGCCCGGCCTGTTCTGAGGCGGCCCGCAAGACGTCATTGCAGGCCGCTGGAAAACGCTACCAAAGCTCCCGCAGGGGCCGCTTTAAGCACGCCGATCGCCAACGCCGTTATCGCGCTCAATCTCAGAAAGTGACGCATCAGGGTTCCGCTAGGCCTGTCGTTCATGCTTCACTCTCCATGCGATCAGAACCCGCGCCAGCCGGGGGCTTCACCCGACGTGGCGACATTCACTGTCACCGCTGCGACTGCCTCTGCAACTCCTATTTGCGCCTGAACTACTTGCGTCGTATTGCGGTTTCCAAGGCGTCTGCTCGCCCCCCGATGCCCCGCTCAGGCAGCATCTGTGCACAAGGCCCCTAATGTGGCTGAGAGGCCCGGCAACAGAGTCTATATGATGACCTTAAATAAACACCTGGAGGCCAAGATTCTGCGTTTATATCCCGTAGAACAATGGCGCGTGGGCACCATTGCCCGGCAGTTGGGTATTCATCACAACTCCGTTAATCGGGTGTTGTGCCAGATGGGCCCACCCAAGTCCGAGAGCGCTCTCCGGCCACCGATGCAGTATGGCTTTAGTCCCTTCGTCGGAACTTCTAAACGAGTGAGGTAGCGTAAAATTGAAAAAAGAAACCAATAACGAAATCAAGGCTGACAAAATCCGTGCCGCTGTGTACGTCCGCATGTCTGACGACCATCAACAATATTCGACAGAAAACCAGGCTGTCTTCATCCGCCAGTATGCAGAATCACATAACATGGATATCGTTCGTACCTATTGTGATGGCGGGAAAAGTGGCCTGCAGATCAAAGGACGTGATGCACTACAGAACCTGATCGATGACGTTCAAAACGATACAGCTGATTTCAAGGCGATACTTGTTTACGACATCACCCGCTGGGGGCGGTTTCAGGATGCAGATGAGGCTGCCTACTACGAATTCATTTGCCACAAAAATGGCATTGACGTGCACTATTGTGCAGAGCAGTTCCAAAACGATGGAAGCCCGTATTCTACGATGTTCAAGGGCTTCAAACGCGCTATGGCCGGAGAATACAGTCGCGAACTTTCAACGAAGGTATTCGCTGGTCAATGTCGTCTCATCGAACTTGGGTTTAGGCAAGGAGGAACAGCAGGCTATGGATTGCGTCGCATGCGAATCGATCGGAGCGGAACACCCCAAGGGATCCTGGACTTCGGGCAGCACAAGAGCTTGCAGACGGATCGTGTAATCCTGGTGCCAGGTCCCAAAGAAGAAGTTGAATTAGTGCGCTGGATGTACAGAGAATTCGTGAATGGTGGAAAAACTGAAAGTGAGATTTCAGCCATCCTGAACGCACGTGGGATTGCCACAGATCTCAAGCGTCCCTGGACACGTGGGACCGTTCACCACATCCTGAGCAACGAGAAGTACATTGGCAACAACGTTTATAACCGTCAATCGTTTAAGCTGAAGAAAAAGCGTGTCGTGAATACACCTGAGTTGTGGGTCCGTGCCGACGGCGCCTTCGAAGGCATCGTCGATCCTCAGGACTTTTTCACGGCGCAAGGCATGATCAGGGAACGCAATCGCCGTTTTTCCGACGAGGATATGCTGGATCGCCTCAGGCATCTTTACCAGCATCATGGTTACCTCTCCGGACTCATCATCGATGAGACGGAGAGCATGCCGTCGAGCGGAATATATCAGCGGCGGTTCGGTAGCTTGATCCGAGCCTACGAGCTGGTGGGTTTTAGACCGGACCGCGACTACCGCTATATCGAAATTAACCGATTTCTCCGCAAGATGCACCATGATGTCGTTGCAGAAACCGTCGATGCCATTGAGGATCTAGGCTCCACCGTTCATCGCAATCCAGCCACGGATCTACTGACGATGAATGGTGAGTTCACGGTATCAATCGTCATCGCACGATGCCAACAAACCCCGGCTGGATCACGGCGTTGGAAAATTCGCCTGGATACCGGACTGGAGCCCGACATCACTGTTGCCATCAGAATGGACGGAGAAAACACCTCTGCCCTGGACTATTACCTTCTCCCTCGCTACGACATGACGACGGATCGGATCCGGCTGGCGGAGAGTAACGGCCTCATACTGGATGCCTATCGGTTCGACACGCTGGAGTTCTTCTATGCGATGGCCGAGCGGGCGAAAATCTCGGAGATCGCCGCATGACGAAGAACCAAGGCACCCCCACTGTCGAATTGATCCCTATCTATCTGATCACCGTACTCAATCCTCGGGAACGGAGCAAGAAGGGTTTCCGCCCGATCATCGACAGCATTTCGAAAGTGGGACTAAAGAAGCCAATCACAGTGAGCGGCGCCAAGGGCTCGAATGGAGAAACGACATACGAACTGGTGTGCGGCCAGGGTCGTCTGGAAGCCTTCATCTATCTCGGGCAACGGGAGATCCCCGCCATCGTGATCGACGCCACGGAGGAAGACCGGTTGATCATGAGCCTCGTCGAGAACCTTGCCCGACGGCGGCACATGCCGATGGAACTGCTACAGGATATCGGAGAACTCAAGAAACGAGGCTATCCGGATTCCGACATTGCCAACAAGACGGGGCTTTCCTACGAGTATGTCCATTCCATCGTTCACCTCATCGAAGAGGGTGAAGTGCGTCTGTTGGTCGCCGTCGAAACCGGCAAAATACCCATCAGCGTTGCCATCGATATCGCTGATGCGGATATGGAGGGCGCTCAAGAAGCACTCGCTCAGGCATACGAAAAAGGCCTTCTTCGTGGAAAGAAACTTCTCACCGCCAAACGGGTGATTGAGCAACGCCAGAGGCGGGGTAAGCTAAATCGACGATCGATCTCGGGAAAGGCAGGAACTCGTTTGTCGTCAGGGGCCCTAGTGCGCGCTTACGAGAAAGAGGCTGACCGGCAGCGGTTGTTGATCCGGAAGGCCGAAATCACACAGGACCGTCTCCTGTTCGTCGTCGAGGCTACGCGTACTCTCCTCAATGACGAGAACTTCGTAACTTTGCTCCGCGCTGAAAATTTATCGACCATGCCCCGTCCCCTAGCTAATTTGATTGAGGCGCGGGAGGGCCAATAAGCATGTCCGAAAAAGTAACCATGGCCTTCGAGCTAGACGCTATGAAGCTGCGGCTGTCCAATATCCTCCCGGTGAAAAAGCTTCCAAAGACCGTCAAGAAAACCAAGAAGTACCGGCAGATCACGGCTACTATCCGAGAGGTCGGCATAGTCGAGCCGCCGATCGTCACGCGACAAAAAGGGAAGCCTGGGACGTTTCTGCTCGTTGAAGGTCACCTCAGGATCGAGATTCTCAAGGATCTGGGAATTGACGAAGTCATCTGCCTGATCGCTACAGACGACGAGTCTTTTACCTATAATAAGCGAATCAATCGTCTAGCGACGATTCAGGAGCACAAAATGATACTTAAGGCGATTGATCGCGGCGTTTCGGAAGATCGTCTCGCCAAGGTGCTCGACGTTAACATTCCTTACATTCGAGCAAAGCGCAGGCTGCTTGACGGCATTTGCCCCGAAGCCGTAGAGCTCCTAAAGGACAAGCACTGCCCGTTGAACACATTCCAGGCTTTGAAGAAAATGAAACCCATGCGCCAAGTGGAGATCGCAGAGTTGATGATCACGATGAACAATTTCTCGGTTTCCTATTCCAAGGCGCTTTTAGCTGCCACCCCGCGAACTCAACTGATCGCCCCTGAGAAGCCGAAGAACTTCAAAGGGGTCTCCCCGGAACAAATCGAAAGGATGGAGAGGGAAATGGCCAACTTGCAGCGTGAAATAAAGCTGATCGAGGATTCCTACGGACCGGATCACCTTAATCTGGTCCTGGCACGAGGCTACCTTGTGTCCATTCTCAGCAACAACAAGGTCGAGCGCTATCTAAACCAGCATCACGGTGAAATCCTTACTGAGTTCCGAAAGCTTTCTGAGGTAGCGTCGATCGGGTTTGTCCCGGCTCGGTATTGAATACCAACGCGTCCGATCATTCATGGACTCGCACATCGTTGATGACCTGGAGGGGGACCGGGACCCAATAAGCGCGGGACCGTCGGAGAAGCCGTCGATGAGGCGGATCAATGGCGGTGGTGGGGATGACGGCGATCCCGTTCGTAGCCCAATAGGTCAGTCACCATAAGACTGACAGCAAGACCGGCCAACCGGTGGTTGCCTTTGATCACACGGGGCGCGTCATTGGCAGCAGATTCGGACCGCACCTTCCCTGGCGCGCCCCGATTGATAGAATGTATGCATTGTGAGAAAGGGATTAACCTATTCCCTGATAATTCCCTGTTAATACAAAAAACCAAGAATATTTGGTACTAATTTACGTGGTTAATCAATAGATTAGAGTGATTGTGGCCGATATCATGGTGCTAACTAAAGATTATATCCCTGTATTTTCCTGTTTATCAGGGATTATTGTGGAGACTAGTTAGCTGGAGACTTCATCCACCGCCAGACATAAAAACGCCCCCGCAGGGGGCTTTTTTATGTCTGGCGGAGAGAGGGTTGATGAAAACCCTACGGTTCGACTAATTGCGCCAGCAATTAGGACCGCCTTCGGCGCCCCCGGAGGGGGTCAAAACGCGAGATGCAATCGCGCTGAACTTTCCCACCAGCCAACCAGGGTTCGAGAACGTGGAATGCGACGATTTAAATCGGTTGTTCAAGCCCAACGATTTTTAGGTGTGCATTCGGCCGTGTACAATTTATTTAATCTGGGTCGGCATTTAGTATCTGCAAAAATTTACCGTTCACTTAGGCTACGAGCCTTTACGTCTTGGAAAAGTGCAGTGGTTTAAAATGCCAAGAATTTCGGAAGTTTCTCGACTTGAGAAGTTAAGTTGACAGTGCCCCTCCTCGACATCTCGAAAGCTCATGGAAAAGCGATGGTAAAGCCAGACTGAGTGGCTGATGATTTCTCGGTAAATCGGTATCCATGGTACAGTGGTTTTGAATTCTTCATGTCGTTAGTTTGACGGATTAACCTTGAATTTGACAATACCCTGCGAAGGGTTATCGGCTGCCGGAGGCTTGACAAAGATATCGCCAACCCCGCTTTCGCGGGATTGACCGATACTTGCTGGCGGTTATTAATGGGGGGATTACACAATATCTAACAGAGTGTGAGGCAATTTAAAAATGGATCGCGCAGATATCGTTCATCAAAATTTCCTTATGAGAATTGCTTCCGGCGAGTTGCCTGACAACGCCTGTGATCAAGTTTTGGATGAAGCAGCATCGCCTGAGTTGCTGGCAGAAATTTTTCAATCGCAAATCCTCAGCCGTCAGCTCGATCGTGTTTCCCGGCAGTTGCAAAAGCGCGGAGAGGGTTTTTACACGATTGGTTCGTCCGGACACGAGGGCAGCGCGGCGGTCGCGGCCATACTGCGCCCGACAGATATGGCGTTTCTGCATTACCGCGATGCGGCATTTCAAATTCAACGTGCGCGACAAGTGCCGGGGCAGACGCCACTATGGAATATGCTGCTGAGTTTTGTTTGTTCGGCGGAGGATCCGATTTCCGGCGGGCGGCACAAAGTGCTCGGTTCCAAAAGCCTGTGTATTCCGCCGCAAACCTCGACGATCGCCTCGCACCTGCCCAAAGCGGTCGGCGCGGCCTTTTCGGTTGGGCTGGCGAAACGACTAAAGCCCGAACACCAGCAACTGCCCGACGACGCGCTTATCTATTGCAGTTTTGGCGATGCATCACTCAACCATTCTACTGCGCAGGGGGCGATCAACACCGCCAGTTGGACGGCCTACCAACAACTCGCACTGCCGTTGTTATTTGTGTGCGAAGACAATGGCATCGGCATTTCAACGCGTACGCCCCACGGCTGGGTCGCGGCCACCATGCGTTGCAAACCTGGCTTGCGCTACTTCGCCTGCGATGGGCTCGATATGAACGACACCGCCAGTGTTTCCCAGAAGGCCGCCGCGTGGGTGCGTAAATATCGCAAGCCAGCGTTTTTGCACATGCGCTGCGTACGTCTCTATGGCCATGCCGGTGCCGATGCGCAAATCGGCTATATGTCGCAGCGGCAAATTGACGCCGACGAAGCTGACGATCCGCTATTGCACAGCGCCCGAATTTTGATCGACGCCGGTGTGATGAACAGCAGTGAAGTGATCGATATGTACGAGTCAATTGGCCAGCGTGTGCAGCGCGCCGCCGAGCAGGTGATATCTCGGCCAAAACTGCGCACCTCCAACGAAGTGATGGCCAGTTTGATTCCACCAGAACGGCACTGCGCAACGCGTGAAGTCGACCAGGCCGCGCGCCAGCGTGTTTTTGGCAACACCGATCTGCGCGCGATGACGCAAACGCAGCACATGGCCAAACTCATCAATTTTGCGTTGACCGATTTAATGCTGCAACACCCCGAAATTGTGCTCGCCGGTGAAGATGTCGGTCCCAAGGGCGGGGTTTATGGTGTGACCCAAAAACTGCACAATCGATTTGGTGCGGCGAGAGTGATGAACACGTTGCTGGATGAGCAATCGATTTTAGGGCTCGGTATCGGGCTTGCGCACAACGGCATCCTGCCGATCGTGGAAATTCAGTTTCTCGCCTATTTGCACAACGCCGAAGATCAACTGCGCGGCGAGGCGGCGACGCTGAGTTTTTTCTCCAACGGGCAGTACACCAACCCGATGATTATTCGCATCGCCGGGCTGGGCTATCAGCGCGGTTTTGGTGGGCATTTCCACAACGATAACTCGTTGGCGGTGCTGCGCGATATTCCCGGCATTGTCATCGCTTGCCCCAGCAATGGTGAAGATGCAGCGCAAATGCTGCGTGAATGCGTGCGACTGTGCCGCGAAGAGCAACGCATCGTGGCGTTTATCGAACCGATCGCGTTGTATATGACGAAGGATCTGCACGATAGCGACGACGGTCAGTGGAGCGGTTTTTACCCGTCACCCCACGACAACGCGACCATTGCTTTGAACGAAATTGGCCAACGCGGTGATGGCAAAACGCTGGCGATTGTCAGTTATGGCAATGGCTATTTCCTTTCGCGGCAAGCGGAGAAAACCCTGCGCGAAACCCACGGCATCGCGCTGCGCATGATCGACTTGCGTTGGCTGGCCCCGCTACCCGAAACCGCATTGCTCGCCGCCGTCGCCGATTGCGACAACATTTTGATTGTCGATGAATGCCGCCGTACCGGCTCGCAAAGTGAAGCTTTGATGACACTGTTTACCGAACAGCTGTCCGGGGCGAAGCGTTTTTCCCGGATTACCGCCGAAGACAGTTTCATTCCTACCGGGCGGGCGTTTGGCGCGACTCTGCCGAGTGCCGACAGCATCGTCAAAGCGGCGTTGGTGCTGACCGGGCGCGCTGGCGCAGCGGAGCTTTCGGCATGACAAAACAGAACGCGCTGGTTGTTTGCCCCGGGCGTGGTACTTACAACAAGGAAGAGTTGGGCTACTTTTCCCGCCACCACGGCGCGCAGCGCGCACTCATCGAACAGTTCGACGCGCTGCGGGAACAGCGCGGCCAAACCACATTGAGTCAACTCGATAGCGCCGAGCGCTATTCGATCAACACCCACACGCGCGGTGACAATGCATCGGCACTGATCTACGCCTGCGCCTACGCTGACTTTCTCGCCATCGACCGCGACCGCTACGACATCGTCGCAATCACCGGCAACTCGATGGGCTGGTATATCGCGCTGGCCTGCGCGAGGGTGCTGAGCCAAACGGACGGTTTCGATGTGGTCAACACCATGGGCACACTTATGCAGGAATCGTTGTTTGGCGGGCAAATTCTCTACCCGTTTGTCGATGAAGACTGGGTCGAGATTCCCGGCAAACAAGCCGAATTGCTTGCGCTCACCGAAACGATTCCGAATCTATTTGTATCGATAAAACTCGGCGGCATGATCGTATTCGCAGGCGATGACGCCGCTTTAAAAACGCTGGAACACACACTGCAACCCGTGCAAGAACGCTTTCCGATGCGGCTCTTCAACCACGCCGGTTTCCATTCGCCACTGCAACAAACAGTATCGGATAAAGGCCGCGACAGCTTGCCAGTCAGTCTTTTCAAAGCGCCCAAAATCCCACTCATCGACGGACGCGGCCACACGTGGCTACCGTATTCTACCGCGCCGAGCGCACTGCATGATTACACGCTGGGGCAGCAGGTCACATCCACCTACGACTTCACCGCCGCTGTACAAGCAGGCATGCACGAATTCTCGCCCGATGTGATTATTGTGCTGGGGCCCGGTACAACGCTGGGCGGCGCGATCGCGCAGAGCCTTATTGTAGATAGTTGGTTTGATATTGCTAACAAAGCAGGTTTTATCGAACGTCAGAAAAGCACGCCGGTGCTGTATGCGATGGGTATTGAGCAACAAAGAAACGCCGTTACAGGCGCAAATTGAATCTACAATGGTTTTAGCTGTGCCAGCTTTCGCCCGTCACTCAGTCGGCGCCAGAACCAATCCCAATAAATGTTCCAGGTCAAAATCGCTGTCATCCACCTGGGTAACCCGTTCTTCAATGTCGGCAGCCCGCTTTTCACCGATCACCGGGTTCGCCAGCAAATGAAATTTAGCGCTGATTTCCTGATCTGAAAGCGGGTCTTCCGGGTCCCCTCTCGGTGTATTTGGCTCTGACTGCAATTCACGACCATCTTCCAGATAGAGCGTTACATCGGCCCAGCGTTGGCGGGTGCTGATGCTGGTGTAGTGGTCGGAGTCGACGATTTCCGTGGCCTTGCTGATGCGTAGTATTTCCGGATCATGCAGGATTTCCTCAACTAACTGTTCAGCACCGATTTGCCGTTTGACGATCATGATCGCCATCGGGAATGCCAGCGCATAGGTCAGTTCATCCAGGGTTTGTGGTTCATGGCCGGCAAGACGACTGGCGTAATGAAATGTGCGGATGCGCGCTCGTTTAATGTCGTTGCTGGTGAGATCATGAAGCTGCATTAATTTATCGGCGGCATCGATGGAAGGATGCGCCCAGCGGCAAACCGGATACTGTTTATAGTGGGTATTAGTGATTTCCCAGCGCTGCCCCAGATCCGCCCAGAATCGGCGTGTTATTTCATCGTCGCCCTCGACGGTGATAGCGGGCGCACCAGTGAAACCCATTTGCGCCATGTAGACGGCGCTGACACCGGCCGGCGATCCCCAGCCCACGCCGTCTCGCAGCATGCTGGGGTAATCGATACAGCGCATCATCTGGCTGCGGGGACCATGATATTCCGCAATACCCATGGCGTGACGCAATTGGTTATTGTCCATTCCATGCAGCCATGCGCCTGCCGCTGCCACTCCCACCGCGGTCCAGGCGCCAGAGGTATGATAGTCAGCGCAGGTCGCATGCATGGCAAGGCCTGATCGATAGCCAATCTCGTATCCAATCGCCAGGGCAGTCAACAGCTCGCGGCCGGATACTTTTCTGCCACCGCGCTGCAGCGCGTCGACAAAAGCCAGGATGCCCGGCAGAACCCCCGAACCGGCATGCCCTTTTACCGCCGAATAGCCGTCATGGGCATCGACGGAATCGATGGTGAAAGCACCGGCCATGGCGGCGCCCATGGGGCTCACTACTCGACCGTCGAACAGCAGCCGCGCCCCTGGCCCATTGGGTCCCGCGGGCATATGCTCACTGGCAAATTGGCGCGTGATGGCGGACATCTTTGTGGTGCTGCCGACGGCGCCGACACCGATAGTATCGAGCAGGCTACGCTTCATGATTGCGACGACGTCCCTGGGCAGCGTCTCGTATGAAAGTGTCTGGATAAAATCAATAAAGGACATGCCCATGCTAAATCTCAAGGGGTTAGATTAATCATTGGGTTCATGGTGCGGACAAGGTGTTACAGGCGGTTTCTATCCGCTCCACAGCCACTTTTAACGTTTCCATTGACGTCGCATAGGACAGACGGAAATTCGGATCGTATTCGAATGCCGAGCCCGGCACCACGGCAACGCCATGGGATGCTAGCAGGTATTTTACAAAATCCTTACTCTGCCGAATTCCCACTCCATCCGGCGTGGTCTTGCCGATGAGTCCTGCGCAGGATGGATAGAGATAAAATGCACCTTCCGGGTTATGGCAGCTTAATCCTGCTATTTCGTTCAGGCGTGCGTACAGAAAGTTGCGGCGTTGGCGAAATATCTCCACTCGCTCGCGCAGAAATTCATGTGGGCCTTCCAGTGCGGCAATTGCCGCTGCCTGACTGATCGAACATGGGCTACCGGTACTTTGCGATAAAATTTTAATAATGCCGTCGATCAGTTTTTGCGGCCCCGCCGCGTAGCCAATCCGCCACCCGGTCATCGAATAGGCTTTCGAAACACCGTTCAATGTCAGGGTACGGTCACGGAGCAGGGGTTCTACCTGGGCCGGTGTGCAAAACCTGAATCCGTCATAGGTGATGTGTTCGTAGATATCATCCGCCAGTATCCAGATGTCGGGATAGCGTAGCAAAACGTCGGTGATGGCTTTCATTTCAGCAGCGGAATAGGCTGCACCCGTGGGATTGCACGGGGAGTTGATCAGGATAAGTCTGGTGTTCTCGGTGATCGCGGCTTCAAGGTCCTGTGGCTGTAATTTGAATCCCATGTCTTCGGGGCAGGCAACAAAGGTGCTGATCGCATTACACAATGTCACCATGCCGGTATAGGAGGTCCAGCAAGGGGTTGGAATGATCACTTCGTCGCCGTTGCTTAACATTGCCTGCATGGCATGCATCAACAGTGGTTTTGCCCCGGAGCCGACGACAATCTGCTGCGGGCTGTAATCGAGTTCGTTATCGCGTTTGAACTTGGCGGAGATGGCCTGTCTGAGTTCCAGGTTGCCATGAACATTTGTATATTTTGTAAGGTCCTCGTGGATCGCTGAAATAGCAGCCTGCTTGACGTGGTCAGGCGTCAGGAAGTCCGGTTCCCCGATACTCAGATCCAGAATATCTTGCCCCTTCGCCTTCAGCTGGTTAGCGAGTGTAAAAATCTCATTGATCGCCGACGACTGAAAATCGTCCAATATGTGAGCTAGTTTTGCCATGGTCGATGATTCCCGGGTTTTAGATCGGTGGAAGCTGGCTGAGTCCCGGCATGCCGTAGCAGATGCATTCAGGATCGATTCGTAGTTCGAGCACTGCCGGTTTTCCTGAAGCCTGGGCGCGTTCGAAAGCCGGTGCAAATTCATCGGTTGTCCGTACCACCTCGCCATAGCTGTCGAAAGCCTCGGCATAAGACGCGAAATTTGGATTCCATAATTCTGTTCCACTAACTTTGCCGGGATGGCGGCGCTGTTGATGCATGCGAATGGTGCCATAGAGATTATTGTTCACCACTATAAGGTACTGACAAGTTAACTGCCATTCAGTAATTATTGCTAAATGAAAAAATCCAAAATTTACAAACAATACCGATTTCCATCACAAATCATCCAATACGCTATCTAGCTTTCCTATCGATTTAATCTCAGCTATTGTGATGTTGAAGATTTAATAGATTAGCGTGGGATAGATGTCAGTTACTAGTCGATTCGATTGGGATGCCACTAAGTCATTTTCATGACTCCAGATCAAATTATCGAAATGTATAATTTGCGAGATAAAAAAGCGCGGATAGCCGATCCCTGATAATTCCCTGTTACTATTTTCAGAACGAGAAAGGATTGTATTAAAACCATTGATCTAGAGCCAAATTCTGTTAACAAATTAGAAATTCAGCGTAAATACCGAGTTATTTCCCTGTATTTTCCCGAATAGCAGGGATTATTGGGGAGACGAGTTCGCGTTAGACTACATCCACCGCCATTTAAAATAAAAAACTCATTTAAAATCAATTAGATGGGTTTTTTAATTTTTACTTAGTCCCCCAAATAGCCCCCAACTAGCATATGAAAGTCCCTTTTATATATTGCATCCTGAATGGAAATGCTCGATAACGAGGTTTTCAAGAAAGGGGTATCTGAACGAAGTGACGTATTTGCTGAAAGTATACAATTTAATAAGGGTCGAGGAGAGTGGCAATGAACAGTGAGTCGGAGAATAAGCAACCCGATTTCGGGATTGCTGCGCTTCCAAAGAAATGGGCGGTCGTGGTCCAATTGGTCGGTACGTTCGGGCTCGCAGTTTTCTTAGTTCTGTATTATTTGCTAGTAATGTATCCGGACGAGACAA
>PVMK01128499.1_pt1 | contig 19115 bp, 12 predicted proteins | sample 1853481 | NCBI WGS metagenome assembly PVMK01 (sample SAMN08533507, study PRJNA380276) | Marine sediment metagenome, whole genome shotgun sequencing project. | reverse complement strand
CAGTGCGGTCAGCAGAGGGGGTTTTACCTGTTGGGTCAATTTAGGCCCTTAATGGGGTTTTTCTGACAACATGTTGTAAGGAACGGACGGTGTCAGGTTTTGGTGTTCAGTTTCGGCAATTAAAAAAATTTCAAATAACAAAATATTTTCCGGTTTATCCGGGTTGGGATTTTGGATTGTGGATTTATAGTATCGCTTTGCTCTATCATTCGCAATGCCGCACAGTTAATAAAAAACAAACGATATACTTTTATTTTTTATTTCGGCAAAATGCTTTCGGTCGGTTGTGTGAATCTCCCTGCAACCGGAAAGCATGAAGGTGGATAGAATGATGGAATCAATATACGGTATGCCCCGACCTGCTTTTAAGGAAGCGGCTTTTTCAACTATGGGTCGATCCACAGGCATTACACGGGCTGATTTATCGATGCTGTCCACCAGTGCCTTACCCTTGTCCGGTTGTCCTATCCGAAAAGAGATATACAGCAATTCACCCAGTGTCAGCATGGAGATAACCGGCAACGTATCGCTATCGCCAAAGCAGCCCAGAATTCAATGGGTTTTGAATCACCCTTCATCAATCCAATAAAAAAACCGGTGTCTATACCTACCATCGATCTATCTCCCGGTCATTCCGCCATTCAGATATCGCTTCAGCAAAACGTTCTGATTTGCCCAGGGTCCGGGCAATTTTGACAACCATTTGTGCTGCTTTTTCTCGGTTTGCATCTATAAAATATTTGCGCAGCGCCTCCTGGACGAGTTGAGATGGCGGGCGCCCGGTTGATTCGACCAGGGAAAGCAACTCTTTACTCAGATAAACGCTGATGTTTTTGCCGGCGGCCGATTTGTCATTTTGTGATCCAACGATTGCCATCGCTTTGCTCCTGTCGATTCTGACTAAAATCAATTTTTTCTAATATAATATATTATATTAGTTTCGTCAAGTTGCTTCCGCTCGAATTCGCTCGTTTTTTAACATGATGATCTACTAAATTTCTTGTAACCGTTCACAGGTACAAGGTTCAACGTTCAGGACAAAGAAGGCATTAAAGACCCGAAGTTCTCGTTAAATAGTTTATCTGTAATTGCCAATTTGGCTCCAAATTTTGGATTAGCCCTGACGAAGCTGACGCTTTTCTCGTAAATATGCATCCCAAATGCAGTCCGGGAACGAGAATGCAACCTTGAACCCCTGAACCTTTGAACCCGTGAACGCTTACATAATTTCGATATTAATAATCGAGCATCCAACCTCTAACAGCAGAGGATTTTTCACTTTTCGATTTTACCCCTCAGCGTTCTCAGCGATCTGCGGTAATTCGTTGGCTTTGAGTTTTGAGCTTTCTTGTTTGCCTCCAACGGCCAAAGGCCCTACCTCCAGCCTCCAACCTCCAACGGCCGAAGGCCCTACATCCAACCTCCAACCTCCAACAGCCGAAGGCCCTAGTTTACTCCGTCTGATACATTACACACCGTGAACTGCGGCCGTCCACCTTTAAAACAAACGGGCGGGCAAGCTCTACATGGGCAACAAAGGTTGTTTCTTCGACCACCGGAAGTGATGTCAGCCAGTTCCAGTCAAAAAAATCTTCCTTGTTATCCGAAACCATAACATAGTTGATGCCCAGCGTTGAAATATTGTGGAAAAAGTGTGACCCCTGGGATGGTTCTGCTTTCAAATCCGGCGAGGAGGTTTCGATCATCGCACCGACCCCGCAAATTTCTGCCCAGCTCACCGGAATCCCCAACCAGCGGTCCGCCGACCCCCATCTGCCCGGACCGATCAGAAGGTATTTTTTTCCTTGGCGCAGCAGACTGGCATTCAGCTCGCCGATCTCACGCGCGATATCAGTCGTGCGGCCGGCATCGAAGGTAACCGGTTTTACATAGAGGATGTCTGCAATATCTGTTTTTTCAGCATTGCCCAGCGCGTGGAAGGAGTGGCAGAACGCTCCGGCAACGTCTGCCTGGCTGATTTCAACCTGCCCAAGCTCCGCCCTGGCGGTCATCGGTCTGAGCTGCAAAAGTGCAAATTCCGGCTTGCGATCCCGGTCTTGTGGCCAATTGACTGAAAACTCAAGTTCCACCGGACATCCCATCCCCTCCTGACCCACTTGCAAAACATCCGAAAGCAGATCGGCCAGGGGAAACAAATCATATTTGAGTATCTGAGAAAAGGTGAGGACCCGGTACCCGGGTATGTGGGTGGTATCTCGCATTCGATGCTCTTCCGGGAGGTAGGTACTGGCAAGCAGTTTCATCGGCGGGTCCTCGGTGACTTCGTCGACCTCACGTTTTGCAAGATTGGCATCTTCATTGATTCCGAGTCCAGGATACGGGCCGCCCATTTTCAGTGAAAAGAAAAAACGCTGGGAATTTTCCAGGATATCATCTACGGTGGTCCTCTGGGGCAGGATCTGCGGATATTTCGGAGAAAAACGCAGGGCCTTTTCTCCCTCCATCACGGTTTTCCCTAAACCCATGGCAATCGTGGCAATTCCTTCCTCCGGTTGCATTTTGGAAAAGGGATAGTAATTATGCGATTGGGCAACTCCTGAGATGGCCGGATAGAAATAATCACCATATCGTTCGCCAACGAGCTGTTGAATGATGACCGCCATCTTCTCTTCTTCCGTGCGCTGTCCAACCCGCCTGGAAAACGCTTTGGGGCTTTGGAAATAAGTGGAGGCATACACCAGTTTGATGGCGTTTATCAGCTGGGCCAATCTCGTATCGAGATTCGGATGATCGTTGGGAACCATATAAGTTCGATAAAGACCGGCATAGGCGCGAAATTGTGCATCTTCCAAAAGGCTGGAAGAACGCACGGCCATTGGATAGGTTATTCTTGCCAAATAGGCTTTCAGGTCGTCGGCGATCCACTGGGGAAAGGTGGCTTTGCAAAAGGCCTCGGCAATCTCTTCATCCGGGGCATCCGATTTTGAAAGCCCCTTTAGATCGTTTTCCTCCACAAAAGTGTCAAATCCCTCGGTGGTGATCACCATGGTCTGGGGAATTAGTATGTTTATATTTTCAAATTTTTGGTGAATCACCGGAAGTCGCTTAAGCAGATTAGACACAAAGGCCAGTCCCCGGGCCTTTCCGCCAAGTGAGCCCGTACCGATCTTAAAAAATTCGGTTTCAAGATCAAATTCACCGGCCTCAAAGTTTACCACTACGCCTTTTTGGCGCCGGCTGCGCCGGGTCTGGATGATAGAAACGAGATACTGCCGGTGCTTTTCAACACTGGAAAAATCCTCTTTTCGTATAGGTCTCACCTTGGAGGCCAGCATGATATCCGTGCGGGCAAAAAGCCACCTGGAAAAATCATTGCGACTGGCATGATACGCAAATGAATCATCCGGAATTTCATGAAGAAGCCTCTCAAAAGAGCGCGTATTGGATGCCCGGGCGATTTCCCGGCCGTCCGGCCTGCGAAAAATGAAATCTCCAAAGCAAAGATGTCCCAGGAAAAAGGAACGTACCTCCGAGATTAGCGAAGGTGAATTTTTATCGACAAACAAAGCCGGAATTTCAACCGCCTTTGCAGCATTGGAGGATTCCGAGCTGGTGAGCAAAAGGGGTATGTCGAATCGTTCCTTTTTAATTTTGGAAAGAAAAGCCACGCCGGCATTTTCGTCCAATTTACCGTTTCGCGGAAAGCGCACATCTGAGATAACACCCAGCACATAAGGTTTATACCTTTCGTATAGCCTATCGGCTTCTTCGTAATTTCTGGCCACAAGGATTTTCGGTCGGGCGCGCATGGTCAGCAGGCGGTGTTCTTCGTTGAGGCCCTCCCCCAGCACCGCCTGGGTCTGAGACACCAACTCCCGGTAGAGCACGGGCAGCAGGGTGGATATGTAAACCGGAGAATCTTCCACAAAAAGAATGACCCTGATGCCGGCTGATTCCGTGTCGCTGGCAACGTTCATCGAATCCTCCGCGCTTTTAACCAGGGCGACCAGAATATCCGTGTCGCCCGCCCACACAAACGTACGGTCAATTCCGGGGGGTTGGGTAAACACCCGGCTGGACTCCTCTGAAGGCAGTGCACTGTGGGTTAAAAGAATCACCGGCAGGTCCGCATCTTTATTCTTTATTTTCCGTCCCAGCATGAAGGCATCCATATCGGCCAGCTGGAGCATGGTAATAACCAGATCAAAATTTTTTCCATCGAGGGCGGCAAGCGCTTCTTCAGCCGTAGAAACCCAGGTGAACCGGGGCGGATTACTGAGATTCAGCCCGCGGTATTCATGAATAATTCTCTCGGAAAGACGGCAGTCTTCCTCCATGATCCAGGCATCATAAGGAGTGGAAACCAGCAGGATGTCTCTGACTTTCTTGGCCATCAACTCGTGGAAAATTTTAAAATGAGGATCAAAATCCTCGGAAAAGCTTTCGATTTCTAAAGTCATGTGAATCGGTCCCTTTCGAGTAGATACCCGGGTCCAGAGGGCCCGGCACTGGTTTCTCCCTGAAAGGGAGTGTTGGTTTTATTACATATAAGTGCCTAAAATGAACTAAAGTGAGCTAAAATGCCTAAAGTTAAGGAATTCTATCTTTTTTTATAAACGACAGAGCAAAGCGATACATCAACTTTAGATCACTTATAACTTTAGTTCACTCCACACTTTGTATTTGTTTCAAGGCAGAGCCCATTGTCTCTGACTTGGCTCTCCGAGGCGTAGGATCGTGCCCCTACGAGCCGGAGGCCCAGAGGACCAGGTTTTCGATGTTAGAATAAAATATTTTGTTCCGATAATGTGACAAGGTAAATCCAATTAAAACCACATTTCCTCAAAAATCTCAATAAATTTGCACTCGTGTTATAACTTGACAAGATATGACTCTAATATTATGACCATGTCATGTGTATAACGAAGCTAAACTGAACGGTTCCAGGTTCAGGGTTCAACGTTCAAGGTTAAGGACAAAGAAGCCATTAAATATCCGAAGTCCTCGTTTACCCCAATGTTGCATAAACAACACACCAAAGAATAGCTAATTATCTGCTATTATACATGATATCATGGTTCAGACACTATTTGCTGGATATCACCCTTGGTGAATTCAAAGGATGGGGGTCGATTTTGCCATGTTATTTACCCTTCGGGAAAGCCGGAGGACTTCAGATCCTGTGTTGTCAAGGATTCGAGGTAAACGACTACAACTTCACCCTTGACGCCTTGGCTCTGAAGCCCTCCAGCTTTTGCAACGTTAGTTTACAATGCTCATTTCCCCAAATAATTGCCAATTTGGCTGCAAATTTTGAATTAGGCCTGGCAAAGCTGACACTTTTTTCGAAAATACGCATCGCAAGTACAGTTTAAGGACGATAATGAAACCTCGAACCCCTGAACCGTTGAACCCGTGAACGCCTACGGTTTTTTCAACCCGGAACGTTGAACCCCGAACCTGGAACTCTTAGTTTAGAATAAATTGAGCATATCAATAGAAATTCTATTTTTTTTGCACTATCCGGAGAATAAATAAAAAATATTGACAAAACCTTCAATTTCAATCAGATACTATACCATAATCAGTAACCGTACAGCCACCAAGACACCCCATCACAAAGAAAGGAGCAAACCATGGCAATGGTATTTGGGTCGAGGCGGGGAGTGTATATCGACATCAGCCAGGAGATAAAACCGGATGAGAAACCGCTCTCGTCGGTGGAGTTGGAGCATTTTGAAATGTTTGACCTGATTTATCGTTCCCTGTGTGCCTTGCTTTTCAATTATGCCCCTACATCCGGGCATCCGGGAGGATCGATTTCGTCAGGACGAATCGTTTTCGGACTCGTTTTTGATGCCATGGACTATGACGTATCCAACCCGGACCGGCAAGATGCGGATATTATATCCTATGCTGCAGGCCACAAGGCATTGGGCCTTTATACAATGTGGGCACTTCGCAATGAGGTAATGAGAATTGGCGCGCCCGAGCTTCTGCCTCCGGACAAATGCTATCAGCTTCGCCTCGAGGATCTTCTGGGCTTTCGTCGAAACCCGATTACAAAAACACCCTTCTTTACCAAATTCGATGCAAAACCGCTTGACGGCCATCCGACTCCAGCAACGCCGTTTCTGCGCCTTGCTACAGGAGCCTCGGGTGTCGGTTTAGCAACATCGATGGGGCTTGCTTTTGGTGCAATGGACTATTACGGCAACCAGGCACCGCGGGTCCACATGGTGGAAGGTGAAGGCGGTATGACACCGGGACGTGTCAGCGAGACTATGGCTGCGGCCGGAACGGCTTCTCTTAAAAACGCCATTCTCCATATCGATTTTAATCAAGCATCTATCGACTCAAACCATGTTTGCCGCGACGTTCAGGGGCCGGGTGATTACGTGCAATGGGACCCGATGGAGTTTGCCTATCTTCATGACTGGAATGTCATTCTGGTACCGGAAGGAAACAATTACCAGCAAATATTCAGCGCACAGCGTAAAGCCGCCGACATCGACAATAACCAGCCAACGGCTATCGTCTATCAAACAACGAAGGGCTGGAAATACGGCATCGAAGGAAAAGCGTCCCACGGTGCCGGGCACAAACTCTGTGCCGCCGGGTTTTATGAGGCTCTCAAACCGTTTGTCGATATCACCGGCGCTGAAATTCCGCAGTGTGGGACCGATGATCCCCGCTGCCAAAGCGGCCAGGAGAAGGAGGTTCTTGAGGAGTGTTTCTGGCAAGCCTTAATGACCATCCGCACCGCTCTTGAAAAAAACGGGCCGGTTGTGAATGCTTTGGCTCAAAGACTGTTAAATGCGAAAAAGCGTCTCGACAGCGGCAACCGCGAACCACGTCTTAATGCACCGGCTGTCAGTGCAATCTTTGATACGGCCGCTAAAGCGGCCAAAACAATTCCCGGCGAATTTACTCTGGCTCCCGGGGAGACAGCAACTCTGCGGGGGGAACTGGGCCGAGTGCTTCAGTATTACAATAAGGTCGGCAAGGGTGCCATATTGTCAGCGGCCGCCGACCTGCTCGGATCGACAAGCATCAATACCGCCGCTAAGGGGTTCCCTGAAGGATATTACAATGCCGACACTAACCCCGGAGCGCGGCTTCTTTCGATCGGCGGCATCTGTGAGGACGCTATTTCAGGCATCCTTGCCGGTATTTCCAGCTTTGGTCATCATATCGGTGTGGGCTCGTCCTACGGCGCATTCATGGCTCCTCTTGGTCATATCGCCGCCCGCCTGCATGCGATCGGCAATCAAGCACGCCAGGCGATCAAAAATGAGCCTTACCGAACTTTTATACTCATTTGTGCACATACGGGCCTTAAAACAGGTGAGGACGGACCGACACATGCCGATCCCCAGGCCCTTCAGCTTCTGCAGGGCAATTTTCCCGCCCATACGATGATTACGCTCACCCCTTGGGATCCGCAAGAAATTTGGACGCTGTTTTCAGCCGCACTGGCCAAACGGCCGGCGATCATCGCACCGTTTGTCACCCGGCCGGCGGAAAAGGTGATTAATCGAGAGGCATTGGGTCTGGCCCCTGTCGCCGAGGCCGCTTCCGGTGTTTATCTACTTCGAGGTGCACAGGGAAAAGGGGATGGGACCTTGGTGCTCCAGGGTAGTGAAATCGCCTATGCCTTTGTAGAGGAAGCTTTACCGTTGATCGAAAAGGAGGGAATCGATCTCAACGTCTACTACGTTGCAAGTGTTGAACTTTTTGATCTTTTACCGGACTCGGAGAAAGAACGGATATTTCCGGAGTCAAAAGCTTTCGAAGCAATGGGTATCACCGGTTTCACCATTCCCACAATATACCGCTGGATTCGTTCCGATCGCGGTCGCCGGATGACACTTCACCCCTTCCGGAAAGGTCATTATCTTGGCAGTGGACCGGCTGAAATGGTCCTGGCGGAAGCGGGACTTGACGGAGAAAGCCAGTTCAAAGCAATTGTCAAGTATGTCAAAAACAGCAAGTGAGAAACGCTAGTTCTGAAACCCAATCCGGACAAGCTTAGCCGGTCGTAGCGGAGATCCCGCTTTATCGGGGAATTGGATATTGACGATTGAAGATTGAAGATTTGTGGTATCGCTTCGCTCTGTCTTTTCTATTAAAATCGATCGTTCGACCCTGGCGTTAGACTCTGAGGCTCTCGAAGGGTAGAATTCTTTTGTAAGCGTTCACGGGTTCAAAGGTTCAGGGGTTCAAAGGTTGCATTCTCGTCCCTGGACCACATTTGGGATGCGTATTTACGCGAAAGGCGTAAGCTTCGTCAGGGTTAATCCAAAATTTGGAGCCAAATTGGCAATTATTTGGGAAAATGAGCATTTTTAACGAGAACTTCGGGTCTTTATTTAATCCCTTCTTTGTCCTTAACCCTGAACGTTGAACCCTGAACCTGTGAACGGTTACGCTATGGTATAAATCCTTCGCAAACATGATGTGATTTCAATAAATAGATACTAACTTGATCAAACTGGGGAGAGAAAAATGAAAATCGCAGAACGTATTGCCCGTTTGGGCACGGAAACAGCCTTCGCCGTTTCGGCCGAGGCCGCTGCCTTTGCCGCCCAGGGAAACAAAGTGTATCCCTTCCACCTGGGAGACATGAACATCCTTACACCTGCCAACGTGATGGAGGCGGCCGTCAAAGCCATGAAGGACGGCAAGACCGGCTATTGTCCCAACGCCGGTATTCCCCGGCTGCGAGAAACCCTGGCGGCTGATGTCAGCGCTTCCCGCGGAATTGACTACACCATGGAAAACGTGGCCATCCAGCCGGGAGGAAAGCCCACCATCGGTAAATTTCTCCTGGCGTTGATGAATCCGGGCGATGAAGTGCTGTACCCCAATCCGGGTTATCCCATTTATGAGTCACAAATCGAGTTCCACGGCGGTAAAGGTATTCCTTACAGCTATGTCGAGGGAAAAGAAAATTTTGACATCGATATGGATATGCTCGAGCGGCAGATCACCCCGCGCACAAGGCTGCTGGTGCTCAATGACCTGCAAAATCCCACCGGCGCAGAATGCTCGGCGGCAGAGTTTGAAAAACTGGCTGAACTGGTGCTCAAACACGATCTTTATGTTCTGTGCGATGAAGCTTATTTTGACATTCGTTACGAAGGTAAGAGCACTTCTCTGGCATCCCTGCCGGGTATGGCCGAGCGATGCGTCATTTTGTACACCTTCTCGAAGAGATTTGCCATGACCGGCTGGCGCCTGGGAGCGGCCATCGGTCCGCAGGAAATCATCGACGTGATCACCAAACTCAATGTGAACGACGAGTCATGTCCAAATCATTTTATCCAGTATGGCGCCATTGAGGGATTGACGGGTGACCAGACAGAAACCCGGAAGCTTCTGGACACACTGAAAAAACGCCGCGATACGACGGTGGACATTCTAAACAGCATTGAAGGCGTGCACTGCTTCCGGCCGAACGCCACCTTCTACCTGTACCCGAATGTCAGCGGTGCCATGCAGAAAAAGGGCCTGACTGATTATGATGATTTTCGCAGAACCGTGCTGCATGAAACCGGTGTATCGTTTTGCACCCGTATGCACTTCGGCCGCCCCCTGGAAGGGGAAGACAATTTTTACATTCGACTGGCCTATTCGGGCATAGATATGGCAGAGATCAAAGAAGGTCTCGAAAAATTTAAATCGTTTATTCAAGGAAATTTTCACAATGGCCCAAAAGAAATGGGAAATACATAATCCTTCCGGAAGCAAACGCGTCATCGTCACCAAAGAATTACCCGGCTCGCGGTGGTTGGAAACACTGACCCGGGTCGGGTGCAAAGTTGAAATCTGCACCTCCACCGACCTATTAAGTATTGATGAGATAAAGGCCACCATGGGCAAACAGTGTGATGCGGCCATCGGACAGTTGACGGAAGACTGGGGGAATGAGCTTTTTGCCGCTCTCAAGGCAGCCGGTGCCTCGGCCTATAGCAATTGCGCCGTGGGTTTTAACAACATAGACTTGGATGCCGCCACCAATCACGGAATCCCGGTGGGGACTACCCCGGGGGTTTTAACGGAAACAACGGCACAAATGGCGGTTACATTGACCTTTGCAGCGGCCCGGCGTACCGGTGAAGCCGAACGTTTTCTGCGGGCCGGCAAATACAAAGGATGGCTGCCGACGCTTTTTCTGGGAGAGCTTTTGTGGCGCAAAACCGTGGGGGTAATCGGCGCTGGGCGCATCGGGGCGACTTATGCCCGTATGATGGTGGAAGGCCACAAAATGAATCTACTCTATCATGATGTCTACCCGAATAAGGATCTTGAAAATTATATTGCCGCATACGCGGATTTTCTCAAATCCCGCGGAGAAGCGCCGGTATCCTGCAGACGCGTGGAAAATCTCGAAGATCTGTTGCGGGAAGCCGACTGCGTCAGCGTGCATACCGTGCTGGATGAATCCACCCATCATTTAATTAATGCTGAACGCCTGGCACTGATGAAAGAAAATGCCATTGTAGTGAACACAAGCCGCGGGCCTGTGCTCGATGAAGCCGCGCTGGTTGCCCATTGCCGGAAGCATCCGAATTTTCGGGCCGGTCTGGATGTCTTCGAAGATGAACCGGAATTAAAACCGGGATTGTCTGAATTGGACAATGTGGTCATTGTCCCCCACATTGCCTCGGCAACCCGCTGGACACGGGAAGGTATGGCTACCCTGGCGGCCGGCAATGTCGCCGCTATTTTGATGGGATACCCGGCCTGGAACAAATCGGATATTTTGCCCTTTTTAGGTGATACACCGCCAAAAGCAGCGCCGAGCATTATCAATGCGAAAGCGCTGGGCATTCCGGTGTATGGGGGTTAAGATCGTTTAGATGGTTTAGATCGTTAGGATCGTTTAGATGGTTTGCATTATGTGTTCGTTAAATCGTTAACTGGTTGAACATAAAAATCCCGGCCAACGTACTGGCAGTGGATCTTTTAAATGGCATTGAAGGCGTACACTGCATTCGTCCGAACGTCACCTTCTATCCGTACCCGAATGTCAGCGGTGCCATGAAAAAGACGGGCCTGACCGATTATGACGATTTTCGCCGAACCGTGCTGCACGAAACCGGTGTATCGTTTTGTACCCGTCTGCACTTCGGACGTCCACTGGAAGGGAAGGCAATTTTTTCATTCAACTGGCCTATTCGGGTATCGAGCCGGCAGAAATCAGGGAAGGTCTCGGGAAATTTAAGGCCTTATTGAGAGATAATTGAAGAGGTTTCAGTGTTCAGGTCTCAGCCCAGCCGCGGGCCAAAAAAACGGCCGGTCAAATCGAAAAAGAAACTGATGAACGTCGAACATCGAACGTCCAACATCGAACGTCGAATGAATGTATTCTGTCTGTTTTAAAAAAGATTTAGCGAAGCGTTTCCTTCCTTCGAAATTCGATATTCAATATTCGATATTCTGCGGTTCGCTGTTCCGGCCGGCTGCCAAAGTGGCCGGTTTAATCATCAAGAAAACCGTGCCATTTTGGCGTTGTTTCATACAAGCAATTAAAAAATTTCAAACACTTGATGGTTTCGCAAAAAGTCGGAAAAGAACCTATAGAAAAGAGAATATCGAATATCGAATTAAGGAATTCTTTCTGTTTTATTTGTTAAAAAGAGCAGAGCGAAGCGACATCCACAATTCGTCAATCTTCATTCGTCATTCGTCATTCCATCAGGCGACCCCTTCTCATCCCACCCATGAAGCCGGTAGTAGTCTTTGAGCATAATTTCCAGTTCTTCTTCGGTGATCACTTTGCCGGTATCCGTCAGCGGCTGGTGGAGGGCTTTTGTAAGTCGCTCATCTTTGGGCTGCATGCCTTCCCGCAGATTAAAACGGCGGATTAAGGTGGCAACCTCCTTGGCCTTTTCTCTGAGAGCCGCCTCACCCGCTTCCAGTCCGGTAATCGCATGGATGATCTCCTCCAGAGGCTCCCACTGATAAAAATCCCGGTAAAAGCGACATAACACCAGGGTATCGAAAATAGTCAAACGGTCTTCAAATTCCAGGAAAAGCTCCGCCTTGCCCTCGATCTGTTCCGGCGGGATCATACCGGCAAGCTCCGGCTTATAGAAAGTCGCCCTCAGGTGGCAGGCACCACGATCCGATGTTGCGTAGGCCAGACCCATTCCTTTGAGCGCCCGGGGGTCATAGCCGGCAGGTTCCATGCCTTTGACATGCACGGCGATATCTTCCAGATCCCATTCCCGGGCAGCATGTTTGATGCCCTGGGATAAAACCTCCCCGATTCCTTCCCGACCCGCTATTTTTTGCAGTAAACCCGCAATAGCATCCACTGCGCCGTAGTCAATTTTGTAGTCAACCTTTCCCCGCCGGGTGGCTTCTATGGTAAAGGCACACAGATTGCCGGCCGTAATCGTGTCCATACCCAGCCGGTCGCAAATATCATTTAGATAAGCAATCTCTTCGATGCTGTCTATCAGGCACAATCCGCCGAAAGCGTATATGGTCTCATACTCCGGCCCTTCAATTTTAAGGCCGGCATGCCTTCCCTCCTTTACCGTGCCCAGCTGCCCGCAGGCCATGAAGCACTTGCCGCAGGCATGGGGGGTGGGGTCCATTTTTTCAATCAGCGCCTCAGCACTGATATTTTCCCAGTTTTCCATGGTACCCTTTGACCAGTAACGGTTGGGAAATGCACCGGCAGTATTGGTCAATTTGACCAGCATGGGAGTACCCAGTGTGCGGTAGGCATTGGCCGCTGCATGATCTTTGAATTCAGCCATAAAGTTTTTGGAAAACTCCTTCACGGCAGCTTCATCCGCATGAGATCGTTTGCGGTTGCCGGTAAACAAAATGCCTTTAATCTTTTTTGAGCCCATCACCGTCCCGGCTCCGGTTCGACCGGCCGAGCGCCAGTAATCGTTTTTAATGCAGCCGAAGCGCACCAGATTTTCAGATGCCGGCCCGATCACCAGGGCACCTTTTTTGCGGTACTCTTCCCTGGTAAAGCGCTCTTTGATCGCATCCTCGGCCCCATAGGATTCCATGCCCCAGAGTTCACCGGCGGCATGAAAATCGACACCGTCCGGATGGACGGTCAACACCGCGGGTTCATTACACCGACCCTGAATGACAATGGCATCAAACCCGGTGGCATCGATCGCATCCGGCGTGCGCCCGCCGGAATATGATTCGGTGAAAAAACCCGTCAGGGGTGATTTGGTATACACACCGTAGCGGCAGGAGCCCCAGATTGTACTGCCCCCTATGGGGCCGGTAGCAAAAATCAGGGTATTTTCCGCGGACAGCGGATCAACTCCCGGCGGATTTAACTCGGTTAACAAATAAGAGGCCAGACCTTTGCCGCCCAGATAGGTTTCATAGACGTCATCGTTGATGGTCTCAATGCTGTGGTTTTTTTTGCCAAGATCGATGTTTAAATATCTGCCGTAAAATCCGTACATGATATTTCTCCTTTATACAGACCTCGTAGAATAGTTTACTGGTTGAATGGTTGATATGAAAACTTACAAAATAATTCCCTTACTCGGAGAAATATGTATACTATAATTAAAAATTTAATTCAAACTCATAACAACCTAGGGTCGCGGCAATAATTAATTCCCCCAAAGATTAGGCCGGATTTTAGTCTGTCGGCAAGGCGTGTCGAAAGGCGCATACTCGTTGTATGTAAATTTTGGCGCAACGCCGCAGACGGGCTAAAAGACAAACAAGATTGGGGAATTAATTTTTACCGAGGCCCTTAGGCTTAGACACTGCTGCGGGGACCTACTCTTTGCCGAATTTTGTATCGCGGTCGGGCCGGAAGGCCGGCTGCGAAAAAACCTTACGGACCGGGTGGGGGATCCGCCCACAATAGTTTTTAAAAATTCGGGCGTGAATTTATGAAAAAGGAAATTTTCTATGGATGGTGGATTGTTGCAGCTTGCTTTTTGCTCGCGTTTCTTTTTGCGGGTGCAGGGTTTTACTCTTTTAGCATATTTATTAAACCACTGGAAAATGAATTCGGTTGGGACAGGGCCGCCATATCCCTTACCATGTCGATTCATTTTATTCTCGGCGGCCTGATGGGTCCTTTTGTCGGAAAATTGACCCAGGCATATGGTCCTAAAAAAGTCATGACCTTCAGCGCCATCGGATCCGGAGCCTGCTTCATGCTGGTAAGTCTAACCCGCTCTCTGTGGTATTTTTATGCGATATATGCGCTCCTGGCCCTCATGTTATGCGGTATCGGCGTTATTACCATAAGCACCCTGCTGGCTGAATGGTTTGAAAAACGGCGCGGTACGGCTACCGGAATGGCATTGGTGGGAATATCCGCCGGTGGTTTAATACTCGCTCCTGTTATGGGACTGATTACGACCTCTTTTGGATGGCGGGTTTCTTATCTGTTTTTAGGTTTGCTGGTTTGGGGCACAGCGCTTCCGGTGATTCGTCTGGTGATAAAAGATAGTCCGGCCGATATTGGTGTTACCCCTGATGGTGAGAATTTTAACCCTTCGAGCAGCAAAACTTCTTTGCCTGAATCCGCCGGTATCGACTCACAGAGCATCCCGGAGGGCTGGTCTTACCGCGATGCATTTCGCAGCAGGGCCTTCTGGTGTATTTCAGTATCATTTTTTTTGGCTTCTCTTGCCCAGATGGGTATTTTACAGCATCAGGTTCCCATGATTGTCGATACGGGTGTCACCGAGGCGACCGCCGCCACGGCTCTTGGATTGACTGCGGGAATCGGAGGATTGGGAAAGCTGAGCTTTGGACGTATCTCGGAAATCCTGCCGTTTCGTTATGCGGTAATGCTTTGTTTCGCGCTTCAGGCCATGGCGGTTTTTTCGCTTATCCATACCGATACCATGGCTATGGTTTGGGTATATGTTTTGATTTTCGGCTTTTCCATGGGCGGTATCGTTGTGCTCATGCCGCTCACAGTGGGGAATTTCTTTGGTCTGGCTTCCTTTAGTGTTATTCTCGGTATTTTATGGTTTATCAATGCATTGGGTGGTGCCCTGGGCACCTATGCATCCGGGTTGATTTATGATTATCTGGGCAGTTATCAGTATGCCCTCTATGGGTTTATGGCTTCTTATCTAACCGCCGCAATAGCCATTTTTCTGGCAGGTAAACCGGATCCGTATTCCCAATACAAGTGATTTACACGATTTTTTTGCACCAGCCGTACAATTATTTCAATTTAAACACACCCCAAAATCCAACTAATAAGGTCTGCAAAAGTCAAAGCTTAGGATATTATCAGATTTATTGCGAAAATTAGACAGACAAATTTAAGGTTAGCTGAACAAATACATAATAGAATCAGTTTGATGACCGGATTTGATTTACTCAATTTTCTAAAAAATTATCCACCAATAAAAAATTGTGATATCTCAATATATCGCGATCGGTTGATATTTGATTTTCCGTCAAGATATCCAAAATGATATAACCCTTCTAAGCATAAAAAAATGCCTCAAATAATTATTACTTTGATTATCCTTGACCTCCTAAGCCTCTTTGGTTATTTATAATATTTACAACACATCGTAATTGCTCTCCATTTTCGTTCTGAAACCTCAAAAAAGGGGGTTCTCTATGCCTCAAGAAGGTCTTAAACGTAGACTCGCTGCCATCCTCAGCGCCGACGCCAAAGGCTACAGTCGCTTAATGGAAGAAGACAAAGAAGCGACCATACGCACCATTACCGAATACAAGGAAATCATTACAGGACAGGTAACCAAGAGCTCAATCGCTCTTCTGAAGAATGGGATTGTGGAAATCAATGAACGACCTGAATAAAACGCATTCCGCGGCCTGGGAAAATGATGAGGTCAGAGTTCATGTACTCTTCAGTGTTGCAGGTGTGGCGACAAATATCGCCATGGTATCAAAATCCAGTGGCAGGATTCTACTTGCTGACGTTGGCGATGGCACACTCCGAGACCTGCTTTCTCAAGGCAGTCTTGACTTTGTAAATGAACTGAACCTGATTATAATAACCCACGGACACTTCGACCACATGGGAGGTCTGTACTCCCTGCTAGGATTCTTGCGGATGTTGAAACGATCCGCCCCTCTTGACATACTAATTCCGAAGGGATGCAAAGAGGTGTCGAGTACAGTAAGAATATTCAAGGACAGCTATTGTGACACCCTTCCGTTCCAAATCAGAGTCCAAGAGATGGGGCACGATTCAGAGTTCTACACTGATTTCTTTCACGTTCGTTCGCTGGAAGTGGAACACTATGGATTGGAGAATGCCACGGGGGACGATGTCTTGATGCCCGCTCTTGGGTATAGAATGAGTATCGGTGAGTCAGTTATCGCATTCACAGGCGACAGCAGAATGTGTTCTGTTCTAGAAGAAGTCGTAAAAGGGGCTGACCTGGCTCTGATTGAAGCAACAGAAGGCAAAAGTGTTGAAGCCGGTTTGAAGGTACATCTCACAGATGACGAAGCGAAACAGCTTGGATCCTTGGCTAAGAACCACCTGCTTATACATAGAATACCGAAGCTCGAGAGTTAAAGCCAAGGAAATGTATCCTGCTGTAATAATTAATCATTGTGATATTGATTTTATATCTCATGTGAAAATTCCGCCACCTGCGTTACTTTTCGAGATTGTATATTAGGTATGCGTAATCGCTCAATTAGCGAAAAGTGCAATTACGGCTATGAATACACAATTCATTACATCAGCACTTAGGATTCGATTACGCTTACAGATCTTCAATATAATTTTGTGCAAATAAAGGATCTCAGCTCCGCAGATAAGAAGCACCGTTGACGTCGATGATGCTGCCGGTGAGATAATCCGTGCCTTCGGCCGCCAGAAACACCACCACCCGGGCGACTTCTTCGGGGCGCGCCACACGATTCAGAGGGCTTTGCGCACGGATGGCATCTCCTTCAGGTCCGGAGAGCAGGGAAGCCGCCATATCGGTTTCCACAAATCCGGGCGCAACAGCGTACATGAAGATGTTATGAGGGGCCAGGGCCTGGGCCATGGATTGACTGAAGGCGTTGAGTCCGGCCTTGCTGGCGCCGTAAGCCGGGGCGTCCGGCTCTCCTCGAAAAGCACCTCGTGAAGTGATGTTGATGATTTTACCGCCGCCGCTTTTCATCATGTGACGGATCACATGAAAAGACAGATGGGCCGGTCCCAGCAAATTGGTGGATAGGGTCTTTTCCCAGCTTCGCTGCCATTCTTCAAACGTTGTGGTGGCCACCGGATGAAATTCATACACCGCGGCATTGTTGACCAGAACATCGATTTTTCCCATTTCTTGAATGGCTTTTTCGGCCAGGTTGGCGACAGCGGCGGCATTCGATAAATCGGCGGATACCATCAAGTGAGAATTACCGCAAAGATCGGCCAGGGTTTGCTCTGCCGCTTGCCTGTTTTTATGAAAATGTACCACAACCCGGGCACCATTGTCGGCAAACCGGCGCACAATTTCCCTTCCAATACCGCGGGATGCCCCCGTCACCATCACGACCCGGCCTGAAAAATCTATTTTCATCTTTATACTATCCTTTCCGTCACCTGGCGTGAACGGCGACCTGAGCCGCGCGCGGATTATCCGGCCTCAGATAACTGTTAGACCTCGTTGAATAGTTGATGGTTGAATGGCTGAATGGTTGAATGAGTTTATTGGTTGATTTGGTTGACTGGTTTATTAAGTTGATTCGTTGATTAAGGAAACAATATTAATCGGAACCTTCAGCTTTTCTTGTTTTGAGATAGGTTATATATCCGTTTAGTATTTTATTGACTCTGTAGCCTTCTTTCTTGAGATCCTCTAAATAATCAAACGGAAAATCTTTTTTTGAAATGCTCTCGCGGCCTTGTAAACTTCAAGATCCTCAAAAGATTTATACCCCATAATCCAGACATAGTTGAATAGTTTACTGGTTGAATGGTTAATTAGGTAAATTATAGTCATAATTTCAGAATGTTACGATTATTGAAACATGAAGTGCCCAATTATTTCGCAAAAATGGGATAAATCCATACTTGCAACCACTTAACCAATCAACTAAATTAACCCAGTCAACTTTTTCCCCTTAATCAACCATTCAACCAAATCAACTCAATCAACTTCTTTTCCTTAATCAACCAGTAAACCTAATCAACTCAATCAACCTGTTCAATCACCCTAATCAACCAATCAACGAGGTCTGAACTTGTTCATTCAGACGATTATATCGTTTCATAATTGCCTTGAGTTGGTCGTGATCAATCGCCTCCACGGTATAACCGGCAGGCTTGACTGTGGTCATGGCTTCCGCCGCGATCATGGCATTGACAACGGCCTCTTCGATGGCCTGGACAACCGCGCGATAGATATCATCGAAATAATGATCGTTAATAAAGTCCAGCGCGTAGGCAGCCGGTTGATCCCCATGCATACTGGGCCAGGCCATATCATTGGCAACCGAAAACGCCAGGAAAATATCCCCGGAGTAATTACCGCCGGGTGTGCCCGTGCGTCCGATGCCGATTGCCCCCCGCTTTGCCATGCGCCGCAGTTGTATCGGAAGCATGGGAATATCGGTGCCGATGATCACAATAATGGAGCCGGTCTCATGTGCGTTTATCTCACTGATGACCGCATTTTCCGGCCAATGTTTGCCGATAGGCACCCCCCGTATGTTAAAATCCTTGCGGGCGCCGAAGTTGGACTGCACCAGGATTCCGACCGTGTAATCTTCCGATCCGATTTTTACCCTGCGGGAGGAGGTACCGGTTCCGCCTTTGAATTCATAGGTTATCATGCCCGTGCCGCCGCCGACGTTGCCTTCCGCAACAAAGCCCGACGCGGCTGAATTGAGGGCATTCAGCCCATGTTCTTCTTTTAAATGCCGGCCGCAGATGTCATTGGTCAAACCATCATAGGTCTCGGCAATGACCGGCATGGCCCAGCCATGGTCATTCTGAAAAAAGTTGCGGTACTGATCGATCATCCAACCGACTGTGGCGTGGTGAACCATGCCGACAGAATGGGTGTTGGTGATGCAGATCGGACTGACAAAATATCCGGCCTCATTGATCCAATGGGTGCCGGTCATCTCACCGTTTCCATTGAGATTGAATTGACCGGCCCATATGGGGCTGGGCTTGTGCCTTTTGCCGCGCGGCAAAA
>PVMK01123077.1_pt1 | contig 19118 bp, 15 predicted proteins | sample 1853481 | NCBI WGS metagenome assembly PVMK01 (sample SAMN08533507, study PRJNA380276) | Marine sediment metagenome, whole genome shotgun sequencing project. | reverse complement strand
ATCGTGCCATCATATTAACCAAGCTCATCAATCCCCCGGTTCGCCAGTGCATCCGCTTCTTCGTTTCCGTCTACACCCGTGTGTCCACGAACCCATTTCCATTTTATCTTGTGGCGCGACACGGCGTCATCCAGTTCCTGCCACAGGTCCTGGTTCTTCACCGGCTTTTTATTCGCAGTCTTCCAACCACGTTTTTTCCACGCAGGCATCCACCGGTTGATGCCATCCATGACGTATTTTGAATCAGTATGCAGGATCACTTCGCGCGGACCTTTGAGCGCATTCAGCGCCTCGATAGCCGCCCTCATCTCCATACGATTGTTGGTCGTCTCCGGCTCGCCGCCGTGCAGGGTTTTACGATGGTCGCCGTACAGCAGCAGCGCGCCCCAGCCACCCGGACCAGGGTTACCCCGGCAGGCCCCATCGGTATATATCTCAATCGTTGCGGTCAAAGCGGATGCGCGAAACTCGGGTTGTGGGCTCGACCATTCCGCCGACGACTTTGGGTCGTAAGCGCCATGGTATTTTCATCGGTGTCAAAGTGAACACGCGTTTCTGGGCCACGAGCATATAGCAAGCGGCTAGCTCCGGCCAGAAGCGCCGACCCCGATTTTCCCAGGCCTGCAGGCTTGGGCCTTTGTTGCCGGGCAGCGGCCAGCGGAAGAAATAACGGCTCAGTCCCAGGACGCGCATGTCGAGCAACTGCACCCAGTCAGACATCTGTCGATCCGATATCAGGTGATCAGCGCCTGGCGGCAGGCCGGCGCCCGGAATGAGGCGCCTCAGGCCCCACAGGCCGCCTGGTTTGAAGCCCAGTACGACAAGATGCCCGTGTGGCCGCAAAATGCGGTCTGCCTCGCGCAGGACAGCGTGGGAGCGATCGCCGCTGTAGTCGAGCGTGTGTGGCAGCAGCACGACATCCACTGAATCACTGGCGATTGGCAGGCGATGTAAGTGCCCTATTGCTGCGGGTTTGTTCTCTGGATCAACGTTGGGCCAGTCGGCGACGCACATCGAGTGCTGGGTTCTGGCAAAGCGCACGAATGTATTCGCCTCACCCCACAGACCGAGTTGCACGCACTGCTCCCCGAATATGCCGTCGAATGCTTCTTCAACGACGCGTGCTTCCTGCAGCAGCAACGCCTCGCCAAATGGCGACTCCAGCCATTTTCTGGCGGTGAAGAATGCGTTGCCGGGATGCAGGCTGGTCTCTGTCACAGGTAATCCTTTCTCCGTATGCGTTTACATAAGCAATGTGAAGCCGACCCTTGCATGCAGCTTCGCGGTACGTAGGATAGCCCGATGATCAGCATAAATCCGAGAATAAGGTCGAAAATTCGCCCGCAAATCATCAGTTTTTCCTGCCTGTTGCTGGCTGCTGCCAGTGCTGGCGCCGCACCCGGCTTCGTTGAACCGAGTTTTATAGATTCCGCTGATTTCAGCAATGAGGCGGCTTTCGCAGATCGTGGCAATCACGCCTGGCGTGAGCTTGACGGCTATCCGGCAGACGCATCTGGTCCGTACCGACCATCAAACGACCTCTTGGCGCATTTGCGCGCCGGATTTTCACTTGATCCCCTGATGAACAAGCGCATTCAGGCGCAGCTTGACTGGTTTGTCAGAAACCCGGCCTACGTCAATCGTGTATTCACCCGGGCGCAGCGCTACCTGCCATTCATCACGGCTGAGCTGGACGCCCGTGATATGCCGCTGGAGCTGGCGCTGCTGCCGATCGTGGAGAGCGCTTACGATCCGTTCGCCTATTCGCACGGGCGTGCAGCGGGCCTCTGGCAGATTATTCCCGGCACCGGGCGTCGCTTTGGGATTCGCCAGAACTGGTGGTATGACGGTCGCCGCGATGTCATCGATTCAACCAACGGCGCTCTCGACTACCTGGCCTATTTGCATAAATTTAATAACGGTGACTGGGAGCTTGCGGTTGCCTCCTATAATTCGGGCGAGGGCAATGTCAGAAAGGCCGTGCGGCGCAACAAGGCACGTTCCAAACCGACCGATTTCTGGAACCTGTCATTATCGAGAGAAACCAGCGCCTATGTTCCCAAATTAATGGCGCTGGTCGCTATCGTGCGTGATCCTGAAGCTTATGGCCTGACGCTCCCGGAGATCGTCAACGAACCACAATTCGCGATTGCAGATGTTGGTGGTCAGCTGGACCTGGCGCTCGCGTCCGAGCTGGCAGGCCTGGAACTCGATACGCTGTATTCCTACAACGCCGGCTTCAATCGCTGGGCAACCGATCCGGCCGGTCCACATCGGCTGGTTTTGCCAATTGAGGTAGCAGACGCTTTCGAAGCGGCGCTGGCCGCCGTACCGGCGAATGAGCGGGTACGCTGGCAACGACACAAGGTTAAGAACGGCGAGGCGATATCGCAGATCGCTGAGAAGTACAACACGACATTGACCTCGATCCGCGCGGCAAACAATCTCAAGGGCAATACCATTCGCGCCGGCTCCTACCTGATGATTCCGGTGGCGACCAAACCGCTGAGCTCATATGGCAAGAGCGCCGACGTGCGCCGCACGAAAAAACAGAACAAGCCACGCTCCGGCAACCGTGTGGATCACCTGGTCGCATCGGGTGAAAGTTTCTGGACCATCAGCCGCAAATACAATGTCGGTGTACGTGAGCTGGCCGCGTGGAATGGCGTGGCGCCAAGAGACACACTGTCGATAGGACAGAAACTCGTCGTCTGGACCAAGCAACCACTGCCTGGCAACGCGATCAGCAGCACCGGCACGACCCGCAAGTTGCGTTATACAGTGCGCAACGGCGACTCGCTGGCACTGATAGCAAGCCGATTTCGTATTAGCGTGTCCGACCTGGTGCGCTGGAATAACATCAACAAAGACAAATACCTGCAGCCGGGCCAGAAGCTGACGATGTACGTAGATGTGACGTCGCAGTCCAGCTGATAAGAAAGCTAAGGCCAAAAAGAGCACCGTAGGAGCCCGCCGTACGATAGATACGTTTGCTCAATTCTGGAGATTTTCGATCTACCGGCACGGGCGACAAACATTGCAGGACATGTTGAAAACATGCCCTGCAATGTTTGCAAAACATCAACTCAGCACACCCGCTCAACCGAAGTCACCCACCGAGTACGCGATCAGCTTTGGCGAACTCGCCCGCACGGCGGGCTCCTACGATAGGTTTCTACAATTTTTGTGTATCGGGTAAGTTGCATTGGCTGCAATTATTGAGTGCGCATATCCAAACAGTGCCTTAGAATTACAATAAATCGCATAACAACCATATGGGGAAATACATGGGTTTCATGGCCGGAAAGCGCGCGCTGATTGTCGGGCTCGCCAGTAATCGTTCAATTGCCTGGGGCATTGCACAGGCGTTCGCTCGTGAAGGCGCCGAACTCGCGTTCACTTATCAGAATGACAGGTTGAAACCACGCGTTGAAAAGATGGCCAGCGAGCTGGGTTCGAACCTGACTTATCCGCTCGATGTGAGCAGCGATGACGAGATTGATGCGGTCGTTGAATCATTAGGCAAAGAATGGGACGGTCTTGATGTGCTGGTGCATTCGGTCGGTTTCGCGCCACGTGAACAGCTGGCCGGCACCTACATTGAAAGCGTCACACGTGAAGGCTTCCAGATTGCGCATGACATCTCGAGCTACAGTCTTGCCGCACTTGCTAAAGCTTTCCTGCCGATGATGCAGGATCGAAACTCGGCGATCCTGACGCTGTCATATCTCGGCGCTGTGCGTGCCGTGCCGAACTACAACGTAATGGGTCTGGCGAAAGCTTCGCTGGAAGCTAACGTTCGTTTCCTGGCTGCTGATCTTGGGCCACGCGGTATTCGAGTTAACGCGATTTCTGCCGGCGCGATAAAAACATTAGCCGCCGCTGGCATTGCCGGGTTCCGCAAGATGCTGTCGCATATGGAGAAGGTGTCGCCAATTCGCAGGAATGTTACGCCGGAAGATGTTGGCAATGCGGCGGCGTTTTTGTGTTCGGATTTAGCGGCGGGTATTGCTGGTGAGATTCTTTATGTTGATGGTGGGTATAACATCATCGGGATGCATCTCGACGAGGATTAATCTGGCGGTCACCATTCGCGGCGTCTTCGCTTTCGTGTCTCCCTGTGCACTGCTACATAAGCACATCAGTTGAGACAGCCGCTCCTACAGAATTGCGTTGTGCTGTAGGAGCGGCTTCAGCCGCGAATGGTGAAGACCCCTCGCCAGGGTCAGGATTGCTCTACGTCGATCTTGGTTTTTTCGCCGTCCATTCTGGCTACGATTACTGCGCAGCAGGAATCGCCGAAGACGTTGACGCTGGTGCGCATCATGTCCAGTATCCGATCAAAGACCAGCAGTACACCGATGGCTTCCACAGGCAGGCCTACAGCGCCCAGGATGATGGCGATGGCCACCAGTGAGGCTGAGGGTACGCCGGCTACACCGACCGATGTCAGCAGGCGATGAAACACGATCGAGAACTGCGTGCCAAAGGTCAGGTCCAGGCCATAGGCCTGTGCGAGAAACATCGCTGCCGCACATTCGTACAACGCCGTGCCGTTCATATTGACGGTCGCGCCCAGTGGCAGGACGAAACTGGATATCTTGTTTGAAACGCCGACATTTTCTTCGACGCATTCCATGGTGATCGGCAGCGTCGCCGAAGACGACGAAGTCGAGAATGCTGTCAGCATGGCTGGCGCCATCGCCGGGAACATTTTGTAGGTTTGACTTTGCCGAAGAACTTGAGAAACAGCGGCAGGATTATCGAGACATGGACTGCCAGCGCAATAGTCACGGTAATCGCGAACACGGCTAGCGGCCTGACCGCAGCGAAACCGGCTTCTGCAACAACCTTCGCGACCAATCCGTACACGCCGATCGGCGCGAACTTCATGATCCACTCCGTCATTTTCATCATGACGTGAAATACGCTGTCCCAGAACTTGAAGAGCGGTTCTGCGAGTTCGTGTGCGAGGTGGGTCATGAAGTAGCCGAACAGCAAGGCAAAGAAAATGATGCCGAGCATCTGGCCATCAGATGCCGCCTTGACGATGTTCGGCGGAACCATGTCGTGGAAAACCTTGGCAACGTCGCCCGGGCCCCTGCCCTCTGCAATTTTGGCGATCTCTGCGCCGGAGCTATCCAGCGCAAGCATGTCGCCAGCAGGTACGCCGTCGACATAGCCAGGTCCTATGATGTTAATCAGTAGCAGGCCAACCATGGTCGCCGCGAGGGTGGTCGCAACGTAAAACAGCATCGTGCGACCGCCGAGTTTGCCAAGATTGCCGCCGGAACCAATGCCGGCGACGCCAATAATGATCGACGACATGATCAACGGCACGATGATCATCTTGAGCGCATTCAGGAACAGCGAACCAATGTACTCGAAAGACCCGATAATACTGATGCCGAGGAAAGACGGGTCTTCAACACCGGACGCAATGGACTTATTGACTAACCAACCGGACACGCCTGCCAGAAGGATGGCTATCAGTATCTGCCAGTGCAGCTCCAGTTTTTTCATCTATGTTCCCCGACCATTTCGTTTTATAGTTTTGCGTGTTCTTCGCTGCCACGCTGCGCGCAGCAAGCACAATCATACGTCTGTTAAAACAGGAATTCCTGTTCGGCAAACGCGTCTTCATTTCTTTCAATATCAGCGCGGCGTTCCAGCTCACTCACGAATGCATTCAAATCTGCGGCACCAGCCTGGGCCTGCAGATTTTCTTTGCGCGCATCACGCTCAGCCAGCGGAATTGATTCGGGTCTTCCCGGCATAACGGCGTTGACCATGAATACGACGTAGTCACCTACGGATGTCACAACACTGCCGAGACGCGAATTTCCGGCACTCGGTTTCTTCGCCGTGAAAATAGCATTCAGGAGGTCCCGATCCATTGTCCCGTCAATTCGAGCAACGACGATCGAGGGTACGTACTCAGCCTCTAGCTGGAATGCCGTTTCACCAAACTGCTTGCCCTCTTCGAGCGCCTCACTCAACCTGTTTGAGCGGTCCTGGATAATATTGAGTGCCCGTTGTGACTGCATTGAAAAAATAATTTGCTCGCGAACAACCTCAAGTGATTGACGCGATGCCTCATGATGCGTGCTGACTTTCAGCACAATAGTACGATCTGCATCCACTTCGATAATGTCACTGATCTGGCCGTCATCCAGGACGCGGGGATCAAATACCGCATCGATGACAGCCTGATTGGCGCCGAAATCACCACCACCGGTTCGCGTATAGCTGCTCTCGGATTGCACCTCAAGTCCGGTTGATGCCGTCATCGATTGCAGGTCGGTGGCATCGAACATCGCGTCGGCCAGCGTTCGCTCCAGTACGCGGTAGCGATCATTTGCCGCGTTATCGCGCAACTCCTGTTCAAGCTCCGCACGAACCTGGTCGAAGGGCAGCGGTCCACCGGCAACAATGTCGTCAAGCTGCACAACGTGGTAACCGAAATCACTTTTCACGGGACCAATAATTTCACCCTTGGCCATCGAGAATATTGCGTCACCAAGACCGTCGGGCATTTGTGAATGCAACAGGATACCGAGGTCACCGCCTTGCTCGGCCGTGCCACCATCCTTGGAATACTGGCGCGCCAGATCGGCAAACGGCTCGCCGGCCTGTGCCCTGATGGCCAGAGTTTTCGCCTGCTCTTCGGCGGCGGCTTCATCATCGTCAAAAGTAATCAGGATGTGCGCTGCTTTGCGTTGTTCATCCTGTTGAAAGCGGTCGGCGGAATCCTCGTAGTATTGCTGCAACTCTTCAGCACTAATTTCCACATCTGCACTGAGCAGTGCCCGGCTTATTTCCAGGTATTCGAAATCTACCGTTTCCGGCAACATGAATTCAGTCGGTCGTGCCGCATAATATTCGGCGGCGTCCTCGTTACTGACAACAAGCGTATCCGCGAGCGCTGCAACATCAAACGTCGCCGTTGACACTTCCCGCTCTTCGGCGAACAGATTCAGGTAGCGACGATATTCCGATGGCGTAACAAACGCTGTTGCACCGAGGCCACGCTGCAGCTGGCTGATGCGGATGCTCTGGCGTTGTTGAGCTTCAAATACCTTCACGTTCTGCGCGGTCTGGTCCAGCCAGGTGTAATAGAGTTCCTTTTTAAAAACGCCGCCTTCCTGGAACTGTGCTGCCGACTGGATCATATCGGTGACCACGTTATCGCCGATACGAAATCCTGCGTCTGCGACGTATTGCTCAATGAGCACGTCGCGAATCAACCGTTCCAGCACGTTTCGCTTGATCAGCTGGCGGTACTCCGCTGGCAAATCGCCATAGTCGGGATTTTGTATTATTTGATTCTGGTAGGCGTTCTCAAGTCGCAACAGGGAAATCTCGACGTCACCCACCCTGGCAGCGTAGCCCGCGCCAAGAAAGTTGTAATCAGTGATGCCAAAAAAGGCGAACGGTACGGCTATCAGGGCCAGCATCGCAATGGCGAGGCCGCCGGTGAATCGGTCACGAATAGATTGCAGCATATTAGTTGGTCTGGTTTTGTGGGTTAGCGACTGGCAGTGGACTGCCAGGGCAAGGAATGGTTCGGCTGGGCAATATCCCGGCGATTAAGGCGTGGGATGATACTTGAGCGTAGGGGTTAGGCCAAGCCTCAGACCGCTTGATTGTTACGGGTTTTTGCAGCATTTGCGGCTGATGGGGCTGCAATGGCAGAAAGAAGCCCCGTAGGAGCCCGCCCAGCGGGCGAGTTCGACTTGGCCTGGTCGTGGTGGGTGGCTTCGTTTTGGCGGGTGTGGTGGGTTGAGTTTTGCAAACATTGCCGGGCACGTTTTCAACGTGTCCGGCAATGTTTGTCGCCCGTGCCGATAGATCGAAAATCTCCAGATTTGAGGAAAGGTATCTATCGTACGGCGGGCTCCTACGGGGCGTTTCTACGATTTTTTGGGTTTCGGGTGGGTTTAATTGGCTGCAGATATTGAGTGCGCAAATCCTGGACCGTGCGGTTACAAGCAAAAAAAAACCGGGCCCCTTAGGGACCCGGCGTTTTTTGTTGGCGGAGTGGACGGGACTCGAACCCGCGACCCCCGGCGTGACAGGCCGGTATTCTAACCAGCTGAACTACCACTCCGTAACCTGGTGGGTGCTGACGGGATCGAACCGCCGACCCTCGCCTTGTAAGGGCGATGCTCTACCAGCTGAGCTAAGCACCCGGTTGGACCGCAGGAATCACCGCTGATGCATGATTCCTGCGCAATCGTCCTCAGTACACGGTCGTGAAAACCGTGCCAAATCAAACGATTTTCGTCCCCCCGGTACTGAAGGGCGCGCTAGTTTACGGCTTCCTTCAGGGCTTTACCAGCCTTAAAGCCAGGTACATTACTGGCCTTGATTTGAATGGCTTCGCCGGTTCTCGGATTGCGTCCCATGCGTGCCGCACGAGCCTTGACAGAGAATGTTCCAAAGCCGACCAGCGATACTGAACCGCCGCCTGACAGAGTCGAGGTTACGCTTGCGAGTACCGCGTCAACTGCCTTGGTTGCATCCGCACGTGACGTACCCGTAGCTGCAGCAACCGAATCGATGAGTTCTCCCTTGTTCATGCATTCACCCTTAGCAAATAATAAATCGTCAAATAGATAACAATGCGGAAGGCCAAAAAAGTCTCCCCGCATCTCCGTTTACGTTCCAAACCGAGGAACGCTTGCTTACCCTTAAAACTGACGGGGCCGTGACTACCCCCACAAAACCCGTCAATGCCTCGCCAGACCTGACGTTCAGCCTGTCTAAGCACGCGTAGCTTATACCAAGTGCCTAAAACAGCGTCAACAACGCAGTGTTTTAGCGGGTTTCAGAAATTAATGGGGGAGGACGATATCGTCGGATTCTGAGCCTTTTGCGGACTCGGCCTGGGGCTCTTTTTCGCCCCCGGATTTGCCCCCCGGAACGGGCATATGTTGCAGTGCCAGCTCTAAAACCTGGTCAATCCATTTCACCGGAACAATGTTCAGTTTGTCTTTGATGTTCTTCGGAATTTCCACCAGATCCTTTTCGTTTTCATCGGGTATCAGCACGGTCGTAATGCCACCGCGGTGGGCCGCCAGCAACTTCTCCTTCAGACCCCCTATTGGCAGTACTTCTCCGCGCAATGTGATCTCTCCGGTCATGGCGACATCGGCCTTCACCGGGATGTCGGTTAATGCCGATACCAGCGCAGTACACATGCCAACTCCCGCACTCGGACCGTCCTTTGGCGTGGCCCCTTCGGGCACGTGGACGTGCACATCGAGCTTCTGATAGAAGTCCGCATCAATGCCCAGGACCTCGGCACGGCTCCTGACAACGGTCATCGCTGCCTGGATAGACTCGGTCATAACTTCACCCAGTTTGCCGGTGTGCGTCTGTTTACCCTTGCCGGGCACCACGGCCGCCTCGATCGTCAGGAGTTCACCGCCGACCTCGGTCCAGGCGAGGCCCGTGACCTGTCCGACCTGATCATTGTCTTCAGCCTTGCCGTAACGGAAGCGCCGCACGCCAAGATACTTTTCCATGCTCTTCGGCGTAACACGCACAGAGGCATCCCTGGGCTTCAACAGCAGCATCTTGACCACCTTGCGGCAGATCTTCGAGATTTCGCGCTCCAGGTTACGTACGCCGGCCTCGCGAGTGTAGTGCTGGATGATGTCCAGGACGGCGCCCTTGCTGATCGATAGCTCCTTGTCCTTCAGGCCGTTTTCCTTCAATTGCTTGGGCACCAGGTAACGCATCGCGATATTGAGCTTCTCGTCCTCGGTGTAGCCGGCCAGGCGAATGACTTCCATGCGATCCAGCAGCGGTGCGGGAATATTCAGCGTATTGGCCGTGCAGACGAACATCACATCTGACAGGTCGAAATCGACCTCCAGGTAATGATCATTGAACGTGGAATTCTGTTCCGGATCCAGCACTTCCAGCAGAGCGGATGAGGGATCGCCACGAAAATCCATGGCCATTTTGTCCACTTCATCAAGCAAAAACAGCGGATTTCTCACCGTCGTCTTGGCCAGGTTCTGGATGATCTTGCCAGGCATTGAACCGATATAGGTTCGTCGGTGGCCGCGGATCTCAGCCTCGTCACGCACACCGCCAAGGGACATGCGGACGAACTTGCGATTGGTTGCGCGTGCAATGCTCTGGCCCAGCGAGGTCTTGCCCACGCCCGGTGGTCCCACCAGGCACAGTATCGGGCCTTTCAGGCGCTTCACACGCTGCTGTACCGCGAGATACTCGAGAATGCGTTCTTTGACCTTCTCCAGGCCGTAGTGATCTTCGTCGAGCACTTCCTCGGCACGATTCAGGTCACGTAGCACCTTGCTGCGTTTTTTCCACGGCGCTTTCAGCAGCCAGTCGACGTAATTGCGCACGACCGTAGCTTCCGCCGACATCGGCGACATGAGCTTCAGTTTGTTGAGTTCAGAGCTGGCCTTTTCCTTGGCCTCTTTGCTCATACCAGCATTTTCAATCTTGTTTTCCAGATCGGCGAGCTCGTTGGGCGCATCTTCCATTTCACCCAGCTCTTTCTGAATGGCCTTCATCTGCTCATTCAGGTAATACTCGCGCTGCGATTTCTCCATTTGCTGCTTGACGCGTCCGCGAATGCGTTTTTCGATCTGCAGCACATCGATCTCGCCCTCGATAACGCCGAGCATCTGTTCCAGGCGAACTTTAACGTCGCGAATTTCCAGGATGCGCTGTTTCTCGGCGAGCTTCAGTGCCATGTGTGCCGCAACTGTGTCAGCAAGGCGGCCTGGCTCATCTATTCCGGACAGGGAGGTCAGGATTTCCGGCGGCACTTTCTTGTTCAGTTTCACGTACTGCTCGAACTGCGCGATGATGGCGCGCACCAGCACGTCAATTTCGCGCTCGTCCGGACGTTGTTCTTCCTCAAGTATCGTGATCTCGGCAGAGAAGTGGTCACCAACGATCAGTTTATCGACATGGGCGCGCTCTGCGCCCTCCACCAGCACCTTTACCGTGCCATCAGGAAGTTTCAGCAACTGCAGGATGGTCGCAAGCGTACCGATTTCATAGAGGTCTTCCGGGGCCGGATCATCAAGATCCGCTTTCTGCTGTGCGATCAGCAAAATCTTTTTGCTGGCATTCATCGCCAGATCCAGCGCGACGATGGACTTGTCGCGCCCGACAAATAACGGAATAACCATGTGCGGATAAACGACGACGTCGCGCAGCGGCAAGACCGGAATATCGCTCCGCTCGGCTGGCTCGTTAATAGTATCGTCCAGTGCTTCTAATTCGACGTCGATGGTTGGATCTTCTTCAGACACAGGTTTGGCCCTCGCTCGTTTGCCGGGTGACTGTCTTTCAGGGGTCGGACATGTGTCCGAAACATCTGAAATCAAGCGCAGCTTCTGTCAATTTGCGCACGATATGGCAGGCGCTGCCACAATCGCCAGACCTGCTAACTGTCGCTAATTGTCAGAAGCCGTTCCCCCACCCAAGCGTAGAAGAACTTTCGCCCGCTGGGCGTCGTTATTTCGCCCGCTGGGCGATGCCCCATTTTCTGTCTAGCCGTCCGATCCGGTCGGTCGAGGCTGTTGCTCGATATTGACCGTCGGTGGTTCCTCAGACTCATGAATAACGTAGGGCTGGGTCTCGCCAGTAACCACCGCCTCATCCACAACAACTTTTTTCGCCGTCGCCGACGATGGCAACTCGTACATCGTATCGAGCAGCACGCTTTCCAGAATGGTGCGCAAACCACGCGCGCCGGTCTTGCGTTTCATGGCCCGCTTCGCGACAGCGCGCAATGCGTCATCGCGAAATTCGAGCTCAACGCCTTCCATATCAAACAATTTTCGGTATTGTTTCGTCAGTGCGTTTTTCGGCTCGAGCAGAATGCTGACGAGTGCATCCTCATCCAGTTCCTCAAGCGTCGCCACAACCGGCAAGCGGCCGACGAATTCCGGAATCAGCCCGAAGCGAATGAGATCCTGCGGCTCTACGTCGTGCAACAACTCGCCGATGCTCGGTTCTTCCTCACTGGTCTTCACATCAGCCGTGAAGCCGATGCCGCTTTTCGATGAGCGATCACGAATAATTTTCTCGAGGCCGGCAAATGCGCCACCGCAGATAAAGAGAATATTGCCGGTATCGACCTGCAAAAATTCCTGCTGCGGATGTTTCCTGCCACCCTGCGGCGGAACAGAAGCAATCGTACCCTCGATAAGTTTCAGGAGTGCCTGCTGCACTCCCTCACCTGACACATCGCGGGTGATCGACGGGTTGTCTGACTTGCGCGATATCTTGTCGATCTCATCGATATAAACGATGCCGGTTTGTGCTTTCTCAACATCGTAATCGCACTTTTGCAGCAGCTTTTGAATAATGTTTTCGACGTCTTCGCCGACGTAGCCGGCTTCCGTCAGTGTCGTTGCATCGGCGATCGTGAAGGGAACGTTCAGTAGTCGCGCCAGTGTTTCAGCGAGCAAGGTTTTGCCGCAGCCCGTGGGGCCGATCAGCAGGATATTGCTCTTCGCAAGTTCGATATCGTCCTTGCTGTCACTGGCGCGATCTTCAAGGCGTTTATAGTGGTTGTAAACTGCGACCGCCAGCACTTTTTTCGAGCGTTGCTGACCGATGACATATTCGTCCAGGATAGCTTTGATTTCCTGCGGCTTGGGCAGCTTGTCATGGCCGGCTTCGCTCAGGTCCTCAAGTTCTTCACGAATGATGTCGTTGCACAGTTCGACACACTCATCGCAAATAAAGACCGATGGTCCCGCGATTAACTTGCGAACTTCGTGCTGGCTTTTGCCGCAAAAAGAACAATAGAGGAGTTTGCCGTCCTCGTTCTTGCCGCGGGATTCATCGCTCATACCTAAAACGCCTCTTCAACCAAAAATCAGTCTGTTACGACTGTCTGTTATATAACACGCACTCTTTTAGCGTGCAAAGAGTCAGGTCTCATATGTGCCAACTGGCGCACACAAGCTGCTGATTTTACTTGGATTCGTCCTTTTTTATGGCTGGCATTTCGGTACGGCTCTCAAGCAGCGCATCAATCAGCCCATATTTGACGGCGTCCTCTCCACCCATGAAATTGTCCCTTTCCAGGTCTTTTTCAATCTGTTTCACCGTTTGACCGGTGTGCTTGGCCATAATTTCATTCAGGCGGCGCTTGAGCTCCAGCACTTCTTTGGCGTGGATCTCGATATCGGTCGCCTGGCCCTGAAAACCGGCACTGGGCTGGTGCACCATGATGCGCGAATGCGGCAGTGCGTAGCGTTTGCCGCTGGCGCCGCCTGCGAGAAGCAATGCGCCCATGCTGGCTGCCTGGCCGATGCAGATAGTGCTGATATCGCAGGCGACGAATTGCATGGTGTCGTAAATCGACAGGCCGGAGGTCACCGAGCCACCCGGGGAATTAATGTACAACTGGATATCCTTGTCGGGGTTTTCCGATTCAAGATACAGAAGTTGCGCAACGATCAGGTTTGCCATCTGATCTTCGACCGGCCCGACGATAAAAATCAGGCGTTCCTTAAGCAGTCGCGAATAAATATCGTAGGCACGTTCCCCGCGGGCAGTTTGCTCAACGACCATCGGTACCAGGTTTAATGCTTGTGCGCTCATTGAAGTTCCTGTTGTCATCCGTAGTAAATAAATTGCTTTTTTTCGTGTCTTATTTTTGCGCTTCAGGGTTCATATAATCTTTGAAGCTGATTTTGTTCTTCTTTTCCACGCCGTTTTTCGCCAGCCATTCAACAGCCTGCTCTTCGATCACCATCGGCTCGAGCTGCTCCATGACCTTCGGATCGTTCATGTAAGTATTGGCCATTTCCTCAGCATTTTCATAGCCGGCGCAAATTGTGGCCACGCGCTCTCGCATGCGTTCGGCATCGACCTGGATGTTGTTGTCGTCAACGACATGCCGGATCAACAGACCAAGCCGTACGCGCTTTTCTGCGTTATCCATGAAGTCAGTAATCGGTGGTGCTTTTGCGTGATCCTCGACCCCAAGCTGGCGCATCGCTTCATGCTGCATCGTATGTGCTTCCTGGTGAATCATTGAGACAGGCACCTCGACCGGGTTTGCCTCCAGCAGTCCCGTCATTGTCTGCTCACGAATATCGGCACGCGTTTTCTGCTCGACTTCACGCTCCATGTTGGCGATAACATCTTCGCGTAATTTCCCGATACCACCTTCTTTCACGCCGTATTGTTCGGCCAGGCTGTCATCGAGAGGTGGCAACTCCTGCTCTTCAACGCGATGCACCACAATACTGAAGTCGACCTTCTTTTTAGCCAACTCTGTCGCGTGGTAGTCCTTGGGAAACTTCACTTTGAAAGATTTCTCATCACCGGCTTTAATGCCGAAAAGTGCTGCCTCAAAGTCCGGCAACATCTGGCCCTGGCCGAGAACGATCGCGACCTCGCTGCCCTTACCACCTTCGATCGGTTCGCCCTTAAGCTTGCCGTCAAAATCGACGATAACCTGGTCGCCCTCTTTGGCTTCACGCTCGACGGTTTTCCAGGTCGCTTTTTGTTTACGCAGGTTGTCGATCATGTCATCGTAATCTGCGTCCGAAATCTCAACCTCGGGAACTTTGATCTCTATTTTGTCGAGCCCCTGCAGCTTGACCTCAGGCAGCACCTCGAAGGTTGCAACGTAGGCGAAGCCGTCGGTATTTTCTGAAACTTCAGGCTCAATTTTCGGTTGCGCAACCGGGTTGAGGTTTTCCTGGATAACGGCGTCGCGGTAGCTCTGGCCCATCAGGTCGGACAACACTTCCTGGCGCACCTGCACACCGTAGCGCTGGCGGACGACTTTGGCTGGAATCTTTCCGGGACGAAAGCCCCTTATTTTGGCGGTCTTGCCGACCTTCTTAAGGCGGGAGTCCACTTCTTTTTCAATACGCTCGGCAGGCAGCTCGACGCGCATGCGTCGCTCCAGTGTGCCCGTCGATTCGACTGTGACCTGCATAAATCTAGTCCCTTATTATTTCCCGGTCGGCGCCTCGAGCGACGCCGGGAAAGCTCGTTAAAACCTTAAATATCAATGAGATATTCATACCAGGGGACCCTGGTGCGAAAGGAGAGACTCGAACTCTCACGGGTTGCCCCACTGGATCCTAAATCCAGCGCGTCTACCAATTCCGCCACTCTCGCGTTTGAGTCTGTCGCTCCCTGTTCAACCGCATAGTATAACGTGAATTAAATGAGGACAGTCCAGCATTATCCAACATTATGCCCACGATATTTGGCAATTTGATTAAATGGGTTGTCGGGGCATCGCAGGGTCGCCGATAGGCATCTTCGCGTATTGCAGGGAAAGGCCCTGACCCACACTATTTCGAGAAGCGAGGTGTTCTAATGTGGCGTAATTTCTTTTTGCTGGCAAGCTCATTCTGCGTGTTGGCCTGTGGCGCAGATCAGACCGACACTGCGCAGACAGGACAGTCTGCGGAGACGCTGTCGAGTCAGGATGCAGCAATGTCCGGACAGGAAATATACGAGATGAGCTGCGGCACATGCCACGATCTCGGCGTTGACGGAGCACCGGTTACCAGCAATCCTGCGGACTGGGAAGACCGGTCACCGCTGTGGCAAGCAGTGCTGATGGAGCATGCCGACGCAGGTTATCTGGATATGCCGGCGAAAGGCGGTTACGGGGAATTGTCGGACGCGCAAGTCGATGAAGCAGTCCTGTACATGCTTGGTATTACCTTTCCTAATCGCCCTGCAGAATAAGCGTCAGTTTTCTTTTCGCTGCTGTTGCCTGGTTCGTAATTCCACTAAAGTACTTTAATGACAACGAACGATTCACCTGATCACGATGCAGAGGTGGATGTCTCATCGCTGAGACATTCAGCTACCGGCGACACGCTCGAGCGCGAAGACCTCGACGATGATCCGATCAGGCAATTTGATGAATGGATGCGGCAAGTCGTTGCTCTGGATACTCTCGATCCGAATGCCATGAGCCTCGCAACGGTCGATAAAAATGACCGGCCGTCTTGCCGGACTGTTTTGCTGAAGTATTTCGATGAACAGGGCTTCGTTTTTTTCACCAATCTCTCCAGCAACAAAGCAAGACAAATTGGCGAAAATGAGAATGTGGCGTTGTTGTTCTTCTGGCCGGAACTCGGCAGACAGATATCGATTCGCGGCTGCGCAGAAAGGGTCTCGTCAGCAGAGGCGCTGCGTTACTTTCTTACCCGCCCGCGTGGCAGCCAGATCGGCGCCTGGGTATCCGCGCAAAGCAGCGTGATCAGTTCGCGGTCTCTGCTCGAGGCAAAGTTTGCCGAGATAAAACAGAAGTTCGCCGACAAGGAAGTGCCGATACCTTCATTCTGGGGTGGCTACCGCGTCGTTCCGTATGAGATTGAGTTTTGGCAGGGGAGAAGGAATCGCTTGCATGACCGGTTTTTGTACACGCGAAGTGGTGGTACGGAATGGAGTGTTGAGCGGCTCGCGCCGTAACGTCGCCGCCGGGAATGTCGCAGGAACCAATTCAAACAAAATTGCGAATCGACGCCCTGGTCGAAATCGGTTACCCGAACCCGACTAGCAGCCTGTTGAAAAACCCTGTTTTTCTACAGGCTGCGCGCGGTACATGGATGTACCGCCATTTTCAGTGGCTGTAAGCCATTGAAAATGTGAGTCATTCGAAAACCGCGTTGCCGGACAGGACGTCCAAATGCCGTGGAGCGAGTTGTTTCTGGCAGAATGTTCCAGACTTGAGAATTCGCCCACAATTGAGACGGATGCGCGAAAGCGGCGTTCGAATGACGATGTTGAAAAAGCCACGGATGGCTTTTTCAACAGACTGCTAGAAACCTTGTGCAAGTCCTGCACCACGCGGATCGGATGCACCAGTGAACTGCATACTGCCATCATCCAGATACTCAATCGACAGAGCGTTCGCGTTGCCGAGGTTACGAACCTGTATATCGTGACCCATATTGGCAAGTTGCCTGCGAATGTTCTCCGGGATTGCCTCTTCAACAACTAGCGTGTTTGGCTCAACGAAGGCAATGCGTGGTGCTGATATCGCATCCCCAATCTCCATTTCAAAGTCGAGCAGATTCATGATCATCTGCGCTATCGTCTGCGTAATGGTATGCCCACCTGGTGTACCAAGCGCGACTACAGGTCTGCCATCCCTGAAGATGATGGAAGGCGCGTCACTCGATAATTTTCGCCGCCCGGGATGGGCGTCCATCGGATTGCCGGCAGGCTCGAACGTGCAGTAACGCAAAGAATTATTGAGCCAGAAACCAGTACCTTCCGGCATTATCTTGCTACCGAACAGTCCGCCAAGTGTGACCTGGGCGGATACGATGTTGCCGAACCTGTCCGCTACGACGAAATGCGTCGTGTTTTCGCTGTTGGCTGTAACAATGCCGCTGTAGTCGAATTTTTTCGCTGTCCCTGAATCGATCGCGTCGATGCGACTCTGCCAGTAGTCCGGCGATAACAGCTTTTCGTAAGGCGGTGGTTTCACATCCGGATCGCCCGAGTAAGCGAGGCGGTCCCAATAAGCCATCTTGGTCACTTCTGCAAAGTTGTGCAGGTATCCAAGCGAATTGTGCCCCATGTTCCTGCTGTTCAAGCGATTCATCATTCCCAGGCGCTCCAGCATCGGAAATGCGCCAGCAGGTGCTGATGGTGTGTAAATGTCATGCCCGCGGTAGTTCAGGTGTAATGGTTCCCACCATTCAGCCACATGGTTCTCAAGATCAACCATTGCCAGGAACCCGCCGGAAGATTGCATCGCTTCATCGATAGCCTTCCCCAGCGTGCCACCGTAAATCGCGGCTGGCCCTTGTTCGGCCAGTGTTCGCAGAGTGCCCGCCAGATCCTTCTGCACCAGCCTGTCTCCTGCAACCAGCGGCTGGCCATCTTTTCCATAGATTTTCCTGGAGTAATCCGAAAACTCTGCGTACGAAAAGCCGATGTATCGGGCGATGCGCTCATCAAGAAGGTAGCCCTCGTCTGCCGCCTGTATCGCTGGCTGCAGTAATGCCGCCCATTCCTGCGTGCCGTAGCGCTCGTGCATCGCTTCCCAGGCATGCGTGGCGCCGGGCGTTGAAACCGCTTTCGCTCCGACACGGTTCTCCATATAGTTCGGCGTCGGCGCACGATACGCATCCGCGACCACGCCAATCGGGATTTTTCCGCTGGCGTCCAGGAACATTGGCGCACCGGCTTCTGACGCGTAAACCATGATGGTTCCATAACCACCCATACCCGACATCATGGGTTCGACGACATTAAGCGTCGAGGCAACGGCTACTGCCGCATCAAATGCGTTGCCGCCTGCGCGTAGAATTGACAAGCCCGCTTCGGTGGCGATCGGGTGCGCAGAGGACACCATGCCGGACTTGTTGGTTGTTGCAGTCGCTTGCGGAGCTGGTTCGGGTTTCTTATCGGGAGCGCACGAGGCCAGAAAACAAATGGAAAGAAATACAGACCAGTAAGTATTGCGCATGATGCTCCCCCCATGATTCCGCTGGCAATTGTAGCGCAATGCCGCTCCTGCTAGTCATTACACAGAGATGAGTCGACTTCAGGTCGGGATTGACTACAGGAAAATGGTGGGGGGCCGGGGGCTCGAACCCCGGACCAGCGGATTAAGAGTCCGATGCTCTACCAACTGAGCTAGCCCCCCAATTCTCCTGCAGTGCGTCTAAGTGCGAAATTGGTCGGTGAGAATTGATCTTTAGTGATTTGTTGTTAGAGGCACAATGACCACCCGCGATGACGAACGAAGACCATCGATTGTTTCTATGTCAGTGCGCCAATAATTCCAAATCACTAAAGATCAATTCGCACCGATCTCTATCGCCCCAATTCATCCATAGCGCGAGTTTTCAATGTGCCAACAAAAGCAAAGTACTAAAGATAAATTCTCACCAACCTCTCCGCACTGGCATTCAGTGCGAATTGTCTCTATGTCTTTGTCTCAATAATGCCTGAGCACTAAAGATAAATTCTCACCGACCAATTCCGCACTGGCATTCAGTGCGGGAGAATTTGGGGTGGACGATGGGACTCGAACCCGTGCTCGAAAAACCGCCGTCGTGTGAACCCTCGCCGTAATCATAAACTGTGACCGACCGGAATCACATTAATCT